>JAABUO010002334.1_pt1 | contig 23268 bp, 24 predicted proteins | sample 5559291 | NCBI WGS metagenome assembly JAABUO01 (sample SAMN10711878, study PRJNA513372) | rock metagenome | isolation source: Antarctica rocks | place: Antarctica: Victoria Land, Finger Mt sud
AGAGGCCGGGGGCCAGGAGCGTGTGGGGCATCCTGAGCCGGGTGATCGCCAAGATCACGGGCTTGACCCTCGCGGCCAAGCACAACCGGGAGCAGGGACACTCGCCGCTCAGACTGGCGGAGTTCTCGTTTTAGGCGATGAACACGCAAAATCATTTCACATCAAGCGTAATTAGGAACATACAGGGGCCATGACAAGCAACCACAAGTTGACCAGTGTGATCCAGGGCCGGACGCTCTCCGGCACGTCCAACCAGGGCGATGTCCTGACCCTTCGTTTTGAGGACGGGTCAAAGATGGCCGGGCAGACGGCGGGGGCATCGAGCAGACCGTGTTAATGCTCCTCGGCACGCAGAGCTACACGTTCACGCCCACAGGCACCCGCTACCAGGACTACACCTTCGGCCCCGTCACCGCCAGCGCCGCCAGCCAGACCGTCAGCTTCATGGCCGTCCCGCAGTCCGCCTCCACAGCCGCCACAGTGATGCTCGACAACGTGCGCGTCGCCGGTCAGCACATCCACGAAATGGACGCCTTCTTCCCCCAGGGACAGCCCCAGCACCTCCACCACCAGGTCAATGACGGCCAATGGGTCGCCGCCGCTGCTGGCCGCGCCGTTCACCCGCAGGATTTCGCGCCCTGACGGGCTTTTGATGCTAAAGCTGACCGGCAGGTCCGTCCGCAGGTTCGTCAGCGAGGCCATCAGGAACAGGCGCGGATGCGTCACCGGCAGGGCTTGGACGCCGACCGAGTTGAACAGGCTGACCAGCGTCTTGTTGCTGGTGCGCTTGTCCTCGATGATCTCGTTGCAGATGATGATGGCGACGCAGACAGGCTGGTCGGAGGGTGAAGCGACCCCACCCACAAGGGGATGGGGCTTCCTCTTTCAACGGGAGCCGCCCGCCGTAGCAGGTCTTACGCTCCCTCCAGAGGCATTTAGAGTCTCGGCACTTCCTGCCGCGACTTGAAGATGTAGGATGCGTAGCCCTTCGGACAGGATGTTGACCGCCGCGTTGTGATCGCGGTCATGGACGGCCCCGCAGTGGGCGCAGGCCCACTGCCTGTCCGAAAGTTCGAGGGGCTGGACGCTTTGGCAGCAGTGGCAGGTTTTCGAGGAGGGGAACCAGCGTCCCACCTTCACCACCTGGCCCCCGTTCCAGAGCGCCTTGTATTCCAGCATCCGCATCAGCGACCCGACTGCGGCGTCCGACCAAGACTTGCCGTGCCCGCGAAGTTTGGTTCTCACTAACGCGGACAAGTTCAAGTCTTCGACGCAGATCGTGTCGTAGCGGGCCACAAGCCCGCGTGAGAGTTTGTGCAGGAAGTCGCTCCTGCGGGCGGCAGTACGGTGATGCTGACGGGCGACCCGCGCCCTGGCTTTCGCCCTGTTCCTGCTGGCCTTCTGGCAGCGCGTCAGCACGCGCTGAAGGCGGCGCAGTTTCCTCTGCCCACGGCGGTAGAACTTCGGCGGCGAAACCTTGAGGCCGCTGTCGAGCGTGAGGAACGAGGACAGGCCCGCGTCAATGCCGCACGGCTGGCAAAAGTTCTTATCACACGCGGGAACCGCGTCGGGGATTTCGACGTGGCCGACGAACACGACGTACCAGTGGCCGTCCGACTCCTGCTCGACCGTCGCGGACTTGACTTTGCCCTCCAACGGCCTGTGGAGTCGGGCCTTCACCAGCCCGACCTTCGGCACGGACACCCGTTCGCCGACGATGGAGACGTTCTGCGGGATGCGGAAGGCGTGTGGCGTCCGCCTGCGGCTCTTGAGCCTGGGAAACCTGGCCCGCTTCTCGAAGAACGACTTGAACGCCTTGTCCAAGTCCATGAGCGTCTGCTGCAACACCTGACTGTGGCAGTCCGTGAGGAACGGGGCGGCTTTCTTGAGCGCGACAAGGTCGGCGGCAAGGGCGTTGTAGCCGATGCCCTTGCCAGTCGCCTCGTATACCTCCGGTTTGCGGGAAAGTGCCCAGTTCCAGACGAACCTTCGGCACCCCGCGAACTGGACGAAGGCGTCCTCCTGTGCGGGCGTCGGGTCGAGTCGGAACTTGTAGCAGCGGGCGGTGTCCACGGGTCCGGCGGTTCTCCTGGATGTCCTATCAGCGGTAGAACAGAGTGTCGGCCTCCGCGCCGTTCTCATCTGCATAGGCCATGATCTCGTCCGCGTAGGCCATGATCTCGTCGTTGGCATTGCGGACAGTCATGGCGCAATGCGCCGCCACTGCGGGCGGATAATACTGGCGGCGCATCCGAACGAACCCCTGATAGTATCGGGAAACTCGCGCCTTCGCCGCCCCCGCAGGGATGCGTTTCGCCTTGAGCATGACGTAGAAGCCTGGGAAAACTTGCGGGCTGGCGTCATCATAGACTTCTTTATAGACTTCTTTGACATCATGGTCGCGCCGCTGAATGTCCTCCCCGTGAATGTCCTCCCCGAAGCGTTTGAAGGCATCCGAGTAGGAGCCTCTGGTCTGCGCGGTATGCGCGGCGTTCGCGTGGCGGTGGGGCGGAGCCGCAGTCGTCGGCACCGCCAGGGCGGTCAGGGCGAGAAGGGAGAGGATGGTCGGGCGCATGGCGTTCTCCTTGACGCGGCTTCGTTCAGGCGTCTTTCTGGTTCTCGATGTAGCGTTTGATGATCTCGGTGGAGACGGCTCCTGCCGAGCCGTAGTAGCAGCCGTCCGACCAGAGGCCGCTGCCCCAGAACCGCCGCGCCTTGAGCGTCGGGAATTCTCGGAACACGGCGACTGTCAGGATGCTCTTGAGAGTTTTGGCAATCGTGTTGGGCGCGGTGAGCGGCCCCGCCGACACGAACAGGTGAACGTGTTTGGGCATGACTTCCAAGGCCAGCGTCTCCCACTCGTAGCGGGCGCAGATGATCGGCACCTGCTCCTTGACGAACCGCTCGATGTCGCCCGTCAGGACTCTGTTCAGGACTCTGTTTCGGTACTTCGTCACGAGGACGATGTGGTAGTTGACGATGTGGTAGTTGATAGAGAAATTGCCTAAACATTGCACAATCGCAGTATCACTTCGCCTGCTGAATGGCTATGGATTGTGCAACTTGTAACTAATTTCTCTATGAGGTTGTAGACGCAGTGCGCCGCAGCCTTAGTCGGCGTCTTCATTCGAGTTCTCGACTCCGTCTGGAAGACCTGGCTTGGGCATCGGGTACACCTGCAAAACGGACTCTCGGATGAGGTCGGCCACGGTCACATCGGCATCGCGTTCGACGGCCTCAAAGCGGGCGACGCGCTTGAGGTGCTGGATGACGCTGGGTTCAAAGCGGATGCTGAGAGGCTTGTCCAATGTCTCTGTCATGGCGTTTTCCTTGTAGCGTTAAACTACAGGCATTATACCACAGGCCGCACGGGAACGCAAGGCCAAAGACAACGTCTTCGGAAAGACGTTGCGCCATTCATCCCCGCCCACAAGGGGCGCGGTTTTCTGACGCTCGGATTATAAATCGGACGGAAGGGCGTTGCTCATGCCGCCATATTACCCGATTCCGGCCTGCCGGACGTCAGAGGGGATTAAGCGCCTGCCGGGTGGGGTACATTCCGGGACAGACGCCGTGTTCGCCTCAGATAGTTCTAGGGCGAACAGCCACCAGAGGAGACATCGCCCATGACACGCACCCCCCGCGCCTCGCGCCTCATCGCGCTGGCGCTCGTCGCCTCCCGCGCCCTGCCGACGCTGGCAGTCACGGCGGGCTGCGGCAGCAAGAACACCGACAACGGGCAGATATCCACCACTGCCCCCACCGACACGACCAATGCCCAGCCCAACGCCCAGCCGGCCAAGGCGGGCCTGAGCACCAAGCAGAAGGTCGTCCTGCTGGCGGGCGCGGCCTTGCTATACTACATGTACACCCGCTACAAGAAGCAGGATGCTCAGGCGGCGCAGAACGGCGGTGGGGCGGGACAAAACGGCAACTCGCCTCTCTACCGCGAAGACAAAGGGCCGAACAAAGGTGCCATTTACTACCGCAAGAACGATGCCAATCACACAGTGGTCTGGCTGAAGGCTCCTCCTGGTGGCGTACAAGTTCCTACCGACCAGGCGCAACAAGCCCTTAAAGACACCAACTTCGACCCGAACAACCCAGGCGCTTTTCAGCCGCCGGAGCAGATTAATCCCAACCCACAGTCAGGCGTGAACGGCGGCGGAGTCGAGTCCGCCGACCAATATGCGGGCGCGTCCCAGTAGAAGCCCCATCCAGAAGACTAAAAGACCCTGCTGCGTTCGCGGCGGGGCTTTGTTCTGGCAGGGCAATTGCCTATGAAGGACAGGCACGGAGAAGAAGGAGGGCAGCCACGGAGGGCTGCCCCTACACATCGCAGATTCGGGCGGTTCCGGTAGGGGCAGGCCCCCGTGCCTGCCCTCTGTCTCCGTGCCTGCCCTCTGTCTCCGTGCCTGCCCTCTGTCTCCGTGCCTGCCCTCTGTCTCCGTGCCTGCCCTCTGTCTCCGTGCCTGCCCTCTGTCTCCGTGCCTGCCCTCCCTAGGCAATTGCCCTGTTTATTCTGGCCGCCTGTTTGACAGCCCCGCCCGCATTCGGTATAATTGGCCCATCCTACCAACTTCCCTCATGATCGCGAAGGAGCCTTACTCATGCCGGACCCGAAAGACTACGTCCTCTGGTTTGTCACCGGAAGCCAGCACCTCTACGGCCCCGAAACGCTGACCCAGGTGGCGGAGCACGCGGGGCAGATCGTGGCGGGGCTGGAAGGCGACTCGGCCATCCCCAACCGGATCGTGTTCAAGCCGGTGCTCACGACGCCGGACGCGATACGGACGCTGTGCCGCGAGGCGAACGCGGACGACGGGTGCGCCGGCCTGATTACCTGGATGCACACGTTTTCCCCCGCCAAGATGTGGATCGCCGGGCTGTCCGAACTCCGCAAGCCGCTCCTCCACCTGCACACCCAGTTCGGTCGCGACATCCCCTGGGACAGCATTGACATGGATTTCATGAACCTGAACCAGTCGGCGCACGGGGACCGGGAGTACGGCCACATCGGGCCTCGTCTGGGAATGGCCCGCAAGGTCGTGGTCGGATACTGGGAAGACCCCCACGTGCGCGGCGACATCGGCAACTGGGCGCGGACGGCGGTCGGGTTCACCGAGGGCAGGAACCTGAAAGTCGCCCGCTTTGGGGACAACATGCGCGAGGTCGCCGTGACCGAGGGCGACAAGGTGGAGGCGCAGATCAAGTTCGGGTGGTCGGTCAACGGCTATGGCGTCGGCGACCTCGTAGCCCGCGTCAACGGCTTTTCGGACGCCGAGGTCGCGCGGCTCCTGACGGAGTACGAAGAGACTTACGACCTCGCGCCGGATGTCCGCGCGGACGGCCCGGCGCGCGACCGGGTGCGGGAGCAGGCGCGGATCGAGCTGGGCTTGCGGGCGTTCTTGACCGAGGGCGGCTTCGGCGCTTTCACGACGACGTTTGAAGATCTGCACGGGCTGGCGCAATTGCCGGGGCTGGCCGCCCAGCGGCTCATGGAGTCGGGATATGGGTTCGCGGGCGAGGGCGACTGGAAAACGGCGGCCCTCGTCCGCATCATGAAGGTCATGGCGGCGGGGCTGCCGCAAGGCACGTCGTTCATGGAGGACTACACCTACCACCTGGAGCCTGGCAACGAGATGGTGCTTGGCTCGCACATGCTGGAAATCTGCCCCTCCGTCGCGGCCACCCGCCCGCGCATCGAAGTCCATCCGCTGGGCATTGGCGGCAAGGCCGATCCCGCCCGCCTGGTCTTTGATGGGGCTTCCGGCCCCGCCATCAACGCCTCCCTCGTTGACCTGGGCAGCCGCTTCCGCCTGATTATCAATGAAGTGGACGCCGTGAAGGTCGAGCGGGCCATGCCAAAGTTGCCTGTGGCCCGCGTGCTCTGGAAGCCGCAGCCCTCCCTGAGAGTGGCCGCCGAGACGTGGATACTGGCGGGCGGCGCGCACCACACGGGCTTCTCGCTCGCCCTAACCGCCGAGCAGATGATTGACTGGGCGGAACTGGCCGGGGTCGAATACCTGTTGATTAATAAAGACACCCACCCACTGGCCTTCCGCAACGAACTGCGATGGAGCGACGCCGCCTGGCGGCTCCGATAATACTCACCGCTTTGTTAGACACCTTTGACATTCACGGGTAGACCAGGGTTCACGATGAGTGAGCAAGAAGTTAGCATATCGGCCGAGCAGTTGCAAGAGATTGACATGGGCTTGGCCTCACCCGATGAGGACATACGTTGGCAAGCCGCCATCGCGCTTGGCACATTCTCGGCAACTGCTCCCGAAACCATTTGGCCTTTGATCGAGAAGTGGGGTTCATGTCCTGCTGAAGACACACGAGATGCTATTGCGGCCTGTGTTTTAGAGCATGTTTTAGAGGCGCACTTCGAGCCATTCTTTAGCCGGGTTGAGCGGTTAATTCAGCAGGGGAACTCCACTTTTGCTGAAACCTTTCTCGGATGCTGGCAGTCCGGCGAGGCAAAGTTGCCTGGCAACTCGGAGCGGTTTGACCAGTTGGGGGAGCAGGCATGGTGGATATGGCGCAGACGAAGGCGTAAGCGAAAGCTTAAAGCGTCTTTGGCGAAGCAGAGGTATAGGCAGCAGATGAGGCGGGAGCGGAATCACAAACTGGCCTTACTCGTTCGCTCTCAGGGTTCTCCCAGAGAGAAAGAAATTGGATTGGTATTATGAAAGCAATGCAACTGGTCGGGACGCGGCAGATGGAGATGCGGGATGTGCCCGCGCCGACCCTCTTGCGTGACACCGACGTCCTCATCCGAATGGCCCGCGTTGGCATTTGCGGCTCCGACGTCCATTATTTTGCCGAGGGCGGCATCGGCAGCCAGCGCGTCCAATACCCCTGGGCCGTGGGGCACGAAGGGGCGGGCGTCGTGGAACAAGTCGGTTCGGCGGTGACTCATGTGAAGCCGGGCGACCGGATCGCCTTTGACCCCGCGCAGCCCTGCGGGGAGTGCGACCAGTGCCGGGAAGGCCGCCCGCACACCTGCCGCGCCCTGGACTTCCTCGGCTGTCCGGGACAGGTCGAGGGGTGCCTGGCGGAGTATCTGGTTCTGCCGGAAAAAAGCTGCTACCGTATTCCGGACAGCATGACTTTTGAAGAGGCCGCGATTGTCGAGCCGCTTTCCATCGGCGTGTACGCGCTGGCCCTCTCGGTCCCCATGCCCGGCGCGACGGTCGGCATCCTCGGCGCGGGGCCAATCGGCCTCAGCGTGCTCCTGCCCGCCAAAGCGCAGGGCGCGGGGCGCGTCTACATGACCGACAAGATTGACGCGCGCCTCGAAATGGCCTCCCGCGCGGGGGCGGATTGGGTGGGCAACCCCGACACCGAAGACGTTGTGGCGGCGGTCAAGGCGCATGAGCCGGAACTGCTGGACGTCGTGTTCGAGTGCAGCGGCAAGCAGGAAGCGATGGACCAGGGCGTCGAGATGCTCAAGCCCGGCGGAAAGCTGATGCTCATCGGGATTCCCAGCGTCAACCGCGTCTCGTTCGACATCAACCTCCTGCGCCGCAAGGAAATCTGCATCCAAAACGTCCGCCGCCAGAACAACACTGTCCAGCGGGCCATAGACATGATCGCCAGCAAAGAGATTGACGTCGGCGTCATGGTCACGCACCACTTCCCGTTTGCGCGGACGCAGGAAGGGTTCGACATGGTGGCGGACTACCGGGACGGCGTGGTGAAAGCCATGATCGCGTTCCCTGATGAAGATAACAAGGAGCCTGCCCATGTCTCAGTATAGCATCGGCCTGGACTATGGGACGAGTTCCGTGCGCGGGCTGCTCGTGGATGTGCAGTCTGGGGAGGAACTGGCGTCCAGCGTCTTTCCCTACCCCCACGGCAAGGCAGGAATCCTGCTGGACGAGCGCGACCCTGACGTCGCGCGCCAGCACCCGCAGGATTATCTGGACGGGGCGCAGTCCGTCATCAAGGGCATTCTGGAACAGGCGGCGGAAGCTTATCCGGCGTTCACGCCCGACCAAGTGATCGGCATCGGCGTGGACACGACCGGCTCCACCCCCATGCCCGTAGATGCCGTGGGGGCCCCGCTGGCCCTGAAGCTTGAGTATGAGGGCAACCTGGCCGCGATGGTGTATCTTTGGAAGGACCACACGGCTCATGCGGAAGCCGCCGAGATCACCGCGCTGGCCGCGAAGACCCGGCCGCAATTTCTCGCCAAGTGCGGCGGCGCCTACAGCGCCGAATGGTACTGGGCCAAAGTCCTGCGCTGCCTCCATGCCGCCCCCGAAGTCTTCGATGCCGCCCATACCTGGGTCGAGCACTCCGACTGGCTGCCGGCCGTGCTCACGGGCGAGACGCACCCGGACCGCCTGAAGCGCGACATCTGTGCGGCGGGCCACAAGGCGATGTTTCACCCCGAATGGGGCGGCTATCCCGATGAGGAGTTCCTGGCCGCGCTGGACCCGCGCCTGGTGCGCCTGCGCCGGACGCTGCCCGACCACGCCTTCCATGTCGGCGAGGTCGCGGGCACGTTGAGCGCCGAGTGGGCGGAACGGACGGGGCTGCCCGTCGGCATTCCCGTCTCCATAGCCGCGTTCGACGCCCATTTGGGCGGCGTCGGGTCGGGCATCAAGCCGGGCGCGCTGGTCAAGAACATCGGCACCTCCACCTGCGACATGATGGTGTCCCCGCTGGACAGCGACCTGGGGGACATCCCCGGCCTGTGCGGCATTGTGCCCGAATCCATCCTGCCGAGCTTTTACGGCCTGGAAGCCGGCCAATCCGCTGTCGGCGACATTTTCAACTGGTTCGTCAGCGGCATCCAGCCTGCCGGGCAGGGGCATGAGGAGCTGACTGAAGGCGCATCCAAGCTGCTCCCCGGCGAAAGCGGGCTGCTGGCCCTGGACTGGCACAACGGCAACCGCACGATTTTGGTAGATCAGCGGCTGACCGGTGGCATCATCGGCCTGACGCTCCAAACAACGCCCGCCGAGATGTACCGCGCCTGGATCGAGGCGACTGCCTTCGGCTCGCGCATCATCATGGAGCGGTTCGAGGAATACGGGCAGAAGGTCGAAAGCATCATCAACTGCGGCGGCATTTCGGTCAAGAACCCGCTGGTGATGCAGATTTACGCCGACGTCATGGGCCGCCCGATCGCGATCTCCCGCAGCGCCCAGACCGCCGCCCTCGGCTCCGCCATTGCCGGGGCCGTAGCGGCCGGAGCCTACCCCTCGTTCGCCGAGGCGACGGCCGCCATGACGGGCTTGCACCCGCGCGTCTTCCAGCCGGACCCCGCCCGGCAGGCCGTCTACGACCGGCTGTACGCGCTGTACCACCGCTTCCATGACGCCTTCGGCGTCCGGGGGACGCGCGATGACCTATGGGACGTGATGAAAGAACTGCTGGCGATCCGGGACGAGGCGCGGCATGTCTGACGTCTTCATCGGTCAACTCAAAGAGGCCGTCTACCTCGCCAACAGGAAGCTGGTCGAATCCGGCCTGGTCGTGCTGACCTGGGGCAACGCCAGCGCCGTCAACCGCGAGCGCGGCATCGTCGCCATCAAGCCGAGCGGGGTCGCCTACGACAAACTCCAGCCGGAAGACATCGTGCTGGTTTCGCTCGAAACGGGCGAGCCGCTGCCGGGCGAGCGCCTGCGGCCCTCGTCGGACACCCCGACGCACGTCTGCCTGTACCAGCGCTTCCCCACCGTCGGCGGGATCGCCCACACGCACTCGCGCCACGCGACAAGCTGGGCGCAGGCCTGCCGCGAAATCCCCTGCTACGGCACCACCCACGCCGACAGCTTCTACGGCCCCGTGCCCCTCTGCCGCCCGCTGACGACGGCGGAGATCGAAGAGGCTTACGAGTGGAACACCGGCGTAGTGATCGCCGAACACTTTCACTCCAACAATCTCGACCCCCTGCACCTGCCGGGCGTCCTGCTGTCTTATCACGCGCCGTTCGCCTGGGGAGCGACCGTCGCCAAAGCCGTCGAAAACGCCGTTATTATGGAAGAAGTCGCAGGGCTGGCCCTTCGGACAGAGGCCCTGAACCCCAATGCCACGACCACGCCGCAGGCTATCTTAGACAAGCATTTCTTGCGAAAACACGGCGAGGACGCTTATTACGGGCAGCCGAAGACCTAAATCCGGCTAATGACTATAGACGCACTTGGTCACGAAAGCAACAAAGTGGAACAGCAATTTACAGCCACCAAAGCTGAATTCGGTGATATGGAGTTCAATGTCTTCGGCGTGTATCTCAGTGATCTGGATGAAGACGCAGCCGAACACCATTACCTCGGCTTCCAGCGCACCTTGCCTGACCCAGATGCAGACGAAAAAGACAATGCCTCGGAAGATGAAGGTTTTTATATAGAATTCAATGGTCAGGAAAATGGATGTTATCAACGGGCCACGGGGCAAAAGAAGGTTACGCTAATCGAGTTGAGCGGTGTGGCCTTACGGGTGTCGTTCACACCGACGGCTAATTTTTATCAGGGGATGATTGATGGTATAAGCGATGTGGCATTGAGCAGGTTGACCGTTAATTTCAACTTCGGAGCGGAGCAACGAGTAGCTTTGAGAGCAGCTTTCCAAACGGTTGTTGGACAGGATTGCGAGTTTCGATATACCAACAGCGCATAGCAAGCGCCTCAACGGGTTGTTCTCAAAAGATAGGTAAACATGGACATCACACGCATCGCCCCGCCGGAGCCGTATAAGGCGCTGATTTTTGACTGTGACGGCACGCTGGCCGACACCATGCCGAACCACTTCAAGGCGTGGGCGGCTTCGCTTCAGTCGTTCGGGGCCGACCTGACCGAAGAAAACTTTTACCGGATGGGCGGGTGGCCGAACCAGGCCATCATCGAGGACCTGAACCGCGAGTTCGGCTACGGGCTGGACATCACGCGGACGCAGGAGGACAAAGAGCGGCGCTACCTGGAGATGCTGCACACGGTCGAGGAGATCAAAGCGGTCACGGACATCGCACGGGCGCATCAAGGACGGGCGCCGATGGCCGTCGCGTCCAGCGGCTTCGGGCGCGTCGTCCGCGAGACGCTGACCGCCACGGGCCTCCTTTCGCTCTTCGACGTGATCGTCACGGCGGACGACGTGACGCACGGCAAGCCCGCCCCGGACCTCTTCCTGCTGGCCGCCGAGCGACTGGGCGCGGCCCCCGCTGACTGCATCGTCTATGAAGACGGTGATCCGGGCGTGGAAGCGGCCCGGCGCGCGAACATGCGCGTCGTGGACATCCGCGTCCTCTGGCGGGACGGCGAGTAACCACCTCATGGCCCGCATCCGCAAAGGCATCATCACGGCGGCGGGGCGCGGGACGCGGCAGTTTCCGGCCTCGCGCACGGTCCAGAAGGAGCTGTTCCCGCTCGTGGACGTGGACGGCTACGCCAAGCCGACCGTGCAGCTTCTGGTGGAAGAACTGCTGGCTTCGGGCCTCGAGGAAGTCTGCATCGTCGCCAACTCCGCCAACGTCGAGCCGATGCGCCGCCACTTCCAGGCGCCGCTGCCGACCTCTTCGACACCCGAGGCCACGGCGGGCAAGGAGTGGATGACGCCGCTCCTGGACGCCCTGGCCGACATGGCGCGGCGGGTGACGTTCGTGGTCCAGGAGACGCAGGAGGGCTACGGCCATGCCGTGTACCAGGCGCGGGAATGGGCGGGCGACGAGCCGTTCCTGCTGACGCTGGGCGACCACATCTACTTTTCAGAGACAAGCGACCGCTGCGCCCGGCAGGTCATGGCGGCCTACGAGGAACACGGCGACCCGGTGACGTCGGTGACGTATGCGCCCGAAGCCGAGTTGTACCGCTACGGAACCCTCGCCGGCTTCCCGCTGCCGGACACGCAGCCGCCGGTGTACGAGATCAAGGCGCTGGTCGAGAAGCCCAGCGCCGAATACGCGCGCGCGCACCTGCGGACGCCGGGCTTGCCCGAAGGCCGCTATCTGGTCCATTTCGGCACCCACGCCTTCCCGCCCGTTCTCTTCGACTGCCTGGAGCACTTGATCCGGCACGACCGGCGGCAACGGGGCGAGATCCAACTGACCTCGGCCCAGGAACTGCTCCTGGAACGGGGGCGCTACCTGGCCTGCGAGGTCGCCGGCGTCCGCTATGACATGGGCATCCCGGAGGGGTTGATCGAGACCCAGATTGCCCTCGCCCTGCGCTCGCCGTTCCGGGAGCAGGCCCGCGCTCAGTTGACGGGCCACTGACTTAGGAGTCAAAGAACATGCCGCGCGTCAGCATTGACGGCCAAGACCTCCCGCGCGTCCTGCGGGCCACCGTGGTCATCACCCATAACGTCCCGGAGGCCGACCCGCCGCCCCCGGCCCAGCCCGCCCCGCACCACACCCACCCCGACTTCTGGAAACAGGCGGCGGGGGACGCGCTGGCGCGGAACGTCCCCCTGCTGCTGCCGGGGCACCATTCCCCGCCCTCGTCGGCGCTGGGCGACCTCCTGAAACTGGGGATGGCGGCGCACGAGGGCGCGAAGGAGGCCGCCGCTCAGTCGCCCCTTCCCGCTTCTCAGTCGTCCCTTCCCGCCGCGCAGCGGCCCCACGACCCGCTCCAGACCCCGCGCGCCGAGTTCGTCCTGCTGCTGCCGCTCGACCACGGCGTGGACATCGCTCGCTGGGCGCTGGCGCCGATGGGGCCGAGCCGGTTCCACCGGGTCACGCTCCAGACACTGGACCGTTTCGGCACCCCCAAGCACACCTGGATCATGTTCCGCGCCTATGTCCACGCCTACCGCGAGGCCGAGTACACGCCGCGCCCCGCCGACCCCGCCGACGGCCGCCGCTACGTCGAAGTCACCCTGCGCGGCCTCCTGCCGCCGCTGACCGCCTACGACGGCCAGAACCTGGTCGTCGTCGCCCCCGGCCTGGCGGACCAGACCGCCAACGCCCTGCCCGCCCTATCGTCCTCCGAGAGCGCGCTGCTGGCCTCAACGCAGGCCGCCACGCAGAACCAGGCCGCAACGGGCGGCGGTGGGGGAGGCATGGGCGGTGGGCGCACGGATTCGGTCGGGGCGATTGATCCTGCGGTACTCCAGTCGGCACTACTCGATGTGCCCGCTAGCCAACCGGATGCCGCCGCTGATGACCCCTGTAAAGACTGCCAACTGTGTGTCAAGACTAAACCCGGCCTCCATGATCCGAAGGATGAGAACTCAAACACCTACCAACTCATCGACAATTTCGGCGCCTCCGATGCCTGGGCCATTAACCAGATCGTGAACGGGTGGCTTCAGAGCAGTCATAACTCCCCGCACTACAACGACCAGTTGAATTTACTAGCCGAACTATTATTCTCTACCGGTATGAGGGGGGCCGATCCCAAAGGCATTGGCCTCTCCTTGTGGCGCTTCAACGTGGGCGCTGGCAGGCCCGCCTCCAGTGTCTCGCAAAGTGTCTCGCAACAGGATGCGAACGGGAACTATCTGCGCCAGGCGTGGACGCAGACGGAGTGCATTTTCGATAACGCCCAAGAACTGAACTCTTATCAGCAAGATGGCAACGTCACTCACGGACACAGGCAGTTCGGGCAGCAACATTTCTTAACAATGGCTTACAGTCTGGGCGTCCGCCAGTTCCTTGCGTTTTCCAATAGCCCCCCCTGCTGGCTGACGGCCAATGGCCTCCCCTACTCGGGCAATACTGACACGCTCCCGACCAACCTTGCGACCCTGCCGCCCGACAGCGCAGGTCAGTTCGCGACCTTTCTAGCATCAGTCGTCAGCTATCTCCGCAAGCGCACGGGTTCCTCGCCGTGGTATATCAGCCCGGTAAACGAGCCGGACAATCCCTGGAACGATAACAAACAGGAGGGGTGTCGCTACGACAACAGCACTATCATTCAGGTCATCCAAGCACTGTCCCAAGCGATAGGCGGACAACCAAACACACAAATCGTAGGCCCAGAAGCTAACAGCCTTAATAATCTTACAAGATCTTTCACCCCAACCTATGGCGGCAAAACCTATCATGACAACCACGGCGACTACATAAATGCCCTAAGCGGCCCAGGGATAGGTGATATTCTCGATTACCGGGTCGTCGCGCATAGCTACAATTTCGGACCTAACGACTCTGGATACGAGGGGATTCGGAACGAGATTCGGAAACAACTGGGTCCCAAAAGCGGCTACTGGATGAGCGAGTACTGCTGTCTCTCAGGTGAGCAGGGAGTTCCTATCAGCGGCTGGACTGAAGGCAACCCTCCAGATACGAGTAAGATAGTGGACAATACGGGGGCGATGAGCAGCTCTGACCCGAAAGGCATCGCCGCAGCCCTGAATCTCGCGAAGCTGATGTACTACGATCTCACAAAGGCCAACGCCTCCGCCTGGCACTGGTGGACAACGATCTCGCATCGCCACGACGATTCGGCGCTCATCTACACGACGTACAATCCCTCCAGCGCCCCTGACCGCGCCGGCCCTACTATCGGAGGCGGTAAACCCGGCGTTACCTATGTGGAGGATGATACTCCAACCCTCCTGCCGACTAAGATGCTGTGGGCATTCGGCAACTACAGCCGATTTATCCGGCCAGGAGCAAGGCGAGTGACAGTCAGCCTGGCCCAAACGGTCGTGGGCGTACACGACGTGCTGGCATCTGCTTATCATAACAATCCGAAAATACACTCAGGCGTGCCAGCACCAGAACTTGTCGTGGTCCTCATCAACCTCAGCACGCAACCCGTGACGTTAACGAATCTCTGCCATGACCTGGACGTCAAGTGGACCCATTATTACGTCACCTCAGCCACCGAGAACTTAAAGCATCATCAGGTCAGAGGTAACAACATCGTGTTGAAGCCGCAATCGGTCGTAACGCTGACCAGCTAGTCACCATACGCTCCGTCGCCTAACTGAGACATGCCTTTCAACGGAGGCAGGCGGGGGTGGAACAAAGGGGCATTGTCTTGACACAGCAGCAGCTTCAGTGGGCGCAGAAGATACAGGCGATGGCGCAGACGGGTTTGACTTATGCCCAGGACCCTTACGACCGGGAGCGGTACGAGGCGCTGCGGGGGATCGCGGCGGAGATGCTGGCGGCCCCGCTCGGCGCGGAGACGGCGGAACTGGTCGGCCTGTTCAGGCGCGAGGAGGGCTATGCGACACCGAAGGTGGACGTGCGCGGCGTGGTCATCCAGGAGGGGCGGGTGCTGCTGGTGCGCGAGCGGTCGGACGGCCTTTGGACCCTGCCGGGCGGATGGGCCGATGTGGGCGATGGGCCGAGCCATGCCGTGGAGCGGGAAATTCGAGAAGAGACGGGCTACGAGGCGAAGGCCGCGAAGCTGCTGGCGCTCTACGACCGGAACCTGCACGATCACCCGCCGATGCTATACCACGTTTACAAGGCGTTCTTTCGCTGCGAGATTACCGGCGGCGCGGCCACAGTGAGCAACGAGACCGACGGCGTGGACTTTTTCGCGCCCGATGCCCTCCCGCCGCTTTCGGTAGAGCGCGTCACGGCGGTGCAGATCGCGCGCTTCTTTGACCACGCCCGCCACCCAAATTGGCCGACGGATTTCGACTGACTTTGCGATGCTCCCAGCCCGACCGGACGCCGCCGGTTGTAGAGGATTTGGCCTGACGCGCTCGGCTCCGCCGCGTGAAATAGTCGCGCAAGAGGTACAATCAAGGGTACGACAGGAGCATTGTCACGGAGACTTTCATGGGTACTGCGGGCTCCTCAGATGAGGCGGACAAGTCGGCCATTGTCCAGCAGACGTAACGCGCGTCTCTATCCGCGCCGCGCTCTCCTTTGGACATAGAAGGAGTAGACGCCGGGCTGACGCGGGAAGAAATACTGGAAGCGATACACGAAGGGCGCAACAGCGACCGCTGGTAAGCGGCGCACGAAGGAGAAACACAAACACGATGTCTACGGCAATCACGAATGTCCAGGCGCGGCAGATTTTGGACTCGCGCGGCAACCCCACCGTCGAGGTGGACGTTTATCTCGAAGACGGCACGCTGGGGCGCGCGAGCGTCCCGTCCGGCGCGTCCACGGGCGCGAGCGAGGCGGTCGAGCTGCGCGACGGCGACAAGAAGGTCTATGGCGGCAAGGGCGTCCTCAAGGCGGTCGAGAACGTCAACGAGCGCATCGCGCCCGAGCTCATTGACCTGGATGCAACCGAGCAGGTCGCCATTGACGAGCTGATGATCCACCTGGACGGCTCGGACAACAAGGGCAAGCTGGGCGCGAATGCCATTTTAGGCGTCTCGCTGGCCGTCGCCAAGGCCGCCGCGCGCGGGCTGGGGCTGCCCCTGTACCGCTACATCGGCGGCACGTCGGCCCGGCAGCTTCCCGTCCCGATGATGAACATCATGAACGGCGGCAAGCACGCGGACTCGAACGTGGACATGCAGGAGTTCATGGCGATGCCGGTCGGCGCGTCGTCGTTCTCCGAAGCGCTGCAATGGGGCACGGACATCTACCACGCCCTGAAGGGCGTCCTCCACGCGCGCGGCCTGGCGACGGCGGTGGGCGACGAGGGTGGCTTCGCGCCCAACCTGCCGTCCAACGAGGACGCCATCAAGGTCATCCTGGAAGCCATTGACAAGGCCGGCTACAAAGCCGGCGAGCAGGTGATGATCGCGATGGACCCCGCCGCGTCCGAGTTCTACCAGGACGGGCAGTACGTCCTGAAGGGCGAGGGTCGGACACTGTCGGGCGACCAGATCGTGGACTACTACGCCGACCTGGTGGCAAAGTACCCGATCATCTCCATTGAGGACGGCTTGGCCGAGGACGACTGGGCGACCTGGCGCAAGCTGACCGAGCGCATCGGCCACAAAGTGCAGCTTGTCGGCGACGACCTGTTCGTCACCAACACCAAGTTCCTGCAAAGGGGCATTGACTCGCAGACGGCGAACTCCATTCTCGTGAAAGTCAACCAGATCGGGACTCTGACCGAGACGCTGGCCTCCATCGAGCTGGCGAAGCGGGCGGGCTACACCGCCGTCGTCTCGCACCGGTCGGGGGAAACCGAGGACGCGACCATCGCGGACATCGTCGTGGCGACCAACGCGGGCCAGATCAAGACCGGCGCCCCGGCCCGAACGGACCGGGTCGCCAAGTATAACCAGCTCCTGCGAATCGAGGAATCGCTGGGCGACACGGCGACCTTTGGCGGCCTGAAGTCGTTCTATAACTTGAAGAAAGCAGTGCCCGGCACTGGAAGTGCCGGGCTACTGTGAAATGAAAGTGCCTCCGGCACTGAAGAGAAGCCCGCAGAGACCTTTCCCAGTCGCCGAGCGACTTTCATTCTCTAGTAGCCCGGCACTTCCAGTGCCGGGTGCATCCGCTGGTATACCCTTCCCATGCTCACCCGCGCCAACATCGCCGGCTTCCTGCAAGGCTTGTTCGTCCTGCCGCTCTGCGCCCTGTTCGGCGGGCTGGTCGCCCTGCTGTTCCACGCGCGCGGCGGTGCGATCTTCGCCTGCATCGCCGTCTGCGCCCTCTTTCCGCTCGCGGGGGCCGTCAAGACCCGGCAGGTCGCGCTGCTGGCGGGCTTGCTCGCGGGCCTCCTCGTGAGCGTGTTAGTCTACTTCGGAGTACGCCCCCACGCATGAGACCCCTTTTCGCTTTGCTGATTCTCCTGGGCGCGCTGACGCTTCCCTCGCGGGCGGACGAACCCGGCAAGTTGCATGGGTTCGTCGTCTGCCTTGACCCCGGCCACACGTCGGAGACCAGCCAGGGCACGGCCAGCCGTGACGGGAAACTCACTGAGCGGCATGTTAACTGGGTTGTCGCCCAGCGCCTCAAGGCGTTGCTGGAGGCCCAGGGCGCGACAGTCGTGCTCACGAAGACACGCGAAGCGCAAGTTGTCAGTAACAGGCGGCGGGCGGAGATCGCCAACAACTGTTACGCGAAGCTGTTTCTGCGCTTGCACTGTGATTCGGGCGAGCAATCCGGCCTGGCAACCTATTACCCAGACCGGCAGGGAACACGCTTCGGCGTCACCGGCCCATCCCCCGCCGTCATCGCCGCTAGCCGCCGGGCCGCGCTCGTTTTCCATCCTGCCGTCATCGCCGCGCTCGGTGGCGGCCTGCGGGATGCCGGCATCAAAGGGGATTCCCAAACTGCCGTCGGTGGCAGGCAGGGGGCACTGACCGGCTCCATCTTCTCACAGGTTCCGTCCCTCACCGTAGAAATGTGTGTTCTCACGAATTCGCATGATTACCGCTTTATTCGGGCGGGCGCCGGTCAAGAGAAGATGGCGCAGGCATTACTCGCCGGTGCTGAAACTTACCGGCTTTGGTCATTTGTCGGGCACGAGGGGAGTCGAAAGTAGATGACCGCTTTATCACATGCCGAAGTCGCTTGGGACCTGAGCGACTTGTTCACGTCGCCCGACGACCCTCAGATCGAGGCGACATTGGATGAGGCGCGCGAACGCGCGCTCGCCTTTGCGCGCGACTATCAGAGCAGGATAGACAGCCCGGACCTGACGGCAGAGCGGCTGGCGTCGGCGATCCGCGAGTACGAGGCGCTGTGGCAGGAGGCGGGCAAGCCGGGAACTTATGCCCGGCTGCGGTTCTCGGCAGACACGAGCGACCCGGCGCGAGGCGCATTGCTGTCGAAGGTACAGGCAGAGACAACGCGGCTGGGGCTGCCACTCGTCTTTTTCAAGCTGGAACTGGGGCGCGTGGCCGATGAGATCATCACGCCGCTGCTCGATGACCCCCTCCTCGACCCGTACCGCTACTACATTCACCTCATCCGCGCGGGCCGTCCGCACCAGTTGTCCGAGGTCGAAGAGACGCTTCTGGCGCGGTTTAACGATACCGGAACGCGCGCCTTCATCCGGCTGTCCGGCGAGATCCGCGCGGCGACCGTGTTCCGGCCCAAATTGCCCGACGGCACGACACCAGACCTGAACTTCTCAGGACTTGCCGCGCTGTACTCTTCTCCTGATCGGGCCGTGCGGCAGGCGGCGGCGGAGGCTTTTGCCGAGGGCGCGACGGCGAACCTGAAAACGCTGACGTTCATCCTGAACACGCTGCTTCAGGATAAGGCGGTTTCGGATGAAATCCGTCACTACGAGACACCGGAAGCGACGGGGTTCGAGCGCGACGAGATGCCGCGCGAGACGGTGGAGCTGGTGACGGGCATCACGGCGGAGCATTACCCGCTGGCGGCCCGCTATTACAATCTGAAGCGGGAGGTACTGGGTTACGAAACGCTCAAAGACTACGACCTGTACGCCCCGCTGTTTTCCCTGGACGAGACCGTCCCCTTTGACAAGGCGCGCGAACTGGTGCTGGACTCGTTCGGACGCTTCTCACCGACCATGCGCGACCTGGCCTCGGAGTATTTCGACAAGGGGTGGATTGACGCCGTGCCGCGTCCGGGGAAGCAGGCCGGGGCGTACTGCAACGGCGGCACGCCGGACGAACACGGCTACGTTTTCCTGAACTACCTGGGCAGGATAGGTCATGTGATGACCCTGGCGCATGAACTCGGCCACGGCGTCCACGGATCGCTTTCGCGCGCGCAGACCTATTTCAACATGTTCGGGACGCTGCCGATGGCCGAGGTCGCCAGCACGTTTGGCGAGATGCTGGTCTTCGACAAGCTGCAAGAGGGCGCCGCGCCCGAAACGCGGCTTTCGATGATCGCGGACAAGATCGAGGGCGCTATCGGGACGGTGATGGGGACGACCGGGCGCTACCGCCTGGAAAAGATCATCCACCGGCAGCGGCGCACGGACGGCGAGATGACGCCGGAGCAGATCTCGGACCATTGGCAGGCCGAGATGGCCGCCCTGTACGGCGACTCGGTGGAGATCACGGACCGCCTGCGGCTGTCCTGGAGCTACATCCCGCACTTCGTCAACGCGCCGTTTTACTCGTATCCTTACACCTTCGGCGAGCTGTTCGCGCTTTCGCTGTACCAGAAGTCCAAGACGGACGGGACGGCCTTCGCCGAGCAATACCTGCGCCTGCTGCGCGCGGGCGGCAGCGACTCGCCGCATACCCTCGCTCGGATCGTCGGCGCGGACTTGGACGACCCTGAGTTCTGGCGCGGCGGCTTCCGCGTCGTGTCCGGGCTGATTGACACGTTCGAGGAACTTTGGAAAGAGCAAGGGCATTGAATCTGGAGAACAGCGGGGTATACTGTCCCCGTCCCAGAGACACAGATTCAACGGACACTCAAAGGAGAGAACTCATGTCCACCAACAACATCACGGCCGACAAGGTCGAAGACCAGACACTGGACCAGCAGCATCAGCATCTGCGCGAGGTCCACGAGCATTTGCAGCATGCGTCCACTTCGGACTCGGCGGACGAGATCCGGCAGCGGATGCGCCGGGCCGAGCTGGCCTTGCAGCGCCACGAGCAGCAGCCGGGTGCGTCCCGCAACTAAGATTCTCATGGAGAAGCCCCGCCGGACTACATGGGTGTAGTCCGGCGGGGCTTTTTTCGTTAAGCCTCGTCCGGCTTGACCGCGAAGTAAAAGAGCCGGTCGGAGCGCTTCTTCGGCGGGTCCATGGTGTAGGCGTCGTAGATCGTCACCGACCCGAAGCCCGCCCCGCGCAGCCACTGCGCCAGCTCGTCCTTGCCATAGGCGCGCTGCCGATGGACTTCGAGGAAGTTCTCGCGCACCCCCGTGCCGGGGTCGTAGGAAAAGTCCATGCGGACGGTGCAGAGCCGTGTTTCGGCGTCGTAGCGCGACCGCCAGCGGTAGCGGAGCGGCTCGCTGAGGCGCATGCAGCTTTGATTGAACATGCCTTCCGCCAATGCGTACTCAGTATTGACGTCGAAGATGAACGTCCCGCCGGGACGCAGGTGCGCGAAGACGCGCGCGAAGACGGAGCGCAGGCGCTCCGATTCCAGGATGTAATTCAAGCTGTCGAAGAGGCACACGACGGTGTCGAAGCGCGCCGCGCCCAGGTCGAGTTCGGCGGCGTCCTGCCGGTGAAAGACGATCGGCAGGCCCGCCTCTTCAGCGCGGCGACGGGCGACGTCCAGCATTCCCGCCGATAAGTCCACTCCTGTCATCGAATAGCCACGCGGCGCGAGGAGGCGCGAAACGGTCCCCGTCCCGCAGGCCAGGTCCAGAATCGAATGCGGCCTTCGTCCGTGGAGCGCCCACAGCCGCTCCAGGTATTCCACCCAGAAGCGGTAAGGGACTCCGGCCATCAGAGCCTCATAGTAGGGCGCGACCAGGCCGAAAGCGGCGCTGTCGGACGGGGATGAAGACATGGTCAAGCCTCCGTGCGCGCAACTTCCGCCGGACGGGACGAGTCGGCTGGGTCAACCGGACGGGGCGGGTCAGGCGGAGGGGGAGGCTCGAAGTCGGCGCTGTTGAGCCGGCCCAGCAGCAGCCAGGCCAGCAGCCCGCACAGAACATAGAGGATGCCGAAGCCGCTGAAGATCGGGCGCAGGGCGCTAGAAGTCGGGAACAGCGCGGTCAGCCCGGCGGCGAACCCGGCGCCCACCGCGATGGAAAGCTTGTTGACCAGGCTAACGGTGGCGCTGACCCGCCCCTGGATGTGGTTGGGAGCGGTCGCCAGGAACAGCGTCATCTGGCCCAGATTGGAGAACGTGTTCGCGACGGTCATCAGAAAGACCATCGCGCCGCCGAGGTAAAGGTTCGTGGAGGCGGCGAACAGCAGGCCGGTCACTCCCATCCCGCTGAAGCCGAACGCAAGCAGGCGCGCGGGTGGGGCGGTGCGAATCGGCCCCGCTGTCGCCGCGCTGGTGAGCAAGGCCGCCATGCCGCTCAGAGAGACGAGCAGGGCGAACTGCACCTTGTTCCCCCCCAGGAGGTCGCGGACGAACGGGAACTCCAGGGTATTGTAGACGGCCCCGCCCGTCGCCACAAGGGCCAGCAGGATCAGCGAGGGCCGCAGTACGCGGCTGGTCCAGACATAATCCAGCCCCTCCCGCGCATCCCGCCAAAGCCCCGCCACGCCCCGCGCCGATTTAGCGCCCGGCGGGGTCGAGACGTTTGCGATCAGCCGGACGAAAGCAGCCGACACGACGAACGTGGCGGCGTCGAAGAGGAATACGCCGCGCGGGTGGAACAGCGCGATCAGCACGGCGCCCAGGGCGGGGCCAAGGAGCATGTTCGCTTGCATGGCGGACAGCATCAGCCCGTTGGCCTGGAGCAGACTGCTGCGCGGAATCAGGGCGGGCAGGAGGCTCTGCCGGGCCGGGGAGAAGAAGCAGGAGAGCGAGGCCACCAGGAAGGAGACGAAGCACACCAGGCCTATGTCGCGCGCCCCGAAGTGACGCGCGTCGGGAAGGCCGAGCAGCAGCAGCACGGCCAGGGCGCGGCCCAGGTCGGCAAAGATCATGGTGCGGCGCCGGTTCCAGCGGTCGGCCAGGACGCCGCCGACCAGGCCGAACAGCAGGACAGGCAGGGTGCCCGCGACCGCCGAGAGGCCGAGCGCCGTCTTGCTGTCGGTGGCGTTGTAGACGGTGGTGGGGAGCGCGATCAGCAGCGCAGCGTCACCGAGGTTGGAGATGACGTAGGCAAACCAGAGCCGGAGGAAGTTCCGGTCGCGGAACAGGGACAGGCTCGAAGCTTCTTTTTTTACCTCATTCTCGCTTACCATGGGAATTGTCTCTATTATAACATAATTTTACCGAAAGAGCCGTAAGGCCCCTGGATTTATCTATGGGGATATAAGGCTCCATGCCTTTCCGAAGTGAAGAATGAACGAAGACACGATATTCGTGCCTCCTGTTTTAGATGGGCTTGACAGTATACAGCCTCGTGTGGTATACTATTCACATGAGGACGGAACTGCGCTCGAACAACAATGTCGCCTACTCCTGCAAGTACCACATCATTTTCTGCCCCAAGTACCGCAGGAAGGTCTTGACCGCCGACATAGCCGAGCGATTGAAATCCATCGTTCACGAAGTCGCCGACGAAACCAGGTGCGAAGTCATTGAACTGGAAGTGATGCCCGACCATGTTCACCTGCTCTGCGAGGTTGACCCTCAGTTCGGAGTTCACAAGTTCGTCAAACTGGTCAAAGGCCGTTCGTCTCGGTATCTGCGGCAAGAGTTTCCTGTCTTAAAGTCGCGTTTGCCTTCTCTTTGGACAAATAGTTACGCCGTGCTAACGGTCGGCGGTGCGCCTCGTTCGGTCATCAAACAGTATATTGAAAACCAAAAGCACATCTGAATACCGCTTGGCCTATGTTTTTCGCGCCTATCCGACGAAGGCACAAGAAACAGCCATGACGCAAACGCTGGAAACCTGCCGCCATGTCTATAACAGCC
>JAABUO010002336.1_pt1 | contig 23259 bp, 21 predicted proteins | sample 5559291 | NCBI WGS metagenome assembly JAABUO01 (sample SAMN10711878, study PRJNA513372) | rock metagenome | isolation source: Antarctica rocks | place: Antarctica: Victoria Land, Finger Mt sud
CGGCTCGGGCCCGCGCGGATGGCGCGCGCCCGACGGTCCCCGCCCCGACGAGGCCGGCGACACAGGCGAACCCGTGGGATGGCGTGCTACAGGCCGCGCCCGACGACGGCCGGACCGACCGGGACCGCGACTAGGGCAGGCGAAGGGAGGCGAGAGCGATGGCTGAACTGATGGGCGGGGGGGATGGGCGCGCCAACGCGCATACCGCACAGGCGGTGGACGCGCAACTCCGGGCGATGGGCGCGGAGCGATACGAGGTTGGCCTGAGCCACCAGGTGACGGACCGGATGATCCCCCGCGTGTACACCCACGAGCAGGCGCTGCGCTCGCTGCGCTTCCTGGCCGGGCGCAACGCCGAGGGCTACAATATCTACGTGCGCCCCCTGGGCGGTGAGGGGACGAACGTGGGCCTTGTGCTCGTCGACGACCTGGCCCCGGATCGCCTGGCACAGATGCACCGCGACGGGTTCGGCCCCGCAGCCGTGACGGAAACGAGCCCGGGCAACTATCAGGCGTGGGTGCGCCTCGCGGAGCGGCCGATCCCGGCGCCGCTCGCGACGGAGGCGGCGCGCGAACTGGCCGCGCGCTACGGCGGCGACCCCGCGAGCGCTGACTATAAGCACTATGGGCGGCTCGCCGGCTATACCAATAGGAAGCCCACGCGGGCGCGCGCCGACGGCTTGCAGCCCTTTGTGAAGCTGCGGGAGAGCACAGGCCGACCGGCCGCCCGGGCCGCCGAGCTGCTGGACGTGGCCACCGAGCGCCTGCGCGCGCAGGAGCGCCAGGCCCAGGACCGCGCCGCCGAGGACGCCCGCCTCCGGGCGCGGGTGGGTGGGCCGCAAGACCCGGCGCGCGCCGACGACTTTTCCCGCCCCGGCCAGGGGGCGGCGTTGATCGACGGGTCGCGCCTGGCCGCGGAGTACCGGCAGCATGCCGAGCGGCTGATCGCACACTACCCGCTGGCCGACATGAGCCGCCTGGACTTTACGGTGCTCCGGGATCTGGCGAAACAGCACCCGCACGCGAGCGCGCACGACCTGAGCCAGGCGCTTCGGGAGGGCAGTCCCAACGTCCACGACCGCAAAACCAACGATCGCTGGCTCGACCGCTACGTGGAAAAGACGGTGACGGCCGTCAACCTCGACCCACAGGTGCGGGAGGCCCGGCATGAGCATGAGCGGCAGCGCGGCAGTAGTCGCGGGCGCTAGGGAGTAGCGCCGGCGGTATGGAGGGATGTGGCGTGGCATCAAACGGTGTGCCCACACGCGACAGGGGGGCCTAATCAGGAAGGCTGCGTGCGAACGCGCCGAACGCTACGGTGGTGACCCCCACATGGAGGACTGGCGCTACTACGGGCGATTGGCCAGCTTCACCAATCGCAAGCCCGAGCGCGTGCGCCGACGGCCAGTAGCCCTACGTGCTCGTGCGCGACGCCGGCGGCCAGCCAGCCCCCGCGGCCGGGGGTGCTAGAGCGCGCGCAGGAGCGGTTCGAGGCGCAGATGCGGGGAGAAGTCCAGAGCCGTACCAGCGTCCCGCAGACGCGCGCACAGACGCGCAGGAGCCCTCTTTCTCGCGCACGCCGGGGGCTGTGTCGGACCTGGCGCGCCTCGGCCGGGCCTACCAGCGCGAGGCGGCGCGGCTGTTGAACACGTACCCCAACGCCCGCGCGCAGGGGCCGCTCCACAGCCTCGACGACATGATCGTGAAGGACCTGGCGCACACGTACCCGACGGCGACGGGCCGCGAGCTGCAACGGGCGATGGTCGAGGGCAGCCCGCATCTCCACGGGCGCAAGGCCGGCCATGTGAACGACTACACGCGACGGACAGTGCGCAAGGCGTGGGAGGGCCTGGGCCGCGAGCCCGAGCCATGGCCCACTTTTGCACGAATCGTTGTAGCGGGCCTATTCTGGGGGCGTGGTACCATGAACTGGGCCACATGACACTGGGTCTTGCGCATATAACGTGAATTGGGTCGGGGCTGGGCGCTAGCGCCGTAGCGGGAGTGGGCCAACGTCCGTGCCAACGCTTATGTTTCGGCCGGTGTTCCTCTGACCGAGTCAAGCTGGTTTCACGTTATATGCGCAAGACCCAGTGTCATGTGGCCCAGTCCATGGTACCATGGGCGCGCGAGGCGTGCTCAGGTTCAGAGAGCGGGGCGGGGAGCGTGATGGACATGGGAGGAGCGGTACGGTCGGCGCGACGACGGCGGCCACTTGCGGTGGCCGTGAGCGGCCTCCTCGTCACGACCCTGGCCACCGTCGCGCTTGTCCATGCCCGACCGGCCGCCACGCCCGTCGTCGTCGCGCTGCCGGATCAGCACCCGCACGGCGTCGTCGTGGACAGCCAAACGGGGCATGTGTTCGTCACGAGCTACAGCGACACCAGGGTCAGTGGTCACGTCGCCATGCTGGACGCGACGAGTGGCGCGTTACTGCACACGGTCGCTCTCCCCCTCCTGCCGACGGCCCTGGCCCTCGACCCCCGCGCAGCGCGTGTGTACGTCGTCGGCGCGACCGACACGGCCGGCGACGGGGCCGTGAGCATCCTGGACACACACAGCGGGATACTGTTGCGCACGACCATACTCCCTCCGTTGACGCGCGGCATCGCGGTGGACGCGCATGCCGGCCGCGTCTACGTGGGCAGCGCCGGCGCGGGGTACACGGGGTCGCGCGGGGTCGTGAGCGTGCTGGACGCGCGGACCGGGCGGCAGGTGCACACCGTCGCCGTGGGCGGCGATCCATGGGTCCTTGCCGTCGACGACCGGACGCGTCACCTTGTGATCGCCCGCTACCTGTGGGTTACGGCAAGGGGCGGCGGGTACGTGACGACGCATCTCACCACGCTCGACGCCCGCAGCGGGCGCATCATCCGCGACCTCGCGCTGGGGCGGGTCGGCATTAGCGCGCTCGCCGTCGACGACCAGGCTGGCCGCGCCATCGCCCTCACCAACAACTTCTTCGGCTCGAACAGCGGCGCCGTTCAGATCCTCGATACGACGACGGGTGCCCTCGTGCGGAGCATACCCCTCACGGGCCTGCCGGTCGCCCTGGTCGCCGATATCCGCGTCGGCCGCGTCGTCGTGACCTACAACGGGCCAGCCCGCGTCGTGACGATGACGCAGACCGGATCGGGAGGAGTTGTCCAGGGTCGGTCAGTCAGCCTGGCGTCCACCAGCACGGGGCGCGTCAGCGTGCTGGAGACGCGGAGCGGACGTATCCTGCGCACCGCGCAAGTGGACGGGGTGCCCGGAGCCGTCGCGCTAGGTGTGACACCTGGGCACGTCCTGGTGGCGAGCGCGTCTCCATCGGGCACGACCGGACGGCCACCGGGCGTCGGCACGATCACGCTGCTCGACGAGTCTACCGGGAGGATACAGAACATCGCGCGCGTGGCTGCGACGCTCAACGAGCGCACACTGGCGGTCAACAACCGCACGGGACGTGTGTTCACCCTGCATGAGGGGGTTACGAGTGCCACACAAGATCCGTGGGGGTGGATACCGTCCTGGCTTCGGACTCGTTTGCCGTTCCTGCCGGCTCACCCTGTCCGGACCCGGCCGGTCTCCGCGAACGTGACGGTGCTCACCATGCCTCGTTGACGGAGCGCCAGGGCCGAATCACCGGTCTCATGACACGGATAGGGCACGCCACGCCGGAGGAGGGGGTACACATATCGGTAGCAATGTTGACGGATGCAGAGGTGGCCTTTCGGGTGTCAAACGTGTCGTTCACTCGTGCAACTCCTTACGCTGCGGCCAAAAACCGCGATTCTATCCGTCATCGATCCAACCGGTATATGCACCCCCTCCTTTGGCGCGGCGTGTGCCGTGGGAGGGAAAAATCGCGCCTACAGCCTGTGTCTCGGCCTCAAAGCAGCCTCCAGGCGCACTATCCCTCGGGGAAACACGTTCTCTCCGACAGACTGCTAGAGAAGAAGAAAGCGCCAGTGCCGTCGTTTGTGCGTCCGAACCGGGTGCCTGGGGAGACGGCGCCACGGAGGCGACGAGACCCGGAGCAGAACGCCGGACGCGGGCGAGAGGAGCCGACGCGGATCGTGCTCCATGCGGTGGGGACGTGTCCGGAGTGTGGGTACACGCTGCGGGGAGAGAGCATCGGGCGGACCCGCCAAGTGATTGACCTGCCCGCGCCGGTGTCGGCGGTGGTGACGGAGCACCGCTTCATCACGCGGCACTGTCCAGCATGCGAACGGTGGCATATGCCGTCGTGGGATGCGCGGGGACAGGCCCTCGGGCAGGGCCGGATCGGGGTACGGCTGGTCAGCCTCATTGGGTATCTGCGCACCCGCCTCCGGCTGCCCCTGCGGCAGATCCAAGAACTCCTGGCGACACTGCATCAGGTCCGCCTCTCGCGGGGGGCGATCGCTGACATCCTCCGGCGGTTGCGCATCCATGGGGAGGATGCGCTCCGGGATCTACGCGCCCAAGGACAGCGCGAGCGCGTGGCGCACATGGACGAAACGGGGTGGCGCGAGAACGGGCAGAACGGCTATGTCTGGACGCTGGCGACACAGGGCGCGGCTCCCGTACGCCTCTTCGCCTACGACCGCTCACGCTCCGGCCTGGTGGCGACCGCTCTACTCGGGGACTTCTCCGGGCATCTGGTGACGGACTTCTACGGCGGGTACAACCGCTATGAAGGCAAACATCAACGCTGTTGGGCCCACCTCCTGCGCGACCTGCATGCCCTTAAAGAGGTGCATCCGGACACCGCGCCCGTTGTCGGTTGGGCCCGCGCCGTCCGGGCTCTCTACGACCGGGCACGCCGGGATGGTCCGACGCTCCACACACCGGCACAGCGCCATGCCTATGCCCGACGCCTCGGAGCACGAGCAACGCGGCTGGGTCTGCGCTACGCCGGCCCCAAGAACAAAGGCCATCCCTGCCATGCCCTCGCCCAGCGCCTGCTCCGGCACCAGGGCGAACTCTTCGAGTTTGTCCGTGTGCCTGGCCTCGCGCCCGACAACAATCTTGCCGAGCGGACGATTCGCCCCCTCGTCATCACCCGCAAGATCAGCGGTGGAACGCGCAGTCCTGAGGGGACAGACACCTGCATGGGCCTCACGTCCCTCTTTGCCACCTGGCAGGCCCGTGCCCTCAACCCGCTCCAGGCCTGCCTCACCCTGCTTTCCTGAGCACTGCTATCAAATCTGGACTGTTACCCCTCGCTGTAACGTTCTAGGGATCTGTCCGTCATATACAATGGGTGGCCACACACTACCTTTTCATCAATGGAAGCTGGGAGACATACCTATGGCGAACACTACAGTTCATAGAACACGGCACACCATCTCGTGCAACCTCTTGCAGCGGCGTCTGTGGGCGGCATACTATCCCACCGACCGCGACGAGACGTTTCGAGAGTCGCTTCGCCGTCGCCTACTTACGCAAGCCGTCGCGCAGGGAGAAGGAGATAACGCTATAGACTTAAATGCTTCCATAGATGCGGTATAGTCACCGCGTTCCATCTACGATAAAGCGTCCAACGTGCCGCATTATCAATGTGGAAGCATTTAGGCCGTGTACAACGATTCGTGCAAAAATGGGCCATATCGCGTAAACAGGTCAAATAACTGTCGTTGGCCGCATTTCAGCTACGGGCTCAACAGGAAACTGCGCTGGTAACTGTCTTTACCGGCGCAGTTCACCACGCCGCCCGCCGTGTTACCGGCCCAGTCGAGGCTCTTATCCCGCCCAAAACCGGGCCGGGTAATACAACTGAGCCGGTAACAAGCCAAATGGCCCATTTTTACATCAATCGTTGTAGTGGGCCATTTAGGCCTCGGCTAAGCGCGACGCAGTAGTCGCTCGGGCCGCAGTAGCGGCCGTTGTAGCAGGAGCAAGCCGAGCCCCAAGGCGGCGTAAACGGTCATACTGTGCGCGACTATATGGGAGTCGTATCCGGCGGACCATGCGAAGGGATTGAACGTCAGCCACGGCTCTCGCTGCGGGACGAGCGCGCCGAACATGAGGACACCCAGCCATAGGGCTGTGGAGGCTATATAACCATACACCGGGGCGCGACCCCAACTAGACGCCAGCAGGGCGATCCCGGCGAACGTCAACGCCCGCGTGCCCCCTCGCATCAACGGCTCCCACGACAGCGTGATGTGCCAGAGCATTCCCGCAACCAATAGGGTCACGCCACAGCATGCGAGCAGGTATAGGGATAGCACGACTAGGCGCACGACCACGATCCCGACCAGGGATGTCCGTGTCGCCGACCACCACAGGGTCAGGTGCTCCCGCTCGCTCATCAAGAGTGGCGCGGCCAGGAAAGCCGCAACCATCGGCATCCCTCCTTCGAGCGCGACGAACAGGTCATGGCCACGCTCGCCGCGCGGCGTCACCAGCGAGAGTGTGGTTATAGTGCCTATCAGCGCCAGGACCGGGACGACCGATCCCCACGATAGACCCAGGCGGCCGTGATACCAGTAGAGGAGCAAGCGGGTTCTCATCGGCATTTCCCAACGCTTAGGGCGAACTGCCCGAGGTAGCGGTATGCCAGGGCGGCCACAGGCTGGCCTGTCGCACGGGAGAGTGCGCACGTCGCGTCGTCAATATCGGACATCGGCTGACCTGTGTCCGCGAGGGCCACGAGCGCGCGACGCAGACGCTCCGCGCCGATCCGACGACGTATATCGTCGAGGGCTGGGCTGGCATCGACACCCACGCGCCCCGACAGCCCGAGCGATCGCATCTCGACGGACAGCGGTCCCTCGCCCCTTTGAAGCAGCGTTAGCGCTCGATTACCCTGGTCGTGTAAGGTGAGGGCATCGGCGGCGCGACGCACCTCCATTTCCCGAGCGTAAAAGCGGGGACCCAGGTGGAGGCCTGCAACAGCCGCTCCCGTGTAGCCCGCCAACATTTGGCTTCGGTCGAATCCCGACAGCGTGCTCGTGTCAGCGACGCTGATGTAACCAGTCGGCAAATCGACGCTTGGACCAGAGATGTCCGGCCCGCGCCGAGCCGGCACATTGTCGCGCCACCACGCAACCGCCATGTCGTTGAGGGCAGCACGGTACGGCGCCGGCGGCGCGAGTCTCGACACGACGCCTACGGCCCCTCCGGGCGTCTGATCTAAGCTGTCTACCGGGACCATCGCCAAGCCATCGCCGACCGCAGCCCGGACGCCGATCGCGCCCCCTTCCCTACTCGGCGGGACGGCCACGACAACAATTGGGCGGGCCGGGCGGCCGAAAAATGCCGTCAGGTCGTGGAGCGCGCCGACATAGGGCCCGTAGCGGGAGCCCACATCGTGGGCATCCCAGGTAGGCGTGTAGACGACGCCGCCGGGTACGGCTAGACGCGTATACCCATCCCCAACGGCGGCCAGAAGAGCTGTCGGTAAGTGTCCGGAGAGCGCCCAGGTAACGATTTGGTCGCCCCCCCGTCTCTGCACGTCGCCCCCAGAGGTTGCGGTGGCGACGCTCGCCGGCAATCGGACGCGTACGGTTCGCCACCCTAACGGGGCAGGACTCCAGGCCGTGGACGCCCCCGTCCATGGTAACGGATACCAGTCGCCATCGCGGAACAGGAATGCTACCCCGGCGCCAATGAGGGATTGGTGCAGCGGGGGGGATAGCATGGTGGCGGGGGTGCCCAGCAAGCCCGTCCTGACGCCGGCGTACTGCGCCCGCAGGATCTTGTATCGCCCCGCATAGGACACGCGCACGGACGCCTGGACACCCCGTAGTAATGGATGGGCTAAGGCGAGTGTACCGAACAGGGCTGCATCCCGTACGGCCACGTCGTGCCCATCGACCCACGCGGCGCGGACGCGCAACCCATCATTCAAGTAAAGAGGCAGCGTCACAACCGGCGTTTTCCCGTCATTGTAGACGCGGAAGCGCGCCACGCCATCCACCTCTCCGTTCGCGGGATCCAATCGCAAGTCGAGGCGATAATCCGTGATAGCGAGGGTGACAGGCGAGGGCGCGACAACTGGCCCCGAGGGTGTGACGGCTGCGGCGGCCGCGCCGAAAAGCGGCGCGGCCGCCGCAGCGACAAGGGCGCCCAGGACCAGCGCGGCAAGGGCCAGCCTCCCTTGCGAGCGAGGGACCAGGGCACGCCGCTCGCGCCGAGTGAAGATCAGGAGTGTCCCGCCGACGACGAGGACCAGCAGGCCCGCGTAGAAAAGACGGTTCACCAGTAGGAGCGGCAGGTCTAGCGCGAAGCCAAGGAACCTGTCGTAGGAGAGAGTCTGCGTCCAGGGATTCCACAAGAGCACCATGCTCTCGGTTAGGAAGAAACCGAAGATGGCACAGAAGCCGAAGGCGACGAGGTACCCAAACAGGGGATGGGGGAGCAGCGTGCCGCAAGCCACACATAGGACGGCGGTGAGCAACAGAGCCGGCGCCACCGCGACTATCAGGCCGACGAGCAATGGGACGCCGATAATCCCTCCGCCCGTGAGTTGGTACAGCACCACGAGGATTGCCATCTCGGCGACCAGTACCGCCATGATAAGCACCGCTCCGAGCATTTTGCCGATCAGGTAAGCCTGCCCACTGAGGGGGCGCGCCCACAAGAGGTCCACACCGTGGAGGACGCGTTCACGCCGGGAAGTAGGCACGATGAGGAACGCCGCCAGCAGGGCGGCAAAAGGGGCGATGGACGTCAAGTTGCCCAGGCCGCCGTCGTCCGCCCAAGGAGCAATGTTGTGCCCGGGTGCAAGATTCAAGGCGGCGAACGGCAACGCCACGAGCAGCAGCACAAGCTTCAGCCCGAGGCCACGCCACGCCACGCGCCATTCGTTTCGCGCAACGGCTAGAATTTGTTGTGTCTGAACGTTCACGGCCGGTTCTCCCCTGATCGCACAAGCTGCTTCGCGTCGATCGTAGCGCGGCCCCACGGCGATGGCGGGTTAACGCGCCCACCCAATCCCACCAAGGCCAGGTACCCATCCTCCAGCGTGGGTTCCAGTTGCCAGCAGGCGAGGCCCACCGGGGGCGTACCCACAGCGCGCACAGTCAGCCCGGTCGGTGTCGCCGTCGCCGCCGCTATCGTACAGCACTGCTCGATCGTGGCCAGGCGCTCGGGCTGGACCGTCGCGCCCCACACCCGCCCGACCGCCTCTACCGCGAGGTCTGCCGGACTACCGCGATAGACAACCCGTCCCTTCTGCATTACGGCGAGATCCGTGCAGGTGCTGGCCACATCGGCCACGATATGCGTGGAGAGTAGAACGGTGCTGCGCGTCGCCAACTCGGCCAATAGTGTGTGAAAGCGGACGCGCTCGACAGGGTCGAGTCCCGCTGTCGGCTCGTCGACAACGAGGACAGTTGGCCGATTGAGCAAGGCTTGCGCGATGCCGAGGCGTTGTTTCATGCCGCCGCTGAAGGTGCCCACCCGCCGACGCGCCACATCCTCCAAATTCACGACCGCGAGGGTCTCTTCGATGCGTCCGCGGCGCTCGCGCCCGAGCCCCGAGAGTAGCGCCAGGTAATCCAGCGTTTCGTAAGCGGTCAGGCGCGGGTAGAACCCAAACTCTTGCGGCAGGTAGCCGAGCAAACGCCGAATCGCGGCGCGATCGCCCCGCACATCATGCCCGGCCACATGGACACGGCCCGCCGAAGGTTCGATGAGGGTGGCTAAAATACCCATGAGTGTGCTCTTACCGGCGCCATTCGGCCCGAGCAACCCGAAAACACCCCTGCCTACCGTTAGGGTTACGTCGTCGAGAGCGGGTGCGCCCGCACGCTTGTATCTTTTGGATAAATGCTCTATATCGATCACCATCTGGTCCTTTTTCTGCTCGAAACCATCGCTGCCAGGGGCAATCGCTGGTGGAGGCTACATGTGACACCTTCCGCTCCGCTTCGTTAGTTTAACCTCGTATCCTTTTAGCGGGCGCCAAGACGAGGGACGAGGACGGATGCGAGGGGGCTGCCAAGGCCTGTCACGAAATCGTATCCGACCGCGGCGTTGCACATAGCCCCGCAGGGGCCGTTTGTCCCCGACGCGATATCTCGGTAGTTGGCCGTGTACGCCGGTCCAGTTGCCGCGTCATAGGCGAACATGTCGCTCAGGTCGTCACTCGAGAGCGTACCGGCCGCACGCCCTTGATTGGCCAGGGCAATGAGGCCGGCCCACTGGGGCGCGCTGATGCTCGTGCCCCCGGTCTGGAACCACGCTGGTTGTCCTTGATTGAGGGTCGACCCGTACACGGCGACGCCCGTGCTCGTGTCGGCATCGTACGCGACGTCGGGGACGCCGCGCCGACCGCCCGTGTCGGGGATTGGATAGCGCGACTGGTATGCTGGCTCGCTCTCGTAGGCGCTGATGCCGCCGCCGGATCCGCCCCAGGCGGTTTCAAGCGCCGTAAGATTCCCATGGTCATCAAGGGGCAGCGTTGTCCCCCCCACGGCGAGCACATAAGGCGACGCGGCCGGGTAATTGACCCCGCTGCCGCTATCGCCGGAGGAAGCCGTGAACGTCACCCCGTCGCGTTGAAAACGGCGGTCGAAATGCGCTTCCTTGGCGAACTCGGGCCCGCCCCAACTCATCGATACCACCTGGGCCCCCAGGTCGACGGCGGCGTCGACCGCCTTGAATAGGGGCGAAAAATTATCATCTTTAGCCTCGACGAGGAGAACGTCCGCGCCGGGCGCGATCGCGTGCGCCCACTGCGTATCCACCGATGTCTCCAATACCCATCCGGTGGAGGCCGGAGTGGTATTCCCCCCGGCCACCCTCTGGAAGCAGGGGTGCGGGCCGGTAGCTACCGTGCAAGACGGCATTCCCGGCAATCCGTTCATGGACCGCAGGTCGAAGGCACGGATGAACGTTTGGAGGTCGCCCGCCGCGGCGGGGTCGTCGTAGGCGTCGACGAGGCCGATTACCTGGCCGGCGCCATCGACTGTTAAGCTATCGACGCCGTATGCATGACGAATCTGTGCCGGGGTGTAGCCGTTAGGGGCGACCGTGGCGTAATTCCGTGCGTGCACGGGCGGACGGGCGTGCCAATTGTCCGGCGGCGGGAGCGAGATGTCGTCTGCTCGCGCGACCAACGGCAGGAACGCAGCGAGAGTAAGGCCAACGGCGACAATGGCGATCGCGGAGGAACGGTATGTCAAAACTATCATCCTTAATGTCTAATGCGAGTTGAAACGATGGATACGTAACGAAAAGCCCCGCGACGTGGCCGTCGTCTTCTCGGCTCCCGCGCCTGCGGCGTTGCCAGGAGGCCATGCAAAATGCTACTGTCACCGTAGAAAAGCATTCGACGCATAGACGCGAGGGAACAAAGTTGGTGAGGCCACGTCATCGCTGTATCCACATCCATCCCCGGTGAACTGCAGTTGCCTGCACCAAGAGATAGCCTCCGATACGGCGCCGACGTGGCCTCACTCCTCCAGTCCTAGCGCGTCAACCCGATCCATCCTCCCTAATAGGTGGTGAATTGGATGGTCGTGCTGGCGTTGTTATTCTGGTCATAGACGGTATACGACCATCTGATGCCCTTGGTCGCGAACAGCTTCGAGAAGCTATGGCCGCCGCTGTCGCAGAAGGTGGTGCAATGATACGTATCGAACTCGTACGGGCCCTGGTTCGTGGTGAGGTTCATGAACCTGGAGTGGAACGTTTCGTCGCAGCACCCGCCGCCACTCCACTGGTAAGTGAAGGTCTGGTACTGATTGACCGCCACGTTGGAGTTGTTGCCCGGCGCCGTGATGTTGATATACCTGGCCAGGGGCGAGACACCCCCGCCACCATTCCCGGCGGCGCGTGAGCCGGCCGTGACCATGCTCGCGCCGACCCCGAGCCCGGTCACCACGGCACCTTGGGGAAGGGAGACCGTCAGCCTCGCGCCCGAGCGAAGCTTCAAGGCCACCTCGGGCCGCTGAGCCCCGTGAGCCACCACCTGTTTCGTCGTCGCCGCGTGGGCCGGCGTGGCCGCCTGGGCCAACGTCGTGCCCGATAGGGCCAGTGCCAGGACGGACGTCACCGCGATTGTATGCTTGTGCATCATCTTTCTCTCCTCCGAATAGTTCGGCCCCATCATAATCTCTCGCTCCGGTTCGCCTTGCGGCGTGGAGCTACAACCCTCCGGTTCTACAGCTCTACCGTCAACCACGCGGGCCGGTCGGGTGGGCCGTTGCACCCCCACCATCCCTTGTTGGCTGATTGAGATATGCGATAGTATGCTCCCCATCCCTCCTTTCACATCGTCGCCGCCCCGTTCGCGGCGCCGTATGATATCTACTTTACGCCTCGTGCTCCGGCCGTACCACCTGGGAAACTTGGGGCCCGTTACCTTGTTTCCCAGGTAGGGACCCTCGCGGCGCGCCGCGACTAGCGACCATGAGAATTGTGCCGGCGACACGACCGAGGGCGGCTATTTTCAGGGGAGTTTGGGGCCCGTTACCTTGTTTCCCAGGTAGTATTGATCGCGTGGGCGGTGTATGCTAGCTGGCAGATGGGTCGCGCGGTACGGGCCTCGCCGCTTCGGGCGGGCGCCGAGCACTCGCCACAGAAGGGGAAAGGGAGTCACGACATGAGCACGGGGACGTATAGCGAGGCGATGGCGGTGCCACAGGTCCATGTGTCGGCGATGGCGGCGATCGTACAGGAGCTCCTGACGGGGGAAGAAGACCGATTGCGCGAGGGTGGATGGCTGCGCGAACGCACTAAGTCGGCCGGCCTCGACGCCCACGAATGCGCCGCCTTGGATGCGCTGCGAGAGCGTTTGCGCGCTGGGGGCGGTGACTTGTCGAGCGTGACGTCCGCACAGTGGGGGTGATCGTGTCTGCGGTCACCCTTTTTCCTGATGAAGTCGCGTCGGTCGGGGCGATGCGGGGGCGGGTGCGGCGCATGCTGCGTTCCGCCCCTGTGCCGTCCGCCTATGGCGCCGCCCTGACGGCCGCGCTCGCGCAGCCGGGTAACATCCTCTCAGACGCGCCGGACCTACGCTGGGCACGCCTCGTCGGGACTTGCTGCGCGGTCGCGGGTGGGACGTGGGAGCGGGCTGTGCCCGTGGCCGCGGCCGTCGAGCTTTTCATGGTCGCCCTCGACGTGCTCGACGACGAGGAGGACGGCGAGCAGAGCGTGCTGCGCGTCGCGTTGGGCGCCGGCCGCGCGCTCAATGTGTCAACGGGCCTGCTCCTGCTGGCCCAACAGGGCCTTCTCGACGCGGCCGACGGTCCCACGGTCGCGGCCCTACTCATCCACGCCGGCCTGGAGGCGTGCGGCGGGCAGGACGCCGACCTCGCCCCGCCGTCGGACCGTTGCGGTAGCCTGGATGACGCTCTGGCAGTGACAGCGTCCAAAGCGGCCCCGCTCGTCGCCGTGGCGTGTCGCCTCGGGGCCGTGTGCGCGGGAGCCAACCCAGAGGTACAAGAGTTGTACGCGCGGTTCGGGGGCTATGCCGGCATGGTGGCCCAGTTGGCCAACGACCTCGCGGCGATCCGTCCCGAGGCCGCGGGCAAGACGGACATCGCGCTGGGTCGGCCGACGCTACCGCTCACGCACGCTTCTTTGCTGACCCGCGCGATGGGCACGGGTAACGACGGGCGCGGCGCGGCTACCCACACCGCCCCGTGGGCACACGGGCCAGTGCAACTCACCTGGGCCGTCGCCGAGATGTATCGCCGTCGCGCGCTCGACCTGATCCCGCAGTTAGCGTCGGATCACGCCGGCCGGACGGCCCTCGCGGAGATGCTCAGTGTCCTCTAACACTATCATGCGTCACCGCCCAGGGCGGGGCCTCGTCCAGGCGCTAGCCGCATCCCGGCGCGCGTCGTTCCTGGGCATGCGCACCCACTCCAGCGCCCCCTTGGTCGTGCTGGGCGCCCTGATCTACGGCGCGATCGTGGCGCTCAATGTCGCCACCCTCCTCATGCCCCCGCGGCTCACGCTTCAGGTCGCGGCTCCGGCTGTAGGGAGGGCACGCGTGGCGTGGGTCCTGCCTGGGGGCACGCTGTGGGATCAGGGCGTGCGAGCGGGCGACGCCGTGCACACGGTCAACGGCCACGCGCCACTGAGGCGCAATGAGGACGCCCCGGTGAATGCGCGCCTGACGGTGCGGACGGGGGCGGGGGCCATCCTGGTCGTCGATGCCGGGACGCTGCGCCACGGCCGGGACACCTGGCCCCTCCTGGTCCTCAGCCCGTGGTTCCTGCTCCTGGGCACGCTCGTCGCGCTGCGGGCGCCCCAGCACGCCGTCGGTCGCGCCACCTATGCCCTCTTCGGCAGCGCCGCCTATGCCCTCGCGCTGGCCCCGGCGGCCGACAACGACGACGCGCTGGCCACCGTGAGCGAGTGGGCCATGCTCGCCCTCTTCGCCGCCTCCTTCGTCCTATTCTCGCTCACATTCCCGGCGATACGGGGGACGCGCCGCCTCCGCGCGTCCCTCCTGGCGCCGCCGGCCGTGGGGGTCCTATGCGGCGCCATCGCGCTGCAGTGGTCGGCCTGGTACGATGCGGCCTATCTCGCGCGCATGGCCATCTTGCTGGCGTACCTGCTCCTGGGTATCGGCCTCTTGTCGCGGTCGTTCGCAGCGGCGCGCGACCCAGACACGCGCCGCGGGCTGATCATCATAGGCGCGGGGACGGCGGCCGCCGTCCTGCCTTTTGTGCTACTATATCTCCTACCCGCGGTGCTCGGCCGGCCACCCGTGCTGCCCGCCGAGCAGGCCATCCTGGGCCTCGCGCTCTTGCCCGCCGGCTTCGCCTATGCCATCCTGCGCCACCGCGCCCTGGACGTGCGCCTGCTCCAGCGCTGGCTCGTGCGCGGCCTGCTCGGGGCAACCCTGCTCGGGGCAACCCTGTTCGCGCTCTACGCGGCGGCCGTCTACGCGCTGCACGCGCGGCTCATCGCGGCCCTGCCCGTCGCGGCCCTGCCCGCGCTCAGCCAAAGCCTGATCCTCGCCATGCTGCTCGTGCTGCTCGTCGGCGTGTCTTTCCGCTGGGCCTACGACGCGCTGTGGCGCCGGTTCGATCGTCTGATATTCAAGGACGCGTACGACTACCGCGCCACCGTGCAGGGACTCAGCCGCGACCTGTCGCTGGCCGGCGACCTCGCCGCGCTCGGCGCGTCGCTCCCCCGCGAGCTGCGCCGCCTGATGAATCTCGACTTCGCCGCGCTTCTGGTCGAGGACCCGTCCGAGATGCCCGCCATGCTCGGGACGGCGGGGGCCTACCCGCCCGCCCTGCTCCCGGAGATCGCCGCCGCGACGCGCGAGGCGCGGGAGGCGGCGCGCGTTGTCGCCCTCACCCACGGCTACGGCTCCCTCCCCGTCCTGCTCGTACCCCTACACACGCGCGACGCGCTGGTAGGGTACTTGTGCCTGGGTCCAAAAGCGTCCGGCGAGCCCTTCCGCACCGAGGATCGGGCGCTCCTGGCCACGCTGAGCGGCCACCTCGCCGCTATCGTGCGCAACGCGCAGCTCGTCGACGAGCTGCGCGGCCAGGTCGGCCTGCTCCAGGCGCAGAAGGCCACGCTGGACGCGCTCAACGAGCGCCTGGAGCACGCCCAGGAAGAGGAGCGCGCCCGCCTCGCGGCCGACCTCCACGACGAGCCCCTCCAGACGGCCCAGCGCCTGCAGCGCCAGCTAGCGGTCGACGGTCGCTGGGGCCGGGCGACGGCCCAGCACCTCGCACTGGGCGAACAGCTCATCACCCAGTTGCGCGCCGTCTGCGCGGCCGTGCGCCCCACCGCGCTGGACGAGCTCGGCCTCGCCGCCGCGATCGAGGAGCTGGCCGTCGACCTCGGCGCGCACGGCGGCGTACCAATCGCGCTCGAGGCCGACCCGGAACTGGCGGAGATCGCGCTGCCGCCCGCCGTCGAGCTGGTGCTCTACCGTGCCGCACAGGAGGCGCTCAACAACAGCCTGCGCCACGCGCGCCCTGCCACACTACATGTTGACCTGCGGCGCAATGGTGGCGGCGTGCAGCTTACCATCGCCGACGACGGCGTCGGCTTCGCCGTGCCCGCGCGTCCGGACGGCCTGGTCGCGGCGGGACACCTGGGCCTGGGCGGGTTGCGCCAACGCGTGCAGCGTGCCGGCGGCCACCTCTCTATCGCCTCGGCGCCGGGGGCGGGGACCGTCGTGCGGGTGGAGTTCGCCGTCGCCCACGCGAACGGGGGCGTGGCATGATCCGCGTGATGCTGGTCGACGACCATGTGCTGATGCGCCAGGGCACGCGGGCACTCCTTAGCACGGCGACGGACATCGAGATCGTGGCCGAAACGGGCCGTGCCGAGGAGGCGCGAGCGCAGGCGCGACGGCTGCATCCCGACGTGGTGCTCCTCGACATACGGTTGCACCAGTCGAGCGGTATTGATGTCGCGCGCACCCTGCGCGAGGAGTTGCCGCAGGTGAAGGTGCTGGTGCTCACGACCTACAACTACGAGACCTACGTGCGCGCGCTTTTCGCTATCGGCGTGCACGGGTACCTCCTCAAGTCGGCCTCGGACGTCGAGCTCATCGAGGCCGTGCGGGCGGTACACCGCGGCGAAATGGCGCTGAATGCGGGGATCGCGGCCCAGCTTGCCGCGTCGCGGCGCTCGGGGGTCGGCGCGACCCGGGCGCTCTCCGAGCGCGAGCGGGAGGTCCTGACGCTGGTGGCGGAGGGCGCGAGCAACAGGGAAATCGGGCAGCAGTTAGGCCTGAAGGAGACCACCATCGAGTCGTACCTGAGCAACATCATGGCCAAGCTCGGCGCCCGCTCGCGCACCGACGCGGTCAAGCTAGCCGTCCAGCAGGGTATCATCGTGCTGGAGCCATGACGCTTTGTCGTAGTAACGGAACCAAAAGGCCTGGAATAAGCCTTTGAGCTACTGGTCGACGTGACCGTGCCTCTCCCATTCGCGGGCTTTGTGCTTCGCTGCCTCGCGATTATGGGCGATGTACACGTCCAGGCTGCGCAACGACGTGTGCCCGCTGAAGCGCTTGAGTTCGACCTCGGTGTAGCCCTTGGCGGCGCGGGCAGTGATGGCCGTGTGGCGCGACTGATGCAGGTCCCAATCGGGCGTGTACCGTTTCCAGAGGGTGTCGTCACGTCAATTTTCTGGGCCGCTATCACTTCGCCTCGCCCGACATGTTCGCGCGCGGTGAGCTGCGCGCCCTGCGCGACCCCGCCGAGGTGGATTGACGATGAGCCAGGCGCGACCTCCGAGGCTTAGCGTACGATGACGATGAGCCAGGCGCGACCTCCGAGGCTTAGCGTACGATACGGTTCCAATGCTAGTCGGACCCCAACTCCTCGACCGGATCGACGCTGCGCGTGAGCGCGCGAGGAGGGCACATGACGACGGCGCACGGTGACGACACGAGCGCGGAGCGGCCGCTGGTCCACGAGCCCACCGGCGACGAGATCGCGGGGCTAGACTGGGACGATGACCGCGACGACGTGGACGACGGCCCGGACATCATCAGCGCGGACGACGACGAGGAAGAGGAGGGCGACGACGAGCGGCGCCTACAACTCCGGGAGCGCGTGCTCACGCTGTATGAGTTCATGGACGAGCAAGAGGGCCGGGCGTGAGGAGCGCACGGCCCCCAAGGTTCTGGGCTGAGGCGCTGCATATAACAAGGCTGTACCGCGTCGTGCGGCGAGGAGAGAAAGCCGGGAACAAGCGGATGGCATTATAGTGGGAGGCGAGTGGACTATGAGGGGTCGGCGACGCCAGCAGCAGCCGAGCCCGTGGGCGTGGGAGATCGCCGAGCGCGTCGGCGGTGTCATCGTCGCCGCGTTCGACGAGAGCGGCCAGGTCATCACCGCGGAGCGCTACGGCGAGGTCCTGGCGGCTCTGCGCACCACGATGGAGCGGACCCTTAACGCGCGGCAGACCCTCGCCGTCGAGGAGCGCGCCGCGGCGCGGGCGGCGTGGGCACGCACGCAGCAGGTCTACCCCCAGGCAGAGTTACCGGCGCGGCTCGATCTCTCCATCCAGGAGTGCCGCACGGCCGAGGAGTTGGGCTACGTTGTCGCGGTCGATGTGCCCTACGCGGTGCGGGACATCGCCGCGACCTTCACGCGTGAACTACACGCCGGCTTACTACCGCGTCGTGGTCCCGCTCAGCGCCGCGGAACGGGCGGAGATTGCCGCCCAGCCCTTGCTGACGCCCAACCGCGCGGCCGCGCGGTTGGGCGTCAGCGGCGCGACCTTCGACCGGCGGCGCAAGCAGGCCGGGCTCGAGCCCGCCGAGCACCGGCCGGGGAACACGAACCACAGCGGCTGGCCGTCCAATCTCTACCGCCTCGCGGACGTCGATGCCTTAGCCTGCGCCATGGCCGCGGATGGCCACTCGTAGGGCGCCGCCGCCGGGCTGCTGGATATCTGGATATCTGGATATAACGACCTGGCGCCGCCGCATCGCGCCTTTTCTTTCTCCCCTGGGGGGCGTGTGTCGGGCTGGTGTGGGGATAGCGACGGGGTATGGAGGCAGAGGAGAGCCGACACACGCCCCCCAGGGGAGAAAGAAAAGGCGACGGCGCGCCCCACCCCCACGGCGCATCACCGGAAAACGCGCGCTCACGAAGAACCACGGGATTGGCGCCGTCGACATGGTCCGGGCGCCGATCCCGCCGTATCTTTCTCCCCCTGGCGGGGGCCGCGTTGATCCAAACGTGGGGGGTAGGTAGTAGATAATGCGGTGTCGTGTCGGATGTGCCGCGACCACCGCTACCGGGGCGCGGCACGCCCCCGCGCTCCCCCGTGGCTCCGCCCGTGCGTCGAACAGCCCAGGAGATAGGGGCTCGATCAACGCGGCCCCCAGGGGGAGAAAGAAAAGGGGAGCCGCGCGGCGGCGCCATTTCGAGGCAGACGCCTTGCTATTTCAAGGCGTATGCCTTATAATTAGGGTGTAGGGACAAGAGAGGCGGGCTCCCCCCTCGGCCAAAAGGTTTGGAGCCCGCCCAGCACCCCCTACGAGAGGAGGCTACCTGCATGGTAGCAGAGGCGACCGCGCCGGCAACCCCGACGCGGAGAGTACGACGCGCGCCGCGTCGCCCGACGTGGTGGACGGTGCGCGCCCTGGACCCGGACGCCGGGACCTACGAGGTCACGGGCTGGACCCAGGGCTGCCCGGTCAACTGGCACACGGTGACGGTTGACCCGGCGACAGGGGCGGTGGGCTGCACCTGCCGGTCCGCGCACGAGGGGTTCCGCTACACGCAACGCGGGTGGTGTAACCACATTGAGGCGCTGATGCGGGCCTGTCTGCAAGGGCGCGGACCGGTGCGGATCGACGCCGAGCGGCTGATGTGGTGGCCGCTCTGCCAGGGCTGCCGGCCGCTGTGCCGGTCGTACCGCGCCGAGCTGAGGCGCAGCGTCTAGGGTCCGACGCCGCGCCCGTCGGGAGGAGGGGAGCCCCACCCCTCCTCCTCGTTGACAGGACCGCAGCGGAGGAGAGGGGACGAGATGACGGAGACACCGACCACACCAGCGACCACGCCAGCGACCACACCGCCGGCGCCGGATTGGGACGCCGCGATCACCTTAGCCGAGGCGGCGCGCCTCAGCGGGCGCTCACCCAAGACGATCCAGGGCGCGGCCGCTACCGGCGCGCTCCGGGTCAAGCGGCACAGCCCCAAGGTGGTCATGACGACGCGCCGATGGTTGGATGATATGCTCCGCGCTCAGGCGCAGCTCGCTGGACCGGGCCGGCCCCCGAAACCGCTCCCCGCAGACTATCAGGCGCCGCCCCGCGAGGGGCCGGACCCGCCGACTGCTCATAACGACCGACACCGCGCCATGACGGAGACACCGCTGTAAGCAGCTACAGCGCGGTCCACATGCAGATCGGGCACGCCGGCTATGGCGCGGCCGTCGCCGTCGGCTGGGGTGACGGCGTGCGGCGCAAGCTCGACGAGTGGAACCGGCGGTACAATGAGGACGCCGGCGCGGAGTACGTCTGCTACGCGTGCGGCTGGCCGACGCCGACCGCCGCGCTGGGTGGCCTGGTCGCGGGCCACGAGCGATGCGCCGGCTGTAGCGCGACGCCGGGGGGAGAAAGCCGGACACGCGCGGTCGCGCCTTATAGTGAGGGGGCCGGACGACGGCTCCCCCGTGAGCACCGTTCAACGGTGGAGGAGAGAGGTATGGACAGCAAGGTGACGCACATCGTGCGCATGGACCCGGAGGGAACGAGCGACGAGGAGCGGGAGCGGCTGCAAGCCGACTTCGCGGCGCTGCTGGCCAGCGGCCAGCCGCTCTTAGGCGGGACCCCGCGCGTTGCGGAGCCGGTGAGGGGCGACGCGCGCGATCCCGACGAGCCGTCCGGCCTGCGGGCCATCGTCGGCGGCCAAAGCGCGCGCCCGCGCCGGCGGCCGACGGAGGTATGAGGGCGGAGGGCGAGAGAGCGGCGCGGGCGCGACCCTGAGTTGCCCGCCGTGACGTTCTCTCGTGCAAAAACGGCGGGCCGTTGGTGTTGGTACACTGATGGCGGAACGGAGACGAGCGCCGGCCAGTTGGCCGGCGTCCGCCAGGTTCACCGGCCTGGCCCTCCCCGCTACGTCAGAGGGCCAGGCGACGCGCCGGGGCGCCGCTCCCTCTCACGGAGCGGCGCCCCTGCGCGTCAACGGGCGCCCGGCTGCGGCTTACGGCCGCGGCGGCACGAGATGGTCGAGCACCCGTCCCACGACGACCATCGCGGCGTCGAACCCCCGCGCGACCACGTACAAGAGCGCCAGGGCGATGACGACCGCCGCGACGACCTGGATGACCTGGATGACCTGGATGACCTGCCAGTGCTGCTGACCCATGTGCCCTCCTTGGGCTGGGAGGTAGAAAGGAGACGAGCGCCGCCCCTCCCGACAGCGCCCCAGGTAAGTCTTAGAGTCCCCGTGCGCCCGCTACGACGCGCGAGGTAAGACCCCCCGCAGCCACTATACCCCACCCAATACCCCTATGGGCGCGATCGGCCAACCCGTGGACGCCCCACGATTTCGAGGTCCTGGTGCGCGCGCTGGCGTCCGAGAATAGAAGATTCTCGGACGCCAGGAAAGCGGTATACTGGGGCAGGTGAACGCCAGTGAGCTTACAGCGCGCCTACGATTACCCCGGCTGCACGACGGGGGCTGGCTCCGCAGGGGACGCTGAAACGTGCCGGGTAATTCCCGACAGGAGGTGTGCGGTGGATATCGTCAGGGTGATAGTGACGGTCTTAGTTTTGTTACTGGTCAGCATAGGAGTCCTCGCGATGCGCGAGGGCATCCAGATTCGCTGCGGGCGACGGGCATCCAAAACAATGCCAACTATCGAGGATCGCCACCGTACCATAGGGCACCTTTCACTGATGGCAGCAACCGTCGTGGCGCTTCTTGTGGTATTTATTAACATCCTCTATAGTCGTTCCGCACCTGTCGCGCGGCCCGAGACGACAGCGATTGTCGGACAGGCAAGGGCGACGGGAGCGGTAGCGATGGTAGCGATGGTAACGCCTAGCGTACCTGCGACCGCGACGGCGTACGCGCCTTCTGCAGCGTACCCCAGGCCGTATCCCTCCTCCACGCCGCATCCGACCCCTACGTGCCCGCCGTTCGTGCAGTGGCCGACGGCGACGGCCGTCCTCAACCTCTCAGCCTCTCGGGCTTACTCAAGGCCCTAACCCCTATTGGCAGACATGATCGACACGACCACAACGCTTCACTGCCAGACAGACCAGGACATCACCCTTGCCAACGTCGGTGAGGCCCGTCGGCGCGCGCGCGCCGCCGCCCAGGAGCAGGCGGAGGCCTACGCGCGCGGGGCCAAGGCGGCGAGCACCCAGCGCGCCTACCACAACGACTGGCGTGACTTCGAGGCGTGGTGCGCCGCCCACGACGTGGTGGCGCTCCCGGCCACGCCCGAGACCGTCACGCTCTATCTGGCGAGCCGGGCCACGGTCTATAAGACCGCCACGCTTGCGCGTCGCCTCGTGGCGATCTCGCGGGCGCACCAGCTCGCCGGCCACCCCTCCCCGACCAAGGACGCCGGCGTGCGCACCGTCGCTGCCGGCATCCGGCGCGCCAAGGGCACGGCGCAGGAGGGCAAGGCCCCGGCGGTGACACGGGATCTGCGCGCCATGGTCGCGGCCTTGCCCCCCACCCTGCTGGGCCGGCGTGACCGTGCCTTGCTGCTCGTCGGGTTCGCCGGCGCCTTCCGCCGCGGCGAGCTCGTCGCCCTCGATGTCGCTGACGTGACCGAGACCCCTGAGGGGCTCGTCGTGCGGCTGCGGCGCTCCAAGACCGACCAGGAGGGCGCGGGCCGCACCGTCGGCATCCCCTACGGCAGCCACCCCGCGTCGTGCCCCGTCCGCGCGCTCACGGCCTGGCTCGCCGCCGCCGGTGTCGCCGAGGGCGCTCTCTTCCGCGGCGTCGACCGCCACGGCCGCCTCCTGGGCCGGCTCTCTGACAAGGGCGTGGCGCGCGTGGTGCAGCGCGCCGCCGCGGCCGCTGGCCTCGATCCCACACGGTACGCCGGCCACTCCCTGCGCGCTGGCCTCGCCACGGCGGCCGCCCAGGGCGGCGCCCCCGAGCGCGCTATCATGGCTCAGACCGGGCACAAGTCGGTGTCGATGGTGCGCCGCTACATCCGCGACGGCGAGCTCTTCACCGACAATGCCGCCGCTTACACCGGGCTGTAGGCGTCCGCCGATGCGCCGCCTGGGACGCTTGAGCCGGACACTGCCCCCCGCCGCCGCGCACTTCCGCGCCTACGTCCGGCTGCGCAGCGTCGACCCCGCGCGCAACCGCGACCGCAGCTACACGCTGACCTGGACCCCGGCCCTGTTCGAGGGTGGCGCGCTCCTGCGCGTGTGGGGACGCACCGGTGGCCCCGAGCGGACGCGCATCGACTACTACCCCGACCGCGCCGCCGCCCAGGCACACGTCGAGGCGATTCTGCGCCGCCGCCTGCGCCACGGCTACCGCGTCCTCATGTGGCAGTAGGCTTGTAGCCCCCACTGATCGCGTCCCCGGAAACGTGCGTTTCCGCGTCGTCCCTGCGCCCCTTGTCACTATGACGTAAAGACGCTAGTATGTAGCAACGCAAAGACGTAAGGACGCATTAACGTCAAAGCGTAAGGGCGTTAGTGTGTCGTAACGCCAAAACATCAAGGCGCCGGGAGGACCGATGAGGACGATCAGTGTGCTCAATTTTAAGGGGGGCGTGGGCAAGACGAGTACGGCGACGAATGTCGCGCACGCCCTCGCCCTGCGTGGGGTCCCGGTGTTGGTGATCGACTGCTGCTTGCAGGCCAACACCAGCTCGCTCCTGCCGCAGGTCGAGGGGCCGACCCTCACCGCCGTC
>JAABUO010002338.1_pt1 | contig 23255 bp, 28 predicted proteins | sample 5559291 | NCBI WGS metagenome assembly JAABUO01 (sample SAMN10711878, study PRJNA513372) | rock metagenome | isolation source: Antarctica rocks | place: Antarctica: Victoria Land, Finger Mt sud
TAAGCAGGTGCAGGTGACAGCAAAGTGCAGGGCTGGCCAATGGCTGATTCACAGGCAAAAGGCTCAGAGAGATTCCCACAAGATAATTTCATCAGCGAGTTGTCAGATGTCCATATCTACAAAGTAACTTGAATCATCATAGCCTGTTGCCTGTGAATCCATGGGCGCCAGAGCAAAGCCTTTTTCACTTTTGTGACTTGCAGAGGCCAGGCGTGTGTTGAAACCCTGACTGTGATTTGTGCCAAACAAGACATGCATGTGACACTTTGCACTTGTTGCTGACAATGTCTGACAATGTGTGTGTGTGTGTGTGTGTGTGTGTGTGTGCTTCAAGTACTGCAATGCAATCATGGCACATCCAGTGAAAAATGCCAGCCTGCATTCTGCAAGGAAAAACCTTTGTGCAAAAACCCTGTTGCCTAAAGCAATGACGTTGAAGGTGACTCAAGGTTACCAACCAAGATTGATGCTGTACACGCGCTACTGCTTGGTTGAGGACTGCAGTCTCATGCACCACCAATCGCTGCAGGCAACAGAGACCTGACAGAGAAACTTGATTACAATCAGCAGTGACCACGGATATGTTTGCCACTGAAAACACACACAAACAAACAAACTTTTTGTGCCAGGGTATGTTGTGAGTATGGCAGGCAGGATGCAGTAAGGTACCTGCCTGTGCTTTCTCCCCTGGCAAGGAAGCCAGTGACGATGGGTATCTCAGGGGGACCCCCATTGGATCGGGTGAGGGAGGCACAAATGTTGGCAAAGGACTGCTCATAGCGCACGTCAGCATTGCCGAAGTCATCGGATGACACCATACCGAGGTCCCAAGCATCATACTGCCGTGCTGCAACACCCTGGAAGCCACACGCAAGTCTCTCAGGAAGAGTGCACAGCAGATCACATTGGACACAACATCAAAAGTGTCACAGCAGAAAGTTTTTGGCCAAAGGTGATGTGCATGTGGATCAGGCTTGGTCCAGGCTTGAGACAAGAAACAAGGCTTGGGGGCAAGTGGGTTTTGTCTTTTGAGATACCAAGGCAGACCTTGCAGCTCTAAAATGAAGATTTCTTTGAACACGGTCTGTCTAATGCAGTTGTGGTACTTTGTAGCATACGGGCACCGAGACATTGAGCAGACAAGCAGGGGCCTGCTGCAGAAAGACATGGGGAGCAATTTCACCGTGTGTTGTATTCAATGCGAGCCTGGTGCAGACTGGGAGTTTCGTTTAACATGTTTTGAGACCTCACCTCTTTTCTGAGGAAGGCTGCAAACAAGCGAGTAGACAGCCGCTCTCCAAAGGACACCAAGCTGTCTTTGGCACGCATGGTCAGATCCTGCATGATGCTCACTCCCACCAGTAATTGCTGAAGCTCACTGAGCAGCTGCTCCATCTCTGCCTTGGCTTCTTCATTGACACGTAGCTCTTCTGCTGCTTGTCTATGTAGCTCCTTGATGTTCCTGGATATTCAAACGGCTGCGGTCAGTCTTGAGCCCAAAATACAGAGGTGCAAGAGAAAGCAGATCACACAGTGACGCCCAGCAAAGGATCCAATGTAATGTGTCGAGCAGGGACGCTGGTGCCTCATGCACAACAAAAAGCAGAGTGTCAGGCAAGCAGTGTAGTCAAGGTGCCAAAATTTCAGCAGTGAGATGTCACGTGCAGCAATCACAAATCCCATCTGCAAACGAGCAGCATGGCAGCAAGCTAGCAATCAGGTTGAAGAATGGAGTGCAACTAGCGCTGCCACAGCTGAGGCTGCAGTGAGACTGCATTGCGCTAAGCAGCTTGTGGAGGGTCTAGGGTGCAGGCATTATGCATCTGCCTATGTCAGGTTGGTCATGTGGCTTGCTCACCGAAGAGGTGACAAGGTTGCAACGCTGCCAGGATTTGCTGTAAGAGCCTCCTGTCCTGCTTGCAGTAGCAAGTTTGTTGTCTGCATCAGCAGCAAAAAGCTCAGCAAGGCCAGACGCACTGACGGATGCAGCCAGACAGCAAGTGACAGATTCAACATTTGCTGACTCACCTTGCCCATGGCTGACAAGACTATGCAAGGAAACAGCTGTGGGAAACTACATATGATTTGGGCAACCTCCCACATGCGATCTGCGTTGGCAACTGAGGATCCACCAAACTTCATAACCACGTTGATCTGCAAGCAGAGAGGTGGCTGAGCTGACAGGCGCTGCAGCAGTCAATATGTGATTGTTGACCACGCAAATTACTCCAACTTTGTACCTGCTGCTGTTCCCGACCTGGCTGTTGCAGCTGAGATGTCTCTGCGAAGACATCAGGCGCCAACTGCTGAGCTTCAGCAACGGCGTAAGCACAAGGCATACGCCGCTCCAAGTGTGCATGGCGCAGTGTGCAGCCGCCATGTCCATCTGCTTGTCGGGCTCTGTGATGGTCGATATGTGATGCGGACAGCCGGCAGTGGCTGTTGTGAAGCGCAGGCAATACGTGAGGTAGTTGTGGAGCTTGTGGCAAGCGAACAGTAGGAGTTTGGGTAGGACAGTGCATGCTATCTTACTTTAGGTTGACCAAGCTGACGACAAGCACGCAACAGGCAATGCTGAGCAGATCACCGATATAGGATTGTGTGGGTCAACGTCAGAGTGTCCTCATCTGTATGATAACTGTTGTCGTTTAACAAAGCTCGACCGAAAGTTGCATCCCGCCGCGCAGCCGGCACCCACCGTTGAACAATTCAAACTCGCAGACAGCTGAACGCATAGACAGTCAGACAGATTTCAGCTTCCGAAACAGAGTCTTGGAGCGAGCTGCGCGAAGCGGTCCAATACATATGTCATGTAGTTTGGGAGTAACGCTGCGGCATGCGGCGGTGTCTGCTTTTGGCTCGACTGCTGTGGTTGCACGGGTGTAGCGTTTAGCAGTATGCAGTCTGAAACCAGCTTTTCGCAGTCCTGTTCCCTGATCAGCTCGCGGCCCCAGCATAGCCGGCGTCATACGCCAACAAAGGTCAGCGAGACGATGCTCTTCATGCCATCACGCCTTGTGTTCGACAACAACCTGTAAGCAGCTTGACTGCAACTTTGTGCAGGGCTGCGAGAAGCAGCCAACTCAGCTAGATGGCCAAACAGCGCCATCTACAGCTCAGAATGATGCAGGAAATCATACGTTCAAGCTGCCGTCCTTTGCGCTTGCTCATGCAGCAGTGGATGTTTCTCTCAGCACCAGTGCCAGCTCAGCAGTTTCAGCCAGTGCCAGTCAACATGACCAACAGCCAGCCAGAAGTCCTCAGAGTCAACACAAACTGGAACAAGACCCAAAGAAAGTCGCGCAAACTGTGCAACAACACCCGGCGGAGACATCAGCCTCGCAACCCACTGTCCAGGATGCTCCTATTGTGCAGCTCCTCAGTCAGCTGGATATTGTCAAATGGGATCAAGTGGCTGCGTGGGCGGCCGGAGACAGCGCACAGGCTGCAGCATTGGCTGATCAGCTAGCCCCAAGCATTGTTGAGTCTGTGACTTCAGAGCCTGACAGAGATCATGCCTTGTTGCGTCTGGAGGCTCAGGTTGCCCGCAAGAAGCTGGTAAGGTCACCATGATCCTTCTGAAAACAGCTGCTGTGTTTGGCACTGCTGAACTCTGTGTCTGATGTCCAGTCTCTGACCAGCCAGCAACTTGACGAGGCGCGCCGTGAGAACACTGCACTGCATACACAGCTACTTGAGATGCAGGCTAGTCAGCAGAGTCTGCAAGCAGCACAGGTAATCAGCCAACCTTGGTCCTTGTGTCAACAGAAGTTTGTGTACCGCTGAGGATTTGAGGAGTCATCTGGATTTGTTGCCTTTAAACACATACAGGATGTGCCTTGCTATGCGTGGAATTTGCTGTAGCACCTCTGGTCCACGTTGCACCTTGCTGCTGCAAGGTCCAGAACAAAATTGTGAATGTATCAACTGCAGAGATGCCTTTGTAAGAATGAGCAGCACCTTCTGCTGTTGCACAGCATAGGTCTGTGTACGATACAGCGATGCATTACATTCAGATGTACCTTATCAAAATTGTAGCTCACATGTGCTGAGTGAACCCAACAGTAGTGTCGATGGGCAACAGCTCAGTCAACTCACATTGCAGGAAGCAACTTTCAGCAAACAGCAGTCAGCACAGTCTGATGTGGAAACCAAGCTGAGCAGTCAACTGCAGCAGTCTCAAGGCCTCGCAGCTCAGTTGAAATCTCAGCTAGCAGCTGCTACAGAAGCTGCCTCGAGGTCTCAGACTGCACACTCGGCTCAGCTGCAGCAGCTGTCTGAGCAGCACGCAAGTGTGCTGAGTCAGCTCAGGGCTGATCATGAGGCTCAGCTTGAGGCTGCTACTCAGCATCACAAGGTAGTGCACATGCCACAAGCAGCATGTCTGTTAACGCATTGAGCATATATGACTGAGGTGCTGTATGGTGTTTGGTGCATGGCTTTCCAAGTAGAAGAATCGACGTGTCAGCCTACTCAGAACGCCGCACACATATATATATATGTGTATATAATCTACCTATCAGACAAATTGCCACACTTGCAGTCACGATTCGCCTTTGTTCCTGGTTGCACTGGCAAGGGTCTTTTAGCATGTCCACGTTGCCCCCTGCAACAAGGCTGACAGCTTTGTGCATGCAGGGTTTGCTGCAAGCTCACACAGAACGGCTGGAGCAGCAGAACCAAGCACACACCCAGCAGCTGCTGGCCCAGCATGCCAGCGAGCTGCACTCCAGGACTGCTGCACTGACGGCACAGCTGCAGCAGCAGCTGCATACAGACGTTGAGAAGGCAGCCAGCAAACATGCTGCTGATGTTACTCAGAGGCGTCAGCTGCTGGAAAAGTCTGACGCTTTACTGGCTGCTGAGAAGCAGAAGACCAATGCACTCAAGGTGGGGAGGAGTGACGTGAATGCTCAGCGTAACAAACTGCAGATCAGGAGTTTGAAGGCTTTGCCGTGGAGCTGTGTCTGTGATGGAAGCTGCCTGATATCATGCATTGGTGTATAACGCAGACTTGCATGTAGCTGCGGACACCAGTGTCATGTCACAGATGAGGCCTCATCTTCATTTGGATGGTCTTATCATTATACTTGATTACGCACAAGTCCAATGTCACTTTGGCCACAGGCAGGGTGCATTCAAGACGTCTTGCAGAAACACGTCTTTTTTCAAATTTGCTCAGACTCTTAAATTTTCAGGCGCAACTGAAGAGGGAGGGCAAGGAAGCTGCAGCTCAGTTGGTCGAATTGCAAGGGCAGCACCAAGCTCTGCAGAGGCAGGCACATGCATCCAGCAAGGTACGGCAGGCCGTGTTTGATCAGCGTTTTCTTGATGTCACGTCACACCAGCGCATATAAGGCAAGGCAGATAAGCGCACAAAGCAAGAGAGGCTGAAGCCCAACTGTGCATCTAGCACTACATGCTGTGGGGCTTGTTATGCTGTGGGATGTGTGATGCATGATCAGGCTTCAGCCTGCCTGATCTTTTGTGTTTATGCTCCCTCGACTGCATGCCTAGCATGTCCTGGAGAGATGGTGCATGCTACGAAGGTTGAGCCCAGGAAGAATAGCAAGTCGACAGTCTGTTAATGTCTGTTGATTGTCACTTGATGGTCTGTCATCCTGTCATCCTTCCTCTCCTCCTCTGCTGCCTGCAAGTGACACCTACTGCTTCAGCTAGTATCTCAACAACTGCAGCTGCAGATGCTGACTCCCTCCAGCTCAACACTGGGATTGTGAAAGCTGTGCATGATTTGACTCAATGTCTTGCAGGCAGGTGCAAGTGAGTGCAAGAAGGCCGGCAAGTCACCAAGGGCAGCATAGGGTAGCTGCAGATGCTGCTTCTCTTCGGTTATAATCTGTCACGGTGGCCTTTTGGCATCACTTGCACTAATATTTCCTATATTTCACGACATAATGCACAAATGTGACAAGCATCATCGCGTCGCAGGCATGGGAGGACGAACGCAGAAAGGCCAGCAAGTCACTGAGGGAGGCCAAGGCGGCAGCAGATTCTGATCTGCTGAAGCTTAAGCAAAGCTTGGCAGATGCAGAGCAGCAGCGGCATGAGGCTGTGCGTCAGTGTGAAGCTGAGGGCCACCGCAGCGCTGTCAAGCTTGCTCAGGCTGGCAGGAGCCTGAAAGCTGCCAAGCAGGAGTCAGCTGAGGCGCAGAAACAAGCAAAGGTACTTGGAATCCCTCACAGACAGGACCTACCACATACCGCCTCTCAACCAACAATTGCAGCTGCACTGCCGTGCAAACAACTAGCTGTTACTCCTGTGCTCATTCTCTGCAGCTTGTGCAACCATTTCTGGCCCTGCTGGGTATGCAGTTCAACACAGATAAGCACACCGGTGTGTCGCCTGCCTCAGTCTACCCACTCAGCATGCAAACCCAGAGTCCAGAGGCACCATTGCTTCATGTCAACAGCAAGACAGCTGGGAGTACAACATGTCCTGTTGTGATACAATGTATGCAAAGCCTGTGGAGATGACCCAAATGTCACCTTCAGCCCGTGCTGTAACTGTTGGACTATGCATGAAACGCTGGCCAGGCACAGCAATCCACCATGCGTCTTCACAACTAGTCATTGGCTGGGCTTTGCATGCAAAGCCTGTGGAGATGACTCAACTCTCACCGTCAGCTCGTGCGGTAACTGTAGGAGTGTGCGTGAAACGCTGACTAGGCACAGCAATCCACCATGCAGCTTCCCAAACAGTCAGTGGCTGGGCTTCGCATGCATGCTATCTGTGTGCTGTCCTGCTTGCTGTAGTGCAGTCACTTCTCTGCAGGAGGCAAGGGAGGAATCTGGCCATGCTCAAACCCAGCTGGACCAGACCTGTGGGGAAGTCACGGGCCTGCATGAGGAGCTGCAGGCCCTCAAGACCCGCCTTGCCTCTCATGCAGCTCTCCAACAGGTAGGCATGCTCCAACAACAGGCTTGATGTCAAGATGGGCTCTTGAGCAGCATTGACAAGCAAGTCACAGTGTCTCGGCATTGCTGTCACTGTGTCCAAGCTGTGTGTGAATTCAAAGAATCAATATCAAAGAATCACTGTGTGACATGCGTGCTGTGAACTGCATGCCGTGCTCAGGATCTTTGCATTGCTGAAAACACTGCGCTGTTGTTTTGGGTGTTGTTGGTGAGGTGGCTTGATGCGCCAATGAAGCATTTGTCTACAATGTTGTGCCAACTGTTGAAGATGAGCTTTGCAGGTTGCTGCGACAAGCAGCCTACGCTCGATGGAGGAGCAGCTAGATGCTCAGGCACAGCACTCAGCGCTGCTGCAGTCTGTCCTGCGCACCATTTCAAATGTCATGCCAGCCACCTCAGCACAGCAGGACAGGTGGCAGCAAGAAGAGGAAGAGCTGCAGCAAGTAGAACATGGTGTGACACAGCCACAGGAGGTGCTGAAGCAAGTGCAGAGCTACATGCAGCAAGTGCAGGCTGGGCATGACAGGTGAGGCGTTGACCAGCTTGTGCTTAGCTGGAACAGCTTTGGTTACCATGACCCCAGCAGGGAGTGTGTGAACTGTCAATTGAGACTGGAAATCTGCACCAATTCTGCTGATGTGCAGGTGGCAAGGGGAAGAAGAAGAGCACAGGCAGCAGATGGGGTCACTACGGGTGGCCCAGGAGCGCCTGGAGGGGCAGCTCAGGCAGCAAGAAGAGGCAAAGGCCATTGCTGAGGGAGAGATCGCCCGACAGAAGGGGTGCATTGGCAGCATGCGAGCTGAAGCTTCTGAGCTTGAATGTGCTTTGCATCAGGCTCTTGCTGAGGTACACTTCATGCTTGTGTACTTCTTCAAGCACCCTTTCCATTGGTGTCTCGGATTCTGGATACAGTGCTGTCCAGCTGCTCATGCCATCAGATGCAAAAACTTGCTTGTCATTCTATGTAGTACATCTTGTTGCAAACACAGCTTCAGACAACACGCCATTTTCACAATGCACAGATAAGTGGAAAGGCAGTGTTGGGCTGAGAATACAACTTAACCTCAGAGACATTGCCGAGAGAGCTGGCTTTATATGGCTGTGCAACACAGTAGCAAGAGCAGCTCACACAACATGCTGCAGAAAACTTCTAATCTGATACCGCACACACACATCAATGTCACGTGTGATTCACATGCACTCTGGCAATCTGCCTGTAAGCAAGCGTGCCCATGCAGAAGGCCAAATACATGCTCACTCTTGAAACAGCAATGTCCTAAGATATCCCCTGAAATGGAAACACCTGATACTAGTCGCCAGACGTTTCTGATGAGATTTACACCATGAAGCGGGCGTTTAGTAAAAAACGTTCACAATTTTACATCCTCAAGAGCTATGTTGCAGGGCAAGGATGCAAAGGCAGCTCAGACAAATGCCGATAAGGTTTTGTCAGCCTGTCGGGCTGAGCTATTGCAGCTGAGCAGCAGCCTTGCATCCGAGCACGAGCAGGCCTCCATGTGGGAGGGCAGGGCACAGGGCCTCCAGCAGCAGCTTGATCAGGCAAGGCTGGACCAGCAGCTGCTGCAGCAGGATCACAGCCAGGTGGTCAATGAGTCATCTGGCAAGGAGGAGCAACTCAGGTGATGACCACACACACTCATCTGCACAGACAAGTACCTAGCACATCTTGCATTCACGACTCTACACGACTCTGCTGATTACGCACACACATCTTTACTTGATGCGCATACACTTTGTGCTGTGGCACAAGTTCCATCTGTCTAGCAGCAGTAGCGTAACGACAGGCAGCAGGCTCAGAAGTTGACCTTATGCATCCCGCAGGCGTGTAGGACAGCAGTTAGTCACCGCTGAGTCAGTCAGGATCGAGCTGAAAGATGCCAATGGGACTCTCACCAAACAGCTGGTATGCAGCTCGATGTTCCATGCATTGCTAGAATGTCCCATGCAGAGTACTGGTATGCGCAAATGACCAGGAACGCTATACTGAGCAGGAGCCCATGCAAAAGGTTGCGTTCCCCCTAAACAATCAACCCGTCTAGCATAGCAAGATTTCTGACTTCTGCTGCTGTGTTAGCATCAACGCATGGTGCGGTAGATTGGTGTCACAGCTTCTTGCTTTGTGAGCCATGCAGATGATATTCATCCTGGTACAATGACAATGGAATGTATGAGATTTGCATAGTCCACAGCAGAAAGGAGCCTCTTTGACAGGAGAAAGGGGTCGCTGTGGGCACTCAAATGAAATCCATTCAGCCTCATTCATACAGTCGTGAATATACTGTACAGGAGCAAACAACAGCAAGGGCCCTCATGGCTGAGTCAGCAGCCCAGTCCTTGAGTATTCAGCTCAAGACTCAACAGGATGAGTCATGCAAAAGCACTCAGCTGCTCCAGGCTCTGTTCGCCAGCCTAGCAGAGTCTTGTTCTTCTGATGGGTCCATCAGCCCTGCCTGCCCCCAGGGGGCTGAGCCATGCAGCCTAAACAGGCAAATGACTGCAGGGTTGCCTGATCAGGCCAAAGCACAATTAGTCATCTCCCACATACAGGCTGTCATCAGTTCAAGCGCTGCTCAGCAACAACAGCTCAGCATGCTGACTCAGCAGATGGAACGATACTCAGCTGAGTCTGCAGCAGCCAAAGCCACCTTGCAAGTTGCTGTGCACGCTCTTCCTCATCTCAAAGCTCAGCCAGCAGACTCAAGCTCGGCCTTGAGCCATGCTGTGCTGCTTGAGACGCCTCACAGCAGGCAGGCTGAGCCTGATGAGCTGTCTCAACTCACTGAGTTGGCTCAGCTAGCTGACGCTGTAGCTTCAGCGCTCACAGGGAAGCAGCAGGACCTGCTTGAGGTTGAGATGCAGGCTGAGCAGCTGAGTCAGCATCTGAGGCAGGCTGAGGCACAAGTAGCAGACATTGGACTTCAGGCCCAAGCGAGCGGCGCTGAAGTCCAGGCCCTCCAGCAGCAGCTGGCACAGGCTCAAGCAGAGCTGCAGCAGGTACTCAACAAGCCAAAAACAATATCTCAAGCTGGTCGTAACCAGTTCTGCATGAGCGTCATGCATCAGTACAGAAGCAGCAGAGGAACCCACAATACATGTGTGATGCGTGTTGTCTGTTTTACCTGTTTCACTTTGCCGAGCACCTGGAGATTGCGCTATGTGCAACTTGTGGTTTGACAGCCTGTTTTTCTGACCATCTGCCTTCTCCCATGCCCTTGCCAGACCCTTCCTGCCTCTCCAGTCTGCCTTCTTGATATCACCTTGTCCTCTGTTCTTGCCCTCTATTCTTGCCGGCTTGGCATGGCCAAGACACAGCCAGAACTGACCTATTGACCATTCTAGTACAACCAATTGCAAGCAAGCACCTCTTGCAGCGCAAAAACATCTAGTTCTGTTCAAAAACAACAAAGGCATGAAGCAAAGCTGCTGTTTGGAAACAAGTTAAAAGTCAGATTGGCACAATGGTGCTGTTCAGGTCCAGACAGAGGCCGCAGCTAAACACTCCAGCTTGAAGGCAAGGCTGAAAGCTGCAGCCCAGGCAGCTCAGCAAGCTCAGACTCAGCAGCAAGATGAGCTGAGCCAGCTTCAGTCACAGCTGCAAGGCATGAGGAATGTCAAGGCAGACCTGCAGGAACAGGTTGAAGCCGTGATGTCAGAGCAGAAGCAGCTGCAAGCAGATTTTGCTCAGCAGGAACGGGAAAGGAAGCAGCTACAGCAGCAGCTGACAGACGCTCATGAAACTGTAGACAATCTACAGGCTGAGTCAGTGGCGTGTGAGTCAGAACTTCGAGCTCATATCTCAGAGCTCGATGGTCAGAACTCATCCCTTGCTTCTCAAATTCACCAACTGCATCAGCAGCAGAGCATGGACGCTTTGGAGCTCACAGCCCGTAACTCGGGTCTGTTGACTGAGCTTGGCCTGCAGCAGCAACAGCATGCAGAAGGCCTTACCAGATGCACAGCTGAAGTGACTGCACCTCTAGAAAGGCAGCTTGCTTCTTGCAAGCAACAGCTCAAGCATGCAACCCAGAGACTGCAGGCTGCCGAGCAGCAGCTCAGCTTTCAGAAGCTGAGTGTCGCTGAGGCTGAGTCTAGGGCGCTGAGGGCGGACGGCCTGATGAAGAAGAGCGAGGAGCGCCGTGCTGGGATGGATTGTGACAAGCGGCGCCTGCAGACTTTTGTGAGGGAGCTCAAATTTGAGGTGAATGTTTGTGTAGCACAGCAGGTCCAGAAGTCACTGTCTGTTCATTTACATTCCCCTTTTTGTTGGTTGTAGTTCTGTACTCGCTGATATGGTCATGATTTGGGTGCCATAGTAACAGTCATTAGTCATTTGTTGCTACACCCACTCACCTATCCCTGCCTGTCACACAACTGGAAAGCCTACTGCTTACAATGACTGCAAGCAGTCTGCGGTCTGAAGGCAGTTCCTTATGACAGACGTTATTAGGTGTCTTTCTAAGGGATGCCAACTGCAGGCCTCTAGCTGGGAGCACAAGTGTATGATTGCCCAAGAGGCCCAGACTGCCCTACAAGCAGACGCAGCACGTCTGCAGAAGCAAGCAGCAGCTTCTGTAGCAGCTGCCCACACCCAAGCGCAGCTGCTAGAACAACTGCAGGCAGCTGAGACAGCGCTCGTTGACTGTCACAGCAGCGCTCAGAAGCTGCTGAGGGAGCTCAGTGAGTCTCAAGCAGCCCATGATGCGAAACAGCAGGAACTTGAGGGTATGTGGCAGCTTCTGTGCATTCAGCAACTGTGAATGCAAAGCATCAATTGGACACACGGAAGCTGTGCATTGCCATATGTTACTGAAAAACCTTACTGAAGCACCAGGACAGCACAAGCCTACATGGGCTGTGCATGCTTTGCAGTCTACTAATCACTTTGATTGATGGCACAATGATGCAAATTTGTCAGGTTGATCTAAATAGTGTTGTGCAAGGGCGACATGAAGGCAGGTCATCATGTCTGCTGTACATGTTGTGTGATCATCCGAATTCCTCAAGTGCTTTCATCACCATCCAAGGTTGACCCTGAGAGTCATGCTGGATGCAGAACTGCAGACCCAATATGATTGTGCTGAGCAGCAGCTTCAGCACCTGCAGTCTGTTGCTGACTCTGTGCTGGCTGAGCTTGAAAGGACGCGCCAGGCCATCAGCACTTCCACAGTCAGCGTGTCAGCCAACTCGCTCAACAGGTGTGCACTGTGCCCGTGACGTGCCACATCGCAGTACATGATAAGTTACTTGCTTCCAGCTCATTGCCACTGCAGTCCCATCGGTCCCATCAGGTCCCATTCCCGTCTATTTGCTCCCGTTCCTGAATATTTGCTCCTGTTCCCATCTGTTTGCTCCCTTTCCTGCATGTTTGCTCCCGTTCCCGCCTATTTGCCCCCATTCCTGTCTGTTTGCTCCCATTCCCGCCTATTTGCTCCCATTGCCGGGTGTTTGCAAGGACTATGACATGCAAGTAACATGGCCAGGCATGCTATGTCGAATGCTAGCATGCACATGCTCTGAGAGTAAACAGCACAGCATGTATGTTTCTTCACACGCCAGAGGCATATGTCGTGCTCTGTCTACTCTTTACTTGTCACTTGGTGCTGAGGTACAACTGCTGCCGGCCTGCACTTCATTATTCATCAAAGAGTACGTTGTTGAGTGATTGCAATGCATTGTTTGTCGTAATGGCTGCAACACTGCCCATGTGCTGTAGGGCCCCTGCTGTTGCCAGGCAGCTCTTGTCTCAGGCCCTGCTGGTTGACAATGATGAGAATGCTCGGCCCAACAGCATTCAGCAGCTGCCAGAGTCTCAGGATGCTAAATCTGAGCGCATCCGACAGCTGCATCGCACACTCGGAGCTCTGATAGACGAGCGAGATGAGCTGCAAGACACTCTCAGCAGCTCAGCAAGCCCTGAGTTGGCACGGCAGCTTGAGGATGCTCAGGCTGAGTTGCGAGTGCTGAGGAAGTACGCTGGCAGTCAGACATCAGGCAGAACAAGTCTGGCTGAGTTGGACATGTTGTCATTTCGCCAAAATTGACAGATACCGGTTACCACAGACGCATTGAGGCCTAGTGTATGCTGCATGCTGTTCCATTTCGTCAGGTGTACCTGTTAGCTTGGCAGTGACTCCAGTATTAGTGCGTCAGCCATGTTCGTCAAGCTCATTATGAAAGCATGGCCATCCATGGATCAGCTGATTTCACTGCTAGTCATTGGCTATTGCTTTGCGCATGCGTGCAACAGTTGCTGAAAGTCTCATTTCAAAACGCAAATGTGCGACAAAATTACACAGCACTTCATTTTGTGTTTAGCCAGTGAGAGTGTGTGGTATAGCGTTTTGCTGCAATTCATTTGCAGTGTTTGCAGTGTCATCGTCAAGCTTACCAGATTTGCACTGTTCAAGACAAGATAATCAATCCTGGTGTGATACAACATATAATTGCATATTACCGGTACATGCATTGTTGTCAACTTGAAAGTGCAGCATATATGCTGCAGCTAACCATTGACAGGCGCTTCCTTTCAATGTTGATTCTGCGTAATGGCATACACATGTGAGTGAAAGCGGGCACCACAGCAGAATGTATCCGACAGCTGGAGAGCGAGAGAGAGGGTTTTCAATGCTTTAGCCAGTCAACAACCCTGATCACAAAAGCACTGTTGGCACAGAAGTATGTGAGAGCATTGATGGTGGTTTTGCAGGCGTTACGTCGGGTTGTTCCGACGATCAGACTCGCGAGCGATTGGTGTCAAGGGCCTGGTTCCCGGTATACTTCCGCTCATCGTCCCTCATGACTATCTTACTTACGGTCAGCTGCAAGGTGAGTTTGTTTGTGGAGTTCCAAACCAGAAATCGTGATCTGTGCATGCCGTCTCTGTGCTGATCACTCTGACTGCGCGTGCAGGGATCCCCTGGAGTACACCTTGACATTGCTCTTTTGCCAACTACATTGGCAAGCGCTGTTTTTAAGCGGTTTTGCAAGCAATATAGTCTTTCAGAGCAGGACTCTCAGCTATCATGCGACGGCCAAAGTGTCGAGCTAAAAAAGAGACTGCACGAGGTCTAACAGATTCAATATTTGTCTCTATTTGGTGTGGTGCTAGCCGCGCGCGAGCACGTCAGCATTCAACCATCGCCGGTCTGCAATTGGTTTGTTTGCTGCAGTTCCCCGGCAGTTCCACAGGCACTGTATGCCTTGAAGCCACCTTGAGGCCATCTGCTGCCTTACACATTTGGCAGGCCTATCGCCAGGCCAACCTATCAGACGCCAATGTTGAATATCTGGCAGGCATTTGGGAGGGTGCCACAGGACAGTTTGTCATGGCCTATAGGAGACAAGCCAGGCAGCCCTCACCTTTGCAGACAGCAGCTGCAATACAGGCAGCCAACCCATCAGTTGTCATGTTTGACAGCAGCCGCCTGGGAACCACGCATGCAGTGTACCTGCCAGCAGTCCAAGATGCAGTCAGGCCCTTGTTACAGCTCACTCAGGTTCTCCTGAGCCAAAGTGGCTTCTTGCTGTCATGTGACTGTCCACAGCGTCAACTGGAGTTCCTGCATAGGCTCAGCAGCCACAACAGCATTGATGAAGCTCCAAAGGGCACAGAGCCAGCCCGCGATCATGCTGCACATCAAGAACGCCGGATTGTGCTGCTGCAAAGCACGCTGCTACTCCTCAAGCTGGTGACGTTCATGTCAGCAGTGGAAGCCAAATCTTCCAGTGCAGATATAGCAAAAGAGGTACTGTGGCCAATCTTGGCAAATATGGTGGAGAGGGGAGGGTCTGAGCTCACTTGCCCGGATCCCAGGCCAGCAAGGAACCCAGCTTCAGCTTCCTCACAGCATTGGACCGAGACAGAATGCGACGTCTCTGTTCCCTTGGCAGCATTGCTGTGCACGACCTTGCGTCAGCACATCCTGCAGCCCACCATTCATGCTGACATCTGCTGTCGCCTGATCCAAGCGGTGTTGCTTGAGAGTTCAGATGTGATAGACTCTGAAAAGGCGCAGCGTCTTGCTGCCGTTTTCAAGAGCAAAGGTATGAGCTTTTGCTCCACATGCAGTTTCCTTTCTGGTCTTTGCAAACTGTGCCTTGAGGGCTGTAAGTGTACTGGTCGCCCAAGGTGATCAGATGTGTGCATAGCAGTGATATGCTCTGTGTGCTTGCAGAGCCTCACAACCTGTTGTGATCATCACAGCTGCATGCTGTACGCAACCTTGAGGCTCAGTTGCTGCTTTGTGCTGGTATGACAGATATGTCTGTAGGAACCTTGGTTGTGGCTCTGGCGGCCTTGAACTACAATGGGGAAAGGAAAAGGGACAAAGCCAGGAATGCGTTCCTGGTGTTGTGGTGCTTGGTGTTCTCCAAATCCTTACCCAGCACTGATACAGCAGAGAACATCGCTACCTTGCTGCGCTTGCAAGGGCTCAGGAGGATTTCTGGCCTTCTGTGTCCTAGAATATTCCCTCTAGCAACCCCCGCAGATGATATGCAAGAAGGTGTGCTGCTGTTGGTGTTCTTGAAGTCAGCTTGTACTGATGAAGACGCACATCATGTTACAAGGTGGTGGCATGTGAATTGTGTAGCATGCCGTCCAGGTCAAGGCGTGCAGCTGTGTTCAAGTGCTCAAACTCATAGCCATGTGCCTGCCAATGTTGTTTCCAATGCAGAAGAACCCACTAGCACAATGTTGACCGGTGCCGTGCTGTTCACTAGTGTCATTGTGCTTGCAGCCTGGAGGCTGTATGGCCCTGCCAGCATTCTTTCTGAGAGTAGAGACCCAGAGCTGGTGCCTCAGATGCAGTTCATGGCTCAGGTTGCGCAGCTTCTGGTCGAGTTGGTCAAAGTTTCTGCTGCGCAGTCGGGCTCCACAGTCCTCAATCACTCCTCCAGCTCGCCTGCTCACGGTTCAAACACATTGGAAACACACAGCCAAGATGCAAACATCAGAGCTCCTGAGAGCACTCATGCGGGCACACGGTCTGGTATGTGTGCCGGATCTGTCAGTCCAAGCATGACAACAGAAACTTGGGCCACCCCCACAGCTGCGGCGTGGCAGGAGAAGTCAACAATAGCGATGAGAGCTCTGTCCACTCTGCACTGGCTGAGCAAGCTTATTGGGCAAGGCGTCAATCCTGTTGCAGGTCATTTGCTGGATCCCAACGTGTACGTTAGGACAGTCATCAGCAAGGGCCTTCACCCCCTCATGCATGACTGGTCCTCCCGAGGGGACACCGCAAAGGGCCTCACTTTCAGCATCTTAGTCCCTATGTTTCTGCGCCTCGCAATTGATCATGAGGAGCTGTTAGCTGACGAGCAAGCTGTGCTAGAAACTTCCGACATGGTAGTCAAGCCACAGCAAGCAGCATTTGTCTGGCAGCTCATTGTAGGTGAGACCAAACCAGAGTTGTGAATTTCCTTTTGGTCTTCTTCTCTGCAACGTGCCAGTCGCAGGCACATCCACATTGGTGGTCAGCACCTGTCTTTGTGCTCAGTGGTTAAAGCCAGTGGCATGAAGCTGGTAGTAAGAAGCTCTGTGCTTGCAACAAGCGAGCCGTATGTGCAGCTACATCACAAAGCATTGAAACAGACCACCTTCATCTGCAGTCACATTCTGATCTATGTTGCAGACAGCATTGACAGCACCTCGAGGTCTCTGGTGGAAGGGCCGGCAGTGGAAGCCTTGCATGCCATTGTCTCACACGACACCTACTGTCAGAAGCTACTAGAAAGCGACATGGTACACTCACACACCTTCCAAGAGGTGTTGTCTGCCTTGGCACCATCTGCACAACTCACCTTTGGAGCTTGCTTGGCGCGCCTGGCCACCCAACACTGGGATCTGGCTGCCAGCAAAGCCAGGGAGTCTACTGCCAAAGCCAAAGAGTCTGCTCCCAGAGGTGCAGAACCAGGCAGCAGGCTTGTGTCTCGAGACACACTGATCACGATTTGCAGCCACCTCCAAGAAGCTGTTCTGGTGGGGTCCCTCTTCATCCGTCTGGGGTCATCTGGGGTCATCATCGCACACCGCATTCTTGTCTGTGCATTGCACAGCATACTTTCGACAAGCTGGGTTTTGCTGTTCACAAATCTCAAGTGCTTGCTATTGTGTTTTGTGAATCTGCACTGAGTTGCTCAGCGGTGAGTAACATTACAATTCACTTGTGCCTTTGTTTGGAACAACTTCAAATAGCGCCTTCCCTGCCTTCTTGGTAAACAATAATGGTGATGCTAATGATGACAACAGCAACAACAAAAGCAGTGATATAGTGGTCATAGTGACAGTTGAAATGTCAATCATCATAAAAGTTGTGGTAATGATACCAATTATACAAACCTGATAATAGCAATAATCATAATAATCATAATAACAAGCACAATAACCATAACCATAACTGTAATGGTGACGGCAGTTGTAGCAGTAACAGTAGCAGTAGCAACAGCAACAGCAATAATAATCACAGTAAGAATGACAATAATAGTGATAACCTCAGCCAAACTAAATGAATAGTAGTAATTATAGTTTTGTATCCTGGCAGCTTCGCTGAGATACCCCATCAACCTTCCTGTGTATGCATGCAGGCACCACTGCCATGGGACCTGTCCAAATGCTTTAGCCTGGCTCGAGTGCTGCAGCGAATGGCACATTTGTTCAAGCAGCAGCCATTGCAGAACAGCTCATTGCAAGAGGTTAGCATCATTGCACAATGCTCTGGTGTCATCTGCTTTCAGAAAAGTTAATGCAGAACACAGCGTCAAGGGCATTGACTGGAATGTCATGCAGCAGGCGTATTTGCAAGTGCTGTTCTGGGACTCAAACTTCTCCTGAATTTTGGCAGATGCTTGTGCTGAATCTGCTAGTGAATCATGCCCTGTGTGACTCGCCTTATGTTGCACCAAACACTGCACTGACCGGTTTGTTGATTGTCAGGAGCAGACTGGCTGCTTTGCTTGTTTGAACCTGACAAACTGTTTTAGTGAGTCACCGTAAGCTGACTACACCTGAGAATACTGAATACTTTCACACTTGAGTGGCGTGAAAGTGCAGGATGTGGAGCGTGTTGTGGGGATGAATCTTGTCAAGCTTTGGGAAGCCTCAGACCAGCTGGGACTGAAGGTGCAGCTGGTGCTGGGGGGCCTACTGTTCACACAGCTGGCAGAGCGTCACTCCTGTGACTGCACTGGCAATGCTACTAAGGTCAGGCTGCTTACTTCTGATATTCCTTTTTGCCCTTGTTTTGCTGCGTGGTGACCAGCCTGAGGCGCCTGTTGGGCCTGTGAGCTTTTGCAGTAACTGCCGAGCCTCCACACTGAAAGCCTTAACTGCCTTAGATGGTGTTGGATTTGTTTTTATTTGCTTTTGCAGTGAATGCCTACACCCAAGCCTGCAGATGTAAAATGCTTGTTCTGCTGCTTACGGAACAGCCTGTTGAGCTTTCCGGGACTAGCTTTTGCAGTAAGCTCAGGCCTCCACATTGAAAGGTCCTGTCTGGCAACTTGATGTCATTCCTATATTTTGATGTACAGGAGCAAGGTGGCTGCAGCTGCATCATACCAAAATGCTCTCCCCCGCTTGCATGACGCCTCCACAATGAATGTCAGATCATGCACCTGCAACCTCAATGCCAAACCTCTGTGCTGATATACAGGAGCAGGCTGAGGTGCTTTTGAAAACGATCAGGGCTGTAAACCCACTTGCGCTTCCCCACTTGTCTGGCGCAGCAACACCAACTTTGCCATCAGCTCAAACAGCTTCCAACATTGCTTCAACCTCAGCTTCAGCCTCAGCGTCTGCCTCAGTATCTGCCTTAGCTTCACGCATAGTCTCAGACCCAGCTGCAAAGGCAGCTGCGCCATCATCAACCCCAACATCACCTGGGAAGCATACTCGAACGGCAGCTTCCGCTACAGTGTCACCACCAAGGGTACCCCCCTTTGATGTTGCCTCAGAGTCAGACGCACCAGCTGAGTCCGGCTCAATTGATGAGCCTGGTTTCCCTGAGGTTGGGCTTGTACATGCGTCACCACGAATGGTACAGACGTTGATGCTGCAGTGTCTTTTGCCATGCCTCAGTCCAGACCATGACTTTGGGCAGCTGATGTATGCACCCTGGCTGCACTATCTCGTGGTGGGCGCGGGCAAGCTCTTAGACAAGTGTACTGAAGGAGTGCAGCAAGCAGCAGTTGTGCTTCATATGCTGCCTCGCCTTCAGCTAGCAGGTGAAAGCTGCTTCGTTAACTGTCCATTTTGTGTGCCCTGCCATCTGATGATCACCTCAGCACCTTGTCTCAAAGGACTATCTTGCAGAGCTACGCGTGCACTGCAAAACCTAGCAACATATCGTTGCCGTCAGAGGACTCTGACTTGGTTTCTTTCGTGACATGTCTATGCACTGGCACAAAAGCTACTTTGCAGCATCAGCTCAGTTGCTGCAACAATGCTGAAGCAAATGCAGGCGCTGACAACCAACACTGATGCTTGCTCTGCAGCTCGCATGCGCCCAGACCTCAGATGTCACTCTGCTGGTATTCATGAAGCAACTGAAGGCCCTGACAGCACTTCCTGATGTTTGTTCTGCAGCTCGCATGCGGCCAGACCCTGACTTGCCTGCTTTCAGCATGGCACCGCCAGCCAGAGTGGCCCAAGCCCTTCTGCAGTACCTTGCACTGCTGCTGTCAGCCCTTTGCCAGAGGCATCTGGAGTCCAGAATGATCCAGTCATTCGCTCTCTCAGCTTCAAGGCGTGCTGAGAGGACTGCACAGCAGGGCGTGCAACAGAAACTCACCTCAACGTTGGTGGCGGCTGCTGTTGCCAAGGAGCTGTCTCATGCGCCATACCGTGAGATGCATGGGCGGCCGGTGCCTGCCGGACTCCCTCTGCAGCTGAAGCTGAATGAGGCTACCGTCAAGGATTTTGTAGGTGAGTTTGTTGCTGTCATCTCAATCTGGACGTGCGTGCATCAGACATGCAGGCTGGGCAATGGGTTTGAAGCTTGTGAAGAAGCTTCTCTCTTGCATATGCTCTTGCAAAACTGTGTGGAACACATGCGCCTCCCCAAATTGTTTGAACTCATGCTGAAAGAGAAGTCCATGTGTCTGGGCTTGTGCTGAAAGTGAAAACCATCTGTTTGCAATCATAGTGCAAGAAAAATCCGTCTATGTGAACTTGCGCTGAAGGAGACAATTCATGAGTTTGGAATGCATGCAGAAGCACAATTCCATGAGCAACCTCCTGTGCTGCAGCCTACACAACTTGACTCAATCATGATGAGTGGCATCTACTGATATGCACGTTCATGCATTTCCTCAAACTTGCCATGGTGTGAAACAGACTGCGCGCCATGGGCATGGCTTGTGCATTTGCGTCACTCTCTCCAAGTAGCGTCGGCTGCAGCTGTGCACTAATTTGTTATGCTGAGCTTTGGCTGCTTCCTGCATTCCCCAAAGGCACTCAACTGTGCAAACACAGAACGACATACAGGCAGCTGCTCAGGACTACACATACGTGACTCTAGGGAGAGCCACATCTGTTGGACAGTAAAATGGGTGAAGTTGAGGCACTGGCACTGCAGAGCTGGTGGTGGGCTGCATGACACACATGAGGAAGGAGCAAGGCTGGGAAGAGACCTTCTCAGAAGCTCAGCGAGGTGCTGAGAGGCAAGCGCAGCTGGAGCTGAAGGACAACATTGGCAGCATCTACCGTGCCAAGGGCCTGCCCTCCAAGACCCTTGAAGCCATATTTCTAAACTTTCGCTATATGCTGGTGAGTTGCGTCTGTAGCGTGTTGATCATGCTTGCTGCCTAGTACTTTTGGCCGATCAGCAATAAGAACTGAAGCTTGCACTGTTCCTAGACAAGGACTGCCTGGTTTTTGTGCGGGCTCATGCACTGATTGCCTCTGTCTGACTGATGACCGCTGCCTGTTTGGAACACTGATGCTCAACAAGTGCTTGAGCAGTGATTTTGACAATGATACCGCCTCATGCAAACAGTGAATTCTAGTGTTGACAACCATAGCGTTGCAAACTGTCAATCCTGTGGTGCCAGTCTCACACTTTGTTCATGTCCATGCGTGTCACATGTGACAGTAGCTGCGCTGTCGTACTCAGCAGTTCAAATCTGCACCTCAGCTCAAACCCACCAAGGATGCTTTGCTTTAGGAGGATGCATCAGCTCATGACTCTGCCTCAGCAGCAGCTGCTGAGCTGATGGCGGAAGAGGAGCAGGCAGCCACCAAAGCAGCTGCCAAGAAGGCCAAGAAGCAGAGACAGAAGCCAAAGGCCAAAAAGCAGGCCCAGCCAGAGCCATCTGCTCCTGTCGCAGAGTCCCATGTTGCTCGCATCCCATCAGATGAAGCTCAGCCATTGTCAGCAGAATCCTCTCAGCTCAGCATGGACTTGTCTCAGCTCTCTTCCTCAGCTGGTGAGCATCGAGGTGAGAGTTTCCGAGCGCACAATTATGAAAACCAGCAGCAGCAGCAGCAGCAGCAGCAGCAGCAGCAGCAGCTAGATGAAGCTAATGGCACAAGCTTGTCTGCTCTGGGTGATGCTGCTGTACAAGAAACCCATTCCGGGGATGTGGCAATAGAGCTGGAAGGCCTGCATCTGCCATCCTGTGACCAAGCTGCCAACAAGGCTCATACAGATGCTGACTTTCTGCAGCAGCTCTTCTGCTGTCCACTCACAAAGGTGAGCCATGTTGTCGCCATTCTTGATAGACAGGTGTTCATCTGTAGTGTTGCTGTCGTGCAGCAGCAATGCAATGCTTGGTTGGCTGGGTCTCAACACCAAGAACAATTGAGTTCAGCTGCACATGCATACTTTACTATCTTGTTAGCCGTGCAGGCTCACTCCGTTGAACAGCCCCCTGCAGCAATGCAGTTACTTGTTGAGCAAGTACACGATGTCCTGGTGTTTGTTTGGCAAGAAACTCAATGATCTGGTGTTTGTGCAGCAAGTACTCAATGTTGTGGTGCTTGCTGTGCAGTTCACCATGGTGGACCCAACCATTGCTGCAGACGGTCACACCTACGAGAGAAGAGCCATCCAGGATTGGCTGACTCACTGGTCAGCCCTTGTCCCATACTCGCTTGGTGTCTAACCAAGCTGCTAGGCTAGCCATTGCCAGCCAGCTTGGTCGAGTCCGGTGAAAAAACTCTGGTCAGCCGGCATGAGGGCAAGCCGAGGGCTCCTTGGGGGCAGGTGTGATGCTGCCCTCTGGTCAGGTGTCTACATGTTCAGATGGCATGTCTGTAAGCTGTCGTAAGCATGGTGACACTGTGCTTTCTTGTTGGCATTCAGTGATATTTTGATGGCAAAGGTCAATGAGTTGCCACGAATGCAGTGATTGCATACCTGCAAAACATCTTCTTCTTTCTGAACAGACAAGTAATGCATGGCATGTGTGCATGTGCCATCTAGATGTTGATCGCAGCACTGAATGTGCGTATATGCCGGCTGGTGGTTGCAGGATGACATGACTTGGGAAATGACTGACATTTTGCTGCAAAAGCAATGCGCTCAGGTTTAGTGCAATTCAACACAACTCTGGACATTAATGTGGTACCGATACTGTAGAAAGCCAGTGTCTGTTGCTGGTACATAAATATATGGAGGATCATGTAAGGGTGTTGAAATGCAGGTTTTGTATTTTAATCCGCGTATGTTGCAGTAATCGAGCTCAGGGATCTTTGCTTTTGTGGCATTGATTGTGGTATCCAAATTGCTTTGCCTGCAGTGCGCTTGAACCATAAGGTGCTGGCTGAATGTGTTGCATGCTAATGCAGTAAGAACCTTGCCTTAAAACGGTCAGCCTTGACGACTAGGCCGTGTTACAGTAAATGATGCATGTTTCCAGCTACATTTGCTTGTTCTTGTCTAGTGCAATATTGGTTAATCACTACAGTGAACAGACTATAGTATCACAGCTGCTAATTTGTTCAAGATAGTGTACATGCCTGACACTCACAGCTTTATTTCATAGCGCCAGAAGATTTCTGAGTGTGCTCAGGCACATTGTGTCAAGACACAAATGTATCCACGTACGGCTTTTGAGCAACATCAGCTGCATTGCAGCAGCACACGTTGCAGACTTACATGCCTGCTGTAGCAATCAATGTCATGGCCTTTATAAAATGCTGCGAAATTCAGAACCCTGCTTGACTACTATGTGTCACTTTCTGTTAGCTAAACTATGCGACTAATTTGGGTGCCTAAGCTGCTGAAGCAGCCATGCTGAGAGTGACATGCGGCTCAGTCTCTTCCTCTTGTGGCAACTCTTTCCACTCAGGAAAGA
>JAABUO010002340.1_pt1 | contig 23230 bp, 24 predicted proteins | sample 5559291 | NCBI WGS metagenome assembly JAABUO01 (sample SAMN10711878, study PRJNA513372) | rock metagenome | isolation source: Antarctica rocks | place: Antarctica: Victoria Land, Finger Mt sud
GGGCAGCCACACACCGAGAAAAAAGAGTATTGACCCCAGCGAGCAGCAGACGCACCGCCCTGCTTTCAACACCGATGCACCCACGCTGCCCCTATGTTGCCCCGGCGCTTATACATCATTTGCAAGGCGTGCCAACGACGGAACAAATTCTTCCGTCGTTGGTCTGCCGTAGATAAGCGCAGGCAATGCCGGCGAAAAGGAAGCGCTCACCCCCCGCCCCCTTTCCCGGCCCGCCGGGTCTGCCCTGCGGGCAGCCGGTGCTGACCAATGCAGGACAGGGACAAACGCGGGGTGACAGGGCGAGGGTCGTCTTGCCCGCGCAAAACGGCCGGGATGAAAAACTCGCACTTGGGAACAATAAGCCTTATGACACGGAAAAAGCAGTATGATGTGGTCGGGGACGTGCACGGGTGTTTGGACGCTTTGCGCAGGCTCATGGCTGTCATGGGCTATGACGACGACGCCTCCCACCCGCAGGGGCGAACGCTGGTGTTTGTCGGGGACTTGATCAACCGGGGGCCGGACAGCGCGGGCGTGCTGCGCCTGGTCAGCCGCCTGGTGCGGGAAGGACGGGCGCGCATGACCCTGGGCAACCATGACGATGCGCTGCTGCGCTGCCTGCGCGGGGCGCCGATGGACCCGTCACGCCGGGGATTAGACGACACACTGGCCCAAATCAAAGCCGCCCCGGACAGCCGAACACTGCGGGCGGAAACGCGGGCGCTGCTGGAAGAAGCGCGGCTGTACCTGCCCCTCGACGGCGGCAAGCTGATTGTGGTTCACGCGGGCATTGAAGAAGCCATGATCGGCAGGCCCATTGGGGCCGAAACACGCCGCTTTCTGCTCAACGGAGATGCCGTTGGCAAATCGCCGGGGGGTAAAACTTTGCGGCGCGACTGGGCGGCATCGTACCAGGGGAGCGCTTTTGTTGTTTACGGACATACGCCGCAGGAGCAGGCTGTCCAGCGGGGCCGGACGTGCAATGTCGATACCGGGGCTTATCGCGGCGGGCTGCTGAGCGCCTTTCGCTGGCCGGAAGGTACCCTGGTGTCCGTGCCGTCGAACTTTTGCTTGCAGGAATAACGATGTGAGAAGACTTTGCCACGCCCCAAGCGCCGAGGGCCAGAGCGTAAGCGCACAGCGCCCACAGCCACGCGCGCGACGGGGTCGGTACAGCGTGTGCCGACAGCGTTTTCACAAACGGCAGCATGGCAGCGGGAGGGAACAGCGCGGCTTCGCGCAGGGGGACAAACGACGCAGGGGCAAGCTTTTGACCGGCACGCAGGGCGGCAGGCGAGGCATGGGCGTAGCGATGGACAAGAAAGCGGGTCAGGGCGACATACATCTGCCGGCGTCGCTGGAAGTCCTGCGTATCTTGGGGAGCGCCGGCGTGAGTTTCCACCAGCATGCTGGGCAGGCCAAGCTGGGTGCAGTAGCGATGGGCCAGACGCGGGTCGCTGTCCGGCCCGTAGGCGAAAGACTGCACATGGTAGCCCTGTGCAGCCAGGCTGCGGACCGATTGCTGCTGCAAATCAAGCTCGGCCTGGCCCAGCGGCGAGCAGCTTGTGCGGCGGATTTCTAGGCAGTCGGCATTGTAGTCGTCACCGCTGTCCCAGTTGTGGGCATCCACGACCAGGGCGGGGCGCAGAACGCCCAGCAGGTGCGCCATCGCCCGTGTTTCAGGCTGCGTAAACGGGCCCCAGTCGCGGTTCAGGTCGGCATGGACGGCGTTTTCGCGCGTGCCCATCTCCGCGCCGTCCGGGTTGACCATGGGAACGATATACAGGGTGACATGCTGAAGATCGGCGCGCAGGGCAGTGTCCCTGCCGTCAGCAATGCGTTTAATCAAACCAAGTAACGCTTCCGTGGAGGCAGGCTCATCCCCATGCTGGCGGCACAGGATAAACAAGCGCTGGGTTTGTGCGGAAGGCACGTCCGGGTCGCGGAGGCGCACCAGCCACAGCGGGCGCTTGTGGACGGACTGCCCCGCCGAAGCCAGGCTCACCCAGGGCGAACGGGCCGCATCGGTTTGCAGCAGCGCGGTCATGTCCTGATAGGAAGTGACAGGGGACACACCGGCCTGTACTTTCAAGGCGCAAACCAGGCAAAGCAGCAGAAACAGCAATGTTGCAGGCCGGCGCATGGTTAATCCGTGTACAAGCGCGGCAAGCGCGCACTGGTGGTAATCCGCCGGGCTGGCAGGGAAACAATATCACCCGCCTGCACTCCCGGCACGTCGGAAACGTCCACGGTGCAGATCTGCATGGCAATGCGCCCGACAACGGGAACGCGCTTGCCGCGCACGGTCGTCATTACGCTCGGCCCGCGCCAGCCGCGCAGCAGGCTTTTTATCCCGCGCCAGCCGGACTGGGCGCTGAACGGGGCCACGGCAAAACCGTCGGCATAGCCGATAGGAATGACGGCGAGCCGGGACGCACGGGCGGCTTTCCATTCGCCGCCGTAGCCGACGGATGCGCCGCGCGGCATGTCGCGCACGACCACAATGCGCGCCTGCAATGTCCAGGTTTCTTTCAAGTCCAGGGAGCGTGGCACGGACGCCGACGGATACTGACCGTAGAGAAGGGTGCCGGGGCGCACGGCATCCAGCCGCATCTGCGGAAAGCGCACCAGAGCGGCGGAATTGGCGCAATGGCGCAGGCCGCATGCGATGCCCTCGTTTTGCAGACGCGACGTGATCTGCTCAAACACGGCAAACTGGCGGCGCACGTGGGTATCGTCACCTTCCAGGGCACGGGCAAAGTGGGTATAGATGCCCGCGAACACCATATCGGGTTCGGCGGCAATCTGCCGTGCCAGCGGCAGCGCCGCATCAGGTAGAACCCCCAAGCGCCCCATGCCGGTGTCTACTTTGAGGTGGGCGCGAGCTTGCTTGCCCTGCGCGCGCGCGGCCTGCGCCAGGCCGCGCAGGCTTGTGTCATCACAAATTGTCGCGTCCAGCTCAAAGGCGACTATCTGTTCCCACTGATCAGGACGGGGCGGCAGAAAGACCAAGATGCGGCCCTTGATACCCGACGCGCGCAGTTCCAGCGCTTCGGCCAGGGTAGTGACGGCGAAAAAGTCCGCGCCTGCATCCTGGAACACGCGGGCAGTTTCGGGTGCGCCGTGCCCAAAGGCGTTGGCTTTCACCACGGCAATCACCTGCGGAGTCGGGCCGCCGGGTATCGCAACTAAGCCGCGCACGGCATCCAGGTTGTGGCGCAGGGCGGAGCGGCTGACGGAAACCCAGGCATCGGGCAAAGGGGCAGTCATTCGCTGTCCTTTGCGGGAGGGACAGGAGACGGCTGCCCGGCAGGGCTGGAACGCGGGGCGGACAAATGACGAGAAGCCAGCACAGACAAAGTACGGCCCGGCGGTGTATTTTGGGCGGCTTCAGCCAGCAGGGTATCGCGCTCGCCTGCCGTGTCCCGCAGCAGGGCAGTCATAAACTGCAAATGCGCCTGCGCGCGGGCGAGTACGCTGCGATGCAAACGGGAAAGGCGATTGGTTTCAAACAAAATGGTCGGCACACCGGCCACAATGCACCCAAAGCGGTGGGCCAGCCGGGCGGGATGATGATCGGTGACCAGGTGGCTGATGGTGGGATAGCCCGCCGCCTGCATCACACGCTGCACCACAAATTGGGCCGAGTCGCAGGTCTGGATGATACTGGCCGACGCGCCACTGTTCATCCCTGCCGTTTCGGTGAAGTCAGGACGCGTGTCGTCCGGGTAAAGTTCGTGCTGGTCAGTCATCATGGCCGGGTGCAGGCGAATGATGGCTCGGTACAGCGCCTGCGTTTCCGGCTGCGTCCGGCGCAGCCAGTCTCGATTGATGTCTTTGTCATGGGCATTATGGCGCAGGAACGCTTCCGCCCCATCGGGGTTCGCCATGGGCACAACGTACACAACAACGCGCTGCAAGTCCAGCGCAAGGGGCGAGCCGGGGGCGGCTTGGACTAACTGCGTGATAAATTGCAGGGCCGCTTCGGTAGACGCAGGCTCATGTCCATGCTGGCGGCACAGATAAAAGAGGCTCTTGGGCGGCGCAGGAATAAGCAGGCTAGGCGGTGCGGGAGAAGCAGAACTATCATTGGCAGCGGGAGTTTCAGCGGCGGGGGCCAAGTTGGGAACGGGAACAGGCAGCGTCTCGTGCAGTGTCACCATCCACAAGTCGCGGCCTTTGACCGAATGGCCCAGGGAAGACAGGGTCAGGCGCCCTGTCCCGCGCGCTTTGTCATACGCAAGCAGAGCGCGAAGCTGCGCGGTCATGGAGGCATAGCGGGTCGTGCCCGGCGGACGTACAAGGTTTTTCTCGGCATGTGTTGGCGGAGCCAACACAAGAGCCAGCAAGGGTAAAAAGCAGCAAGAAAGGCGACGAACCATGGGCATAGTCCTCAGACATGAAAGAGCCTGGTACATTTACAGAGATTATCGGCAGAAAGAGGCCGGGATTGGAGGCGTTACGAGAAGTGATTATCTGCCCTTGAAGCGGCGCACCAGCTTTTGGGCGGCAGGCTTGCCCGTGGTGTAGGCCCAGTAAGCGGCTTTGTTGTAAACGAGATCGTACTCGCCGATGTACTCGACATAACGCGGGCTGAAGCCTTCTTTGAAGCGGTTCAAGCCCTGCAAATGGTCGTCTTTTTCCACATCGGCGGCAGCCTCGCCTTCCTGACGGCGGCGGGGGCTGACGCCGCGAAAGTCGTACCAGGCGCAGCCCTGCGCGCGCGCCCAGCGGATCATTGCCCACTGCATAGCATAATTCGGCATAACATTGCGATGCTCATTGCCCGACGCGCCATAAACATACCAGGCTTTGTCGCCGATCAAAAAGCACAATGCGCCGGAAAGATACGCATCCTCATAGCGGGTCAAGAACAACTTCGCCATATTGGCGGGCTTGAGAGTATCCCACAGTGTCTGGAAGTAAGACAGGGGGCGCGGACGAAATCCATCGCGTGCTCCGGTAATCTGCATCAGGTCATTGAACACAGAAAGATCGGCACGGGTCAAGTCTTCTACCACTTCAACGCCGTGCTTTTCCATGGACAGCTTGATGTTGCGGCGTGTTTGCGGCTTAAACGAAGCCAGCAATTCGGCTTCAGTGCGGCCCGCTAGATCCAGCTGCATCACGCAGCGCGGCTGGGTGCCGCCGAACCCCTGCGGATCGACACCTAATGGCGGCACGAACCCGTTTGCCGCAAGCAAAGACACAACATCGGCACGTTCGACAGGCACGGCAGGGTCGATCTTGAGAAAAGCGGCTTTGCGGGCATTCGCCTGGTCACGAATGGCATTCAGCAGCAGTCGGAACGTGCCCACATCGGCCCAATCGGTCATCAGCGGCCCACGAGGAGCATAAAAGAACGGGCCAACGAGAGGCAGTTTTCGCACGAGCAGCGAAGCTCCGGCAATAATAATATTGCCTTGAAGAACGGCCACGCGCAGCGGTGCCCAACTGGGGCTTTTAACCGCGCCCCACTCCCATGCCTGCAGCACATCGCCTCCCGGCAAGTGTGCCACAAAGGAGTTCCAGGCTTGGTGGTCAGCGGGCGAAGACAACACACGCGTGGTGCGCGAAGAAGACAAAGCAGGGGAGGAAAAAATCAAAAGAGCTTACCGAACCTCAATTACCTGGTAAACAGACGTACCGGCTGGGGTCTGCACATCCACACGATCTCCGACTTTTTTACCGAGCAATGCCTTGCCGACCGGGGACGTGTTGGAAATGCGATTGTTGGCGGGATCGGCTTCCATCACACCCACGATCTTGTATTCCAGGTCTTCATCAAACTCGGCATCGTGGATTTTTACAACTGATCCGAGGCCCACAAACTCGCCACCGCCGGAATAATCAGAGATCTTAGCACGGTCCAGAGCAGCCCGAATGCCAATGATTTTACCTTCGAGCAGCCCCTGCTGGCGTTTGGCATCATGGTAATCAAAGTTCTCGCTTAGGTCACCCATGCCCCGCGCTTCTTTGATCCGCTCGGCAATAGCCTTGCGCTCCTCAGAAACCAAGCGGCTCAGCTCCTGTTCCAGCTCTTGATATTTCTCAGCAGAAAGCACGATTTCGTCGTTTTGCATGGTCATCCGTCTGCGGCAATAGGGGTCTAAAAGGGGGAAATAGTGTTTGAATGCACGGCAGTGATATCTTACCACAGGCTCTTGCGTCTGTCAAATTTTCGTGTTTTAAACGTTTACACGAAACCAAGCAGGCAAAGATACGAGTTTGGCATAGTTTGTGCAGAGCAATTATGCATGTCACCGCGCACAAGAGGATCATTTTGAGAAACGCTTACATTAAGTTTTTGAGCGAACAAGACAGTGTCCTTGGCTGCGAGAAACTCGTCGCCCAGTCGCCAGTCAGCTGCTTAAACAACGGGATCTTTTGCATTCCTTGGGTCAGCATCCCTTTGCTTGAGGACATGGGGCTTGACTATTCGTTTGCCAGCGAAACCGACCTGCTTCATGCGCATCCCGTTTGGAACTTTGCCGCACCCAAAGCCGGCTGACAACGTCAACCCTTGTTTTGTTCGTATACCGTCTCGCCCGACGGATAGCAAATCAGTTCGACCTGATTGCCGTCAGGGTCAGAAACATAGATGCCCTTTGTACCATCCCGGTGTCCCTCAATCGGTTTCTCTGCAGCCATCGCCGCCGATGCCAGTGCTGCATCATTCACGCGCAAAGCGATATGCGGCGGATGCTGAGTCGGTGTGACCAGGGCAAGTTTGCCCTGCCCCAGCTTCAGGAATGCCCATGTCCCATCCTGGTACAGCACTTCCGCCCCAAATTGCTCCACGTACCAGGCGACCGAAGCGGCGATATTGGTGGACTGCAAGGCCATGTGATCAAGCGCAAAGTTCATAATTTAATCGTTCCCCCACCAAAAACACAGTCAAAAACAAAAAGAGCAGTCCATATAGGACTGCTCTTTCATAGTCAACACAGCCGATTACCGGTCGCGGTTCGAGCCGCTGTCCTTGAGGTTAGCCTGCGCTGCGGCAAGGCGTGCAATGGGCACGCGGTAGGGAGAGCATGACACATAGTTCAAGCCGATCTTGTGGCAGAACGCAATGCTGCTTGGCTCGCCTCCATGCTCCCCGCAGATACCCAGCTTGATGTTCGGGCGCACTGACTGCGCTTTCTTGACGCTGATTTCCATGAGCTGGCCGACGCCTGACTGGTCGATGGCTTCAAATGGATCGTTGGGTAGGATCTTCTGGGCCACATAAGGCTTAAGGAACTTGTCTGAGTCGTCCCGCGAAAAGCCAAATGTCATCTGCGTCAGGTCATTGGTGCCAAACGAGAAGAACTCGGCTTCTTCAGCAATCAAATCGGATGTGAGAGCGGCGCGCGGGATTTCAATCATCGTGCCGAACATATAATCTACAGGTTCGCCATGCTTTTCCGTGACGTCTTTGGCGACACGCTCCAGGTTTGAGCGCACGGCTTTGAGTTCATTGACATGCCCAACAAGAGGAATCATGATCTCAGGATGCGGCTCCGCGCCAGCTTTTTTGGCTTCAATCGCGCCTTCCAAGATCGCCCGTGTCTGCATTTCCACAATGCCGGGGAAGACAATGGATAGGCGGCAGCCGCGCAAGCCCATCATCGGGTTGATTTCGTGCATCCCTTCGACTTTATGCAGCAGGCTTTCTTTGGCCGCAAGCTCAGGGCTGTTAGGATGGGTTGCTTTGAGTGTTGCGACTTCCTCAATCAACGTGTCCATATTGGGCAGGAACTCGTGCAAGGGAGGGTCAATCAAACGAATGGTGGCGGGGCGATTACCCAGAGCTACAAAAATGCCCTTGAAGTCTTCACGCTGAAATGGCAGCAACAAATCCAGTTGCTTTTGGCGCTCTTCTTCAGTTTCAGCCAAAATCATGGCCTGCACAACCGGGCGGCGCTCTTCGGCGAAGAACATATGCTCTGTGCGGCACAGACCCACACCTTCTGCACCCAGCTTGATCGCGAGAGCGACATCTTCGGGCGTGTCGGCATTGGTTCGGACACCTAACTTCTTAAACTCATCCGCCCAGCCAAGCAGTGTTCCAAACTCCCCTGTCATTTCGGGATCGACCACTTCCACGGTGCCGTCAATGACTTCGCCCAATGTCCCGTTCAAGGAAATGGGATCGCCTTCTTTAACGATGCGTCCATTGACTGTGAATGAGTCACGGCCCACGGATATGTCCGAGCAGCCGGCGACTGTGGGAATACCGAAGCCGCGCGCAACCAAGGCGGCGTGGCTGGTCATGCCGCCGCGCTCGGTCAGAACCCCTTCCGCGGCAAGCATCCCTTTGAGGTCATCAGGACTTGTGTCGGCACGGACAAGGATTACTTTCTTGCCTTCACCGCCTTTGCCCAAATCAGCGGCGCGCTGAGCATCAAAGACAGCAATTCCTGTCGCTGCTCCTGGGCCTGCCGGCAGGCCCTGCGCCAATGTTGTGTATTTGGCGCCCGGCTTGATAATCGGGTGCAGGCACTGGTCAAGAAGCTCAGGATTGATACGGGCTAGCGCTGTTTCTTTACTGATCAGGCCTTCGTTGACAAGATCAACGGCAATTTTAACGGCTGCGGGGCCGGTGCGCTTGCCGCTGCGGCACTGCAAGATATACAGTTGATCGTGTTCAATTGTGAACTCGATATCCTGCATATCTTTGTATTGCTGCTCCAGACGGTTGCAGATGTCATCAAACTGCTGATAAATTTGCGGGTTCTGGGTTTTAAGCTGCGAGATCGGCATCGGCGTACGGACACCGGCAACAACGTCTTCACCCTGCGCGTTCATCAGAAACTCGCCAAACACTTCTTTGTCGCCCGTGGAAGCATTGCGCGTAAAAGCAACGCCTGTGCCGCAGTCATCGCCCATGTTGCCGAACACCATGCTCTGGATGTTGACAGCCGTGCCGATATCATCCGCGATCTTTTCGCGCTGACGGTAAAGAATAGCGCGGTCGTTGTTCCAGGACCGGAAGACAGCTTTGATCGCGTCTTCCATCTGCACCAAAGGATCCTGCGGAAAATCCTGGCCGGACTGCTCTTTGATATGCGCTTTGTACGTTTCGCACAATGCTTTTAGGTGTTCAGCGTTTACATCCAGATCGTTGGCGACACCAAGCTCTTTCTTTAAACCATAAAAGATGTGCTCGAAATCGTGCTTAGCTAATTTGTTGCTGTCCGTGGAGTAAGCCACATCTGAAAGCATCATCAAAAAGCGACGGTAACTATCGTAGACAAACCGTGGGTTTCCTGAGGAAGCAATCAGCGCTTCCACCGTGGCATCATTTAAACCCAGGTTCAGCACAGTGTCCATCATGCCGGGCATGGAAAACTTCGCACCCGACCGCACAGAAACCAGCAGTGGATTCTGTGGATCACCTAGCTTTTTGCCTGTCTTCTGCTCCACCGAGGCCAGTGCCGTTTTGACTTCATCCATCAAGCCAGCAGGAAGCTGCCCACCGCCTCGGTTGTATTCGTTGCAGGTATCGGTCGTAATTGTAAATCCAGGGGGGACCGGCAGTCCTGTGTTGCTCATTTCGGCCAGGTTTGCGCCTTTGCCGCCCAGCTCGTTCCGCATTGTTGCGTTGCCTTCTTCAAAAAGCCACACACACTTGGTGTTCGCCATATAATTCTTCTCCTCTATCACTGCCTCTTGTAAAACTGTTTGAGAAACCGGGTAGTATTGTACCTGATTCCCCACGCTCGCACAAGTGACACTTGTAGCATTTCCACGTTTCACACGTCTAGACGCTTTAGCTTCTTTTCCGCCTCAGCCACATGATCCCGACACCGATGATCGCTCCTGCTGAGTCCAGCATGACATCGGCTACTTTAGGCGTCCGCCCTGGCACGAATGATTGATGAAATTCATCAGAAGCTGCATAAATTGTCGCCAAAAGCCAGGCACTTCCCCAAAGCATGCGAAACTTTGGGCCGTTTATGACATGCCGCAGGGCACGCACAGCCAGAAGGCCAAGCAAGGTATATTCAGTGACATGTGCCATTTTACGCACATAATAGTGGATAGCATCACGTTCCGGCCACGTCAGCACACGACTGATAAACGGGAAATAGCGTGACAGGATCGCGTCAAGCCCCGTATTCGTATGCACTGCGCCGCCTGCCCCTGTAGACAAAGAAAAGATAACAACCATCCAAGCAAATACAGGAACAATATCACGTAAAAATATGCGTGAGGACATAAGACACCCACAGAAAAAGGCTCGCCGTCATCCGGCGAGCCTTTCACGATCTCCCTGTTAGCGGGAACGGTGGTAATACCGATGATGCGTACGGTAGTATCGCTGCCGCGCGCGCTTGTTTTGATCCTGGCTGTGGCGATCCTTTTCGTAGCGGTTCAGCGAGTATGCTGTTCCCGCCGCGCCCAGAACCGTTGCCGTAGTGTTGTGCTTGAGCAGGCCATAACCGGCGACTGCCGCACCGGCACCCGCCAGGTTACGCCAGTTGTTTTTGTTGCTTTGTCGGCTGTCCGCCATGGCGGCTGGAGACAAAGCCGCCGCTGCGACTGTTGCGAGCAGCGCGTAAGCTGTCATTTGCATGTTCAATTTCATCATGATCTTTTCTTTCTTCTTAAAAGTTGTTTGGCGCGGCCAGCTTTAACGAGACAGTGTATCTGCTTCGTTTTTGCTCAGGCTCAAACTAACAAGAGCATCTGCTACACCAAGAACGTAAGCGGCTGGCACAAACAGTTCTTTATGCTGGATCAAGCCGTGAGTGACTACGATGCCGCGGAATATGTCGACGTTTTCATCCGCTACGACTTCCGATACGGTTCCGATTGTTCCATCGGTTCCTTGCACCGTCATCCCCGGCTCGATCAGCATGTAGCTTCCTTGCTCCATTTTACGACTACTCTTTTCTGCTGTTTGTTCCCGTTTTTGAACCTCATGCAACGAGTGTCTTTTTTCGCTTGACGACTGCCAGAAGCGCGAGTGGCAGACCGGCCGCCAGCAAAGCCAAAGTGCTTGTTTCGGGCACACTCGGTCCGATGGGAACAACAACGGGTGGCGATTGAGAATTGCTGTGTCCGCCACGAATGCCGATAAGGGCGGCAGGCAACAGAAACGGCAGCAGTGAGGTGCCACCTCCACGTACCAAGACCGGCGCGGATGCCGAAACCAAGCTTGCAGGTACCGCAGGCTGATAAATCGGAGCGGCAATGTCAGAGGGAACAAGGATATTCGCCTGCTCCGCTGGAAGCAATTCTTCAAGAGAAGGCGACACTTTTTGGATCGGCTGCTGGGTCAGATTTTTTACCTGGACATCCGGCAAAAACTTGGAAAGCGGATTGCCGCAAACCCATTTCATAACAGGCTCGCCGTTGCGCAACGCAAACACTTTCGTTCCACGTCGAAATGTCTGCTTGACCGGATAAAACTTGCCTGAGCGGTGCATACAATACACCGTGTAGCGGCCTGTCCGAGGAACATAGCTTTCCACGAGGTTGGCGCGCATGTAGCTGACAACACGACCTTCCGGGATCTGAAAGTGGCGCGCGAAGCGCTGGCGTACAGCAGGGTTGTCGGAAACTTGCTGTATCAGCTGCTCGACACTATAAACTTTATATTGCAGATAAGAATCGCGTGGTGTTGCTACATTGTGTGTTCCCGCGAGGCGACCTGGAGCGACATGGTGACGTGCTGCCATAGCCGGTGCGACAGCAACTAACAGCGAAGCACTCATCAGCCCGGAAACAAAAAGGCGAGACAGTGATTTTTGAGGCATAGTGATTATTATCCGTAGAAGTCAAACGTCAAAAAAAGCAGGCTGGTCGTTAAGGAATATTGAGCACGGTTTTGGTTGGCTCGGCAGGCTGACCGGCTTTGTTGATCCCCCATACCCACAAGGTTATTGTTCCGGCCCCAAGTCCTGCGCCAGCAGAGTTAAGTTTTTCGATGCGTACTTGATAACGGGTCATGTCGAACGCAGCGGGCGAAACATAACCCACTTGCCCATCTCTCACCAAAGCATAAGCGAACTGAACAGCACTGCTGCCGGAGCTAGGCTTCACCGAAAGCAAGGTTGGCTCATTCACTGTCAAAGTTGATCCAGTCACCAGTGTCCCGGAACCCGCTTGGGCGGGTGTTCCCGAAGCGGCAGAATGGGCATAAACCATGACCTGGGCATTGGTATCTAAAGACTGTCCTTTGAGAAAATCTAGCACGGGCGGCGTGTCGGTTCCAATAAAGCCGTTTTCGCCCGGCAGCGGCAGCGTAGAAGTCTGGCCTCCGTTTTGCTGCTGCAAAGACCCGGCCACTTTTTGCTTTGGCGGCTGTGGCACAAACTGTCCAGCGAGTTCGCTGGCTACATAAAACATCAATGTCTGTGTTGTTGCCTGTGGATGGTTACCCGTGGACTGCGCCCAGACTTCTACCATATGATGCCCTGTTCCAAGTTTGGCTGTGTCTAAATTTGTTTTCCAGGGGGCAGCCGCAAGGTCGGCAATCTTGGTATTATCCACGCGGACAATGATTTCCTTCAATTCCGCGCCGCCCGTAGCCGCAAACACGTTCAGCTTAACTTTATCACCCTGCACGACCGGAAGCGTGTTTGTCCAAAGGGACAGACCGTTGGTGGTGTTGTACATGCGCGGCGTTGTTCCGTCCGGCAGCAGCACTTCAGGCACGAGGGAAACGCCGGGAGCGTAAGACACCGTCGATTTTCCTGCCGCCAGTGCTGGGGCATGGAGGATACCGAAGCCTATCATCAGACAAAGTGCAGCCGAAGATTGTTTTCGGGTGCGGGTTCGCAGGTTTAGAGTGTTCATGTTTGTTTCAATCCTCACTGGCCTCGGCGGGCCGGTGCAACCGTAAAACGGATAAAATCGAGGCTAAATAAAAATAACTGCGGCGAAGGTTGTTAATTTGATTAAGTGCAACAGTGTACCCGACTGCATACGCTTCGAACCCTATTAATTGTACCACCTTTTTGCCCAGCAAGCAAGCGATTTGGTTGACACACATCTCATTCCCGCGTATAATAACGCTTGGCGTTGGGAGAGGTGCCGGAGTGGTCATAACGGAACTGTCTTGAAAACAGTCGGGGGGGCAACTCTCCCGTGGGTTCGAATCCCACCTTCTCCGCCAACTACACTGCATAGCTTATGCCAATAGACACGCAAACGGCCTGGATGTTTCAACAAACATCTGGGCCATTGTTATTTCAATCTTCTCAAAGTGCCGCAAGAAATGCCGGCACTTCCAAGACCGAGAGTATCTCAGGATTGAACACTTTCAATCCTTCAGCAATTGCCGCTCTCACCAATCGCCCATCGGCAGCGACAAGAACATATATGTCGTTGCCGGACCGGGCATGACGTAGATACGCGGCCAGGATCATTGCGTCCGATGGGCCAATACTGTGTTTCTCGGTCAGCGCAATCCCTGCAAGAATATCCGCCCCTGCAAGAATATCCGCCGTTTCTATTTCAAGCAGGCGAAACTCCGAGCTGGCCGCCAGTTCAAGGCGCAGTGACGATTTTGCCGCCGCGAAGCTCAATGCATTGATGTCCCCACGGCTGCGTTTACGCAGCAGGAGCCAATGGACTTCCGCATAGCCGAGAAATGTTCCGATCATGGAACGCGCAGATACCGCTTCCCACAAAGCATCCACAGACGCGCTGCCAATTTCCGGGACATACCGCTTCGCCAGAGCACTGGCATCCCAGAGGAGTTGAGTCACGCGCTATCCTGTCAGGTGTTGCTCGTCACGGAGGCTCACAATCTCACGGGAGGCTTCGTTGTCTTCAGAGCGAATGCCATCGGCAAGCATCAAAGCGCGCCGCTTGTGCCGTCGTCAATGGGTCCAGCACAAACCCTGTCGCGGCGTCCATCTGGGCTAGCTGCTGACGTAGCCACTGCTTATCGACAAAGCGGCTTGCCTGTGCTGTCCCCTGATCGGCATTGGCACTGCTCTTCACAGAAAGATTTGCGGGCATTATTCTTTTCCTTTGTCCCAATCGCCACTAGAACGTATTTGCATCAGATCGTGGGATGCACCATTGTCTTCAGGCCAAATGCCCAAGCTGTGCATGATTTCGTGCAGCTTCTCAATCGTCATTGTCGGATCGTCTATAACACCAACTTTGACATCAATCTCCTACATCCGGCGCACAAGTGCCTGCCTATCCGCCGGTGTGGGGTTGGCATCCATCTTGATAACAACAGCCATTATTCAATTTCCCTTCTGCAAGCAACGAGGCAGGCTAGGTGCGGCCTCACATACAGTCTTACTGACTTAGAGCCTGTTATGCACTTTGAGGCCTCCGTTGGGCCTCAGAGCAGCGGAGAGTACAAGATATGGCGTCTCCGACAACCGAGCCGTGCCTTCCGCGAGATCACTGGCAGACAAGCAGATAACCGTTAGCAGTAAACTTATCCTGCTGCGCAAGAAAAGTGCATAACAGGCCCTTAGTCCACTGAAAGCGTCACCGGCTCACTTTGTCATCATGCAAAGCACTGGCAAGTTAAGGTACTTCAACCGTTTGAATGGATTGCGTCGCTTCATTGGCCTCGTCTGCCGAAGATTGTTCTTGCCAATGTGCTAAATATTGGGAAGCAACGTGTTCCCGCCAGAAGTTGAAGAACTCAGTCTGACGTGCGCGAATTCTTGCCAGTTTTTCGGCCAATGCTTGCTCCCGTGTAGTTCCAACAGGAAAAACCATGCGGCTTGTAATTGAGTTGCAGGTCTGACAAGCCGTTACTTTATTGCTTGCATCATTTGTCCCACCAGAACTAGTCGGTACGATATGGTCTACAGTTAGCTGTAACCAGTTTGGAAAAGGACGACCGTCATATCCACAATAAGCGCACATGAAATTGCAACCGAGATGCACAGAATGCCCGTAACCACGGAGCGAGTCGCTATATGCCATGTAATTATTTCCTACTCATCTGGTTCTACAGAGTTGACATGTTCAATCTTAATTGATGAACACTCCAATGTAATTACTGGGTCGTCAACCGTTGGTGCATTGCATTCGCACGTGCAAGCCATGCTGACAATAACTTGCACGGATGACTTTTCATTAAGAGCTTCTATCTGATGTAAGACTGCTTTTGACGCAGATTGAGAAAAATAACATACTACGCACTTCTGTGTCCGTACATCGTTATCAACCCATGTGTTGCCGCTCACCAAAGCAATCCAATCGATACCATCCGATCCATGTTCAGCACCCAATACCATCCCAGTAACTTTCAAGTGGTGAAACTGATATTTTCCACTCGCGGCATTGCCGTTGGTTACATAGTCATAATACAACCGTCTTGCTGAGATTAAAACTGTTCCATCCGCGTTGGTTTTTGCAGGTGGGCCACAAGCAACACCAATTTTCGGTGGTGGAGGCTCGTTGTTGATTCTAGCGGAGTAGCTGTTTTGTTCGTCCATAGCATTTGCCGCATCTTCCGCCTTTCCCTTGTTGCTTTGTGCCTGCTGAGATACCTGTTCCTTTGCATTATGGGCTACTATAAGTTTTTGTTGATGGGCCTGTTCTAACGCCATTAATTGTTGCTGCTTTTGCTCTGTGGCCGCCTCTTGTTTTCCCTCCGATTGCTCAGCAGTGTAGGCTGTCTTCCCCTGAGGCATTTGGCTAAAGACAGCAACGGCACATAACAAGATTACGAACCCTGTACTACCTGACAGTTTAGAACTCTTCTGCCAGTCGCGGCTAGCCCAGATTGCCACAAACGCGGGTACGGTAAAGAGCATGGCACCCGCAACATCACCTTTAGGCCCGAAAACCAACAATCCCAGTATTGAAAATCCTACAGCTAGCCACCTAATTGTTTTCAATATTCGTGCAAGCATATGACTTTCCTTCACGCTAACCAGTTGCCCCTCGCCAAGCACCCAACAAATCGTCAGCCGCATTGTGTTCGGACAAGCGGAGAGAGCCTGCTTGTTGCGGCACACAGTATAAGCCAATTCACTTGTTTCGTCAACGGCGGTCATAGAAAAGCCCGGCCTGTCTATGGAGGACAGGCCGGGCTTATGTACAAAAACTGAGCAGCCGCTATGGGCAGGCCGTTAGGCGACTGCCGACTCGGCAGTTTCGGTGGTGCCGAACTGGCCTTCTTCGCCTAGCGGCGAACCTTTACGGAAGGTGATTTTGGTGTCGTCGTCTTCGGCTACGTCCACCACCACGGTGTCATTAGCGTCGAACCGGCCCAGCAGCACTTCTTCCGCCAGCGGGTCTTCCACCAGACGCTGCACGGCACGGCGCAGCGGACGCGCGCCATACTGCGGGTCGAAGCCTTCTTTTGCCAGCAGCTCTTTGGCTTTCTCCGTCACCGAGAAGTCCATGCCCTTCATGGCAATCTGCTTGGCGACACGGTCCAGCATCAGCTCGACCACCTGCTTGATTTCGTCGGCGCTCAGAGCGTGGAAGATAATAGTCTCGTCCACGCGGTTGAGGAACTCAGGCCGGAATGCCCGCTTCAGTTCGTCCGTGATGCGCCCCTTGACCGACTCCATCTGACGCGCCCGCGCGGCTTCGTCCACTTTGCGGTCGGTCGGGTTGGCCAGGCCACGGAAACCCATCTCGCGCTCGCCTTGAATGGCCCGCGCACCCAGGTTGCTAGTCATAATCAGGATGACGTTCTTGAAGTCGATGACGCGTCCGTGCGAGTCGGTCAGCCGCCCGTCTTCCATGATCTGCAAGAGCAGGTTGTAGACTTCCGGGTGCGCTTTCTCGATCTCGTCCAGCAGAACCACTGAGTACGGGTTGCGCCGCACAGCTTCGGATAGTTGACCGCCCTCATCGTACCCGACATATCCGGGAGGCGCTCCGACCAGCCGGGACACGGCGAAGCTTTCCATGTACTCGGACATGTCGATGCGGATCAAGTTGTCTTCTTTGTCGAACAGATACTGCGCCAAAGCGCGCGCCAGCTCAGTCTTCCCAACGCCCGTCGGGCCGAGGAAGATAAATGAGCCGATGGGGCGCTTGGCATCCCGCAGGCCCGACCGCGAGCGGCGCACGGCTTTGCTGATGGCGACAATCGCCTCGTGCTGGCCGATAATGCGCTTGTGCAGCTCTTCTTCCATGCGGAACAGCTTTTGCGTTTCCGCTTCCACCAAGCGCGCGACCGGGATGCCGGTCATGGAAAAGATAATCGCCGCGACTTCGTCATCATCCACTGTGGACTTAGCATCCTTTTTTTGCTGCTGCCACTGCTCATCCAATTCCTGCACGCGCTCTTCCAGCTCGCGCCGCCGGCCTTGAAGCTCGTAGGCTTTTTCATACTGGCGGTTGTTGGGCAGTGCGCCAAGTTCTTTCTGCACGGCGCTGAGTTCTACTTTGGCATCGCGCAGCTCCTGCGGCGGCATCGCGCCTCGCAGTCGGACGCGGCTGGATGCTTCGTCAATCACGTCGATGGCCTTGTCCGGCAGGAAACGGTCGCTGATGTAGCGATCCGACAGCCGGGCGGCGGCGTCCAGGGCATCGTTGGTGATTTCCACCTTGTGGTGCTGCTCGTAGCGCGGGCGCAGGCCTTTGAGGATCTCAATGGCATCGTCAACAGAAGGCTCTTTGACCTGGATGGCCTGGAAGCGGCGCTGCAACGCAGCATCACGCTCGACATACTTGCGGTACTCGTCCAAAGTGGTCGCGCCGATACACTGCATCTCGCCGCGCGCCAGGGCAGGCTTCATAATGTTGCTGGCATCAATCGCGCCCTCCGCCGCGCCCGCGCCGACCAGGGTATGCAATTCGTCGATAAAGAGGATGATCTCGCCCTGCGCTTTGCGCACTTCTTCCATGACACGTTTCATGCGCTCTTCAAACTCGCCCCGGTATTTGGTGCCTGCGACCAATGCGGCCAAATCTAAAGCGACCACACGCTTGTCTTTGAGGAAGTCGGGGATGTCGCCGTTGACGATGCGCTGCGCCAGCCCTTCGGCGATAGCCGTTTTGCCGACGCCCGGCTCGCCCAGCAAACACGGGTTGTTTTTGACGCGACGCGAGATAATCTGGATGCAGCGCTCGATCTCGCTCGCCCGCCCGATGACGGGGTCCAGCTTTTCATTGCGGGCCAGTTCGGTCAAATCGCGCCCGAACTCGTCCAAAGTGGGAGTGCGCGTCTTGGGCTGCTGGCGCGTCCCGCTGGCCGCCGCCGTGCCGCCTTCTCCGCCGCCTTCCTGCAAATGCATCACTTCGCGCCGCGTCCGGTCCAGGTCAACGCCTAATTTGGACAGCACGCGCCCAGCCAGGCCTTCGCCTTCGCGGATCAGGCCCAGCAGCAGGTGCTCCGTGCCGATATAGTTGTTGTTTAATTGGCGGGCCTCGTCATAAGCCAGGTCGATCACGCGCTTGGCACGGGGCGTCAGTTGCATGTCCTGGCCCAAACGACCGTCGCCGCGCGCGACCTGACGCTCGATCTCGGAGCGAATACGCCCCAGCGACACGCCGATACGGTCTAAGATGCGGGCCGCAACACTGTCATTTTCGCGCACCAAGCCGAGCAGCAAATGCTCGGTAGAGACATAGTTCTCGCCTAAACGCCCGGCTTCTTCCTGTGCGTAAAAGACGACTTTGCGCGCTCGTTCGGTAAACCTTTGCCACATAATCTTTTTTGCTCCCCTATGCTTATCCGGTCGTAGGAAGGGTTTTCTTTCCCTGTCTTATTTTGTTTCGTATGAGTGCGGGACGACGGGTGTCCTCGTAGAATGTCCGCTGCGATGTTTCGCCGGAAACGTACTGGACACCGATGCGCATGGAGGCCAGTAATTCGTTGAACACGCGATTGGAAACACCGGTCGGCATGTCCATCTGCGCGCCCAATCGCAGCAAAGACAAAATTTCCATGGCCTGCGGGGCGCTCAGCCGGCCAGCGGCCTTGAGACGCGCCTGCGCTTCCAATACTTCGGCTTCTATTTCAGAACGCCCCCGGCGGGCGAGCAGTTCCCGCGTGGCCTGTTCATCGGTTGAAAGAAACGTCGTGACAGCCGCCAGCCGCGCGCTGATCTGGCGCTCCGACAGACCGATGCTGACCGCATTGGAGATCTGATACACGTCCCCGACGGCCCCGCTATGTTCGCCGTACAAACCGCGCACGGCTCCGCCCAATGTCCGCGCGGCTTGCAGGGCGTCTTCCAGCTTTCCCGCCTTTGCCAGGCCGGGCAGGTGTACCATTACGGACAGCCGCAGGCCCGTGCCGCAGTTGGACAGCGACGATGTCAAAAAGCCGTACTGCGGGTCATACGCATAGTCTAAATGCGCGTCAAACAGGTCGTCCAGCCGGTTGGCGACTTGAAAGGCGGCTTCCAATTGCAGGCCGGGCAGGATTGCCTGAAGGCGCAGATGGTCTTCCTCGTTGACCATGACGCTGACTGTGTGACGGTCATCCACGAGGGCCCAGCGGTGCGCGCCTGCCGCGGCGTGCTGCCAGGAAATCAAGTGACTGTCGATCAAAGCGGCTTTGTCGGCATCGTCCAGCTTGCCGACATCGACAGGACGCAGGGCAGGCTGCCCTTTTTCCTTGATATGCACGACAGGCAGCACCTGCTTGACGACCGCTTTGAGGTCTGCTTCCGGGGCGCGGCCCGGAAAGGGCAGGCCCGCAAGGTTGCGCGCAAGCCGGGCGCGCGTGGACAGAACCACGTCGCCGTCCCAGCCGTTGGCCCCCGCCCATGCAGGAAGCGCGTCACTGCCGAGCGGCTTTGGCTTTGCCGATATGTTCGACCGCACCGTGTATCTCCCGCAGCGCCTGGCGCACTTCGCCGCCGAACACGTCGTAGCAGCGCGCGCATCCCATCTGCCCTTGCGCATACAATTCGCGCCGGGTCAGGCCGCACCACGGACAAAACTCTTCCTGGCCTGCCGGGGTTTCGTCGTGAAGCTTCCGCGCTGACGTGTGCGTTTTGACGGCTTTGTCCATGGGTGTCCTTGCTGATACCAACCCAATTGTACCCGAAAACGGCTCGCGTCCCTCGCATTTTTATCGGCGTGCCGGCGGCATCTCTGAGGCTGTGCCTGTGCGTTTCCCGCGTGTACCTAAAGCTTTGCAACGACGGAACGATTTGTTCCATCGCTGACACGCGCTTGACACGAGAGAAAAAGGCGCAAGGAAAGCCTTCAAGTCTCTTTTGCTTTCAGAAGCTGAAGACAGGGCAGATACCTTTTGACACGGCCCGCACAGTGGGTATACCACAGCCAAGAGGTAATACAATGCAGCAGCGACACTTAGGACGCTCGGGTTTGACGGTTTCGGCAGAAGGCCTGGGCTGCATGGGAATGTCCGACTTTTACGGCACGCGCGACGATGCCGAGTCCGTTGCGACCCTTCACCGGGCGATAGACCTGGGGATCACGTTCTGGGACACCGCCGACATGTACGGCATGGGAGACAATGAAACCCTGGTGGGCGAAGCCATTAAAGGGCGGCGCGACCAGGTCACGCTCGCCACCAAGTTCGCCATTATCCGTTCCGCAGACCCCAAAGCGCGCGGCATCAGCGGCAAGCCCGAGTATGTGCGTCAGGCCTGCGATGCTTCGCTTCAGCGTCTGGGCGTAGACACCATTGATTTGTATTATCAGCACCGGGTCGACCCCAGCACGCCTATTGAAGACACGGTCGGCGCGATGGCCGGGCTGGTGGAGCAGGGCAAAGTGCGCTTTTTAGGCTTATCTGAAGCTTCGCCCGCCACTTTGCGCCGGGCCGCCGCCGTTCATCCTATCGCCGCCCTGCAAACCGAATACTCGCTGTGGAGCCGCGACCCGGAAGACGAAATCCTGCCGACCTGCCGCGAACTGGGCATTGGGTTTGTCGCATACAGCCCCCTCGGGCGCGGCTTTTTGACCGGGCAAATTACCAAGTTCGAGGATTTGGATGCCGATGACTACCGCCGCCAGTCGCCGCGTTTTCAGGGGGATAACTTTGCCCGCAACTTAGATTTAGTGGCTCGCCTCGGGGAAATCGCGCGGGAAAAAGAGGTCAAGCCGTCCCAGCTCGCCCTGGCCTGGACATTGGCGCAGGGGCAGGACATCGTCCCCATTCCGGGCACCAAGCGCCGCGCCTATCTGGAAGAAAACGCGGGCGCCGTGGAAGTTGTCCTGACCACGGACGACATTGCCCGTATCAACGACGCCGCGCCTAAAGATGCCGCTGCGGGCGCGCGCTACGCAGACGTTATGATGGCGACCGTGAACGGGTAACATCTTTCCCGGAAGCCGCTTCTCGAAAGGATATTTCTCATGCCGAAAATCCCGATTTCCCTGCAACTTTACACCGTACGCGACGACGCAAGCAAAGACTTCGCCGGGACGCTGCGCCGTGTCGCCGACATCGGCTATGCTGCCGTAGAACTGGCCGGACACGGCGATCTGTCGCCGCGCGCCTTGAAGTCCCTGCTCGACGACCTGCACCTATCCGTGTCCGGCAGCCATGTCAGCATCGACGTCCTCGAAAAAAACCCGCAGCAGGCAATCGACGACGCCCTGACACTGGGCAACAGCCACCTTATTATTCCTTCCGTCAGCGAAGAGCGACGCAGCAGTGTGGACGCCTGGAAGCAGACCGCCGAAACGATGGACAGCATAGGTGAAACCCTGCAAACGTTCAACTTGACCCTGTGCTACCACAACCACGACTTTGAGCTCAAGCCTCTGGAAAACGGCGAATTGGCCCTGGACTTTCTGTATGCCCAGACCGATCCACTGTGGGTAAAAGCCGAGATCGACACCTACTGGGTCATGGTTGCCGGGCTGGACCCGGTCGCTTATGTCCGCAAATACTCGGGCCGCGTGCCGCTGATGCACGTCAAAGACCGCAATCCCGCCGACGGCTTCTTTGCCGAAGTCGGGACAGGCAATCTCCCTTTGGATGCGCTTGTGCAGGCCGCCGACGAGATCGGCACCAAGTACCTGGTGGTGGAGCAGGACGTTTGCCGCCGCCCGCCTTTGGAATCTGTCGCCTTGTCCTACAACAACCTCAAGGCGAAGGGTTACGCATAGGCGCAGCCTGGCTCTGTTGGGAGTTTCATACCCCCAGTGTTAATCCCCAGTTCACGCACAATAAATAATGCCCGAACGACACAAAAAGAAACCCCGCTGATGCGGGGTTTCTTTCTTATGCTGCCTCAGCCGCCGGAGTGGGAAGTTGTCAGCGCGCGCTGGCCCGCTGAACAGGCGCGGGAGCCGAAGCGATAGGCACGGCCACCGCGCCCCTATCCAGCGAGTCGGCCCCGATGCGGGCGATGTTATACAGGCCGCCCGAATAGATGCCCAGCCATAGGGTCATAATGGCGGAAAAAAGCAAAGCGCCGTCTGCCAAAGGCGCAAACCGGAACGGGCTGCCGGTGGGGAAGTCGCGCTTTGCAGGCTGGAAGTACATAGAAACAATCACGCGCAAGTAGTAAAACACGCCAATGACACTGGCTAACAACCCGATCACGGCCAGGGCGTACTGGTGCGCGTGGACGGCGGCCAGGAACAAGTAAAACTTGCCCATGAAGCCCGCTGTCGGGGGAATACCGGCAAGAGACAGCATGAACAGGGCCATCAGGGCCGCCGCGCCCGGCTGACGCGAGGCCAAACCCTGCAAGTCTTCAATGGTGTTGAGTTCGTCGCCCCGCCGCGCCAGCAAAATCAGGACGCCGAACGCGCCCAGGTTCATAAACGTATACGCCATCATGTAAAACAGCACCCCGGCATGGCCTTCCGCATTCTGAGAAAGAAGGCCGACCAGGATATACCCGGCGTGGGCGATAGACGAATACGCCAGCATGCGCTTGATGTTGGTCTGCACGACAGCGAGGACGTTGCCGGTAATCATGGTTAGAATGGCGAGTATCCACAAAACGCTGTGAAAGGCGACCGAAAGCGGCAGCAGAGCAATGGCAACACGGATAAACGCGGCGAATGCCCCAGCCTTCGCCCCCGCCGACATAAAAGCGGTGACCGAAGTTGGCGCGCCTTCATAAACATCCGGTGCCCAGGAGTGAAACGGCACAATGGCGGCTTTAAAGCCCAGGCCCACAATCAAAAGGGCGATGCCCGCAACCGTGTACTGGGTCGCGAGAGCGCCGACAGGCATATGGGCCAGGGTATCCAGGCGGGTCGTGCCCGTGCCCCCGTAGACGAGGGCGATGCCGTACAAAAAGAACGCCGATGAAAACGAGCCCAGGAGAAAATACTTCATCGCCGACTCTTCGGACTTGGCCTCGGTGCGCGCAAAGCCCGACAGGATATACAACGCGATAGACAA
>JAABUO010002341.1_pt1 | contig 23225 bp, 23 predicted proteins | sample 5559291 | NCBI WGS metagenome assembly JAABUO01 (sample SAMN10711878, study PRJNA513372) | rock metagenome | isolation source: Antarctica rocks | place: Antarctica: Victoria Land, Finger Mt sud
CCAGAACTGCTCCAGAACGCCCGTCAACACACGTCAAAACGCTCATTCAACCAAAATCCGAGCCGAGAAAACCAGCACACAGCCAACAAAGACGCATCGGTCAGAGCTATTTCAACAAGTTCCTAGTAAGGCGACCCCGAAAATATTCATCCCAACAGGGGGCTGAACGGTGTACGTTATATCGACGCGCTGCAAGGTAAAACGCGGCGATTCGGGGTCAGGATCCACGCTGTAAGTGGTCGCCGCCGGACCATAGCTGCTACAGACAGGAAGATTGCCACTGGTGCCATTCGCTTGGCTACAGACCTCGATGGAGGTGAGAGAAGCGGAGCCAAGCAGCGAACCCAGATCAGCTGCAACTGCTCCGGCAACCGAAGTACTGGACGTAAGCGGACCCGCTGGCGGAAGCCTACCCGCGCTGGGTGACTGATAGCCCTGGATTGAATATTCCGCTCCATTGCGTGACGCGGAAGTCAGGTTCGCCGCGACCAGAAAGAAGTAGCCAAAATCGACCGCATAGCCGATGAGCAGCACCAGAAAAGGCAGCATCAGCGCGACCTCGAGCAAGCTCTGGCCGCCTGTGTGCTTTCTAACTCTCCGTACTCCACCTGCATATACCATGGCTCCGCTCCAAGACTCGGCCTGCACGAGCGAATCTCTCATCCTTCAACCTAACGGCTGAGCTGAGCGGGAGCCTAGAGTGCATTGGGGTCGGCGCGGTACTTCCGTCACGGCCGGAGCAGCCGCTACTCCTTCACCGCGACGCCAAGCGTCTTCATCTTGCGATAGAGGTGACTTCGTTCAAGTCCAAGAGCCTCGGCGGCGCGCGTTATGTTTCCATGACACTCATCAATCTTCTTCAGAATGTAATCGCGTTCGTATGCCTCACGGGCTTCCAGCAGGGTCGCGAATTCCTCTCGCCCGCTGGACCGTGAAGATTCGCGCACGTCGCGCGTCGCGCGTGACTCCCTGTAGACCAGCATCGGCAAGTGTTTGCGCTCGATGCGCTGCGCCCTGGGGTTTAAGATCAGCACGCGCTCGACCAGATTGCGCAGCTCACGCACGTTGCCGGGCCAATGGTACTGGCGCAGAGCAGACAAAGCTTCCTCTGTCATTTCGACCCGAGGCCGCCCATACTGCGCTCCAAACTCAGACAGAAATTCTTTGACGAGCAGAGGAATATCCTGGTGGCGATCGCGCAGCGGCGGCACAAAGAATGGAATAACGTTAAGCCGGTAGAACAGGTCTTCACGAAAATTACCGCGTAGAATTTCCTGCTCCAGATCCTTGTTAGTCGCAGCGATGACCCGCACATCGACGTACACAGGATGCGATGCGCCGACGGGCAGAAAGCTCTGCTCCTCGAGCGCACGCAGCACCTTGGCTTGGGTTTTCAAACTCATATCGCCCACTTCGTCTAGAAAGAGCGTTCCTCCGTCCGCGCGTTCGAAGGTGCCGCGTTTTTCGGTCGGAACGCCTGGACCTCCGCCACTTGGCGCGGCCCCGTGACGGTACCCGAATAATTCGGCCTCGATGTAATCCTCAGGAATGGCGGCACAGTTCAGCTCGACGAAGACGCGATCGCGGCGCAGACTCTGGGCATGCATCTCGCGCCCAATCAACTCCTTGCCCGTGCCGCTTTCGCCGAAGATGAGCACGCGTCCATTAGTTGGTGCCATCAGCTTGATCTGCTGGCGCAGCGCCTTCATCGGAACGCTGGTGCCGGTCACGGTGCCTCGCGTGGCGAGCTGCCGCTGAAACTCGGCATTGTCCTCGCGCATTTGCCGTGACTTCATCGCGTTTTTCAGTACTATCAGCGTGCGCGCCAGCGACAGCGGCTTCTCCAAAAAATCGTAAGCGCCGAGCTTGGTCGCGCGCACCGCAGCTTCGATTGTTGCGTGGCCGCTGATCACAACGACTTCCGGCACCGAAGCCGAATCCATCTGGCGAATCTCACCCAGAACATCCAGCCCGTCACGGTCGGGCAGCCAAACGTCGAGCAGCACTACATCGAAGGCAGCATCATGCAGCAAGGTCAGCGCTTCGAGGGCGGTGCCGGCGGAGGTCACCAGATAACCTTCCTCGACCAGAATGCTCTCCAGCGAATGACGGATTTCGGGTTCATCATCAACGATCAAAACGTGATTCAACGTAACCTCGGATGTGCGCGTGTTACAGCATCGACTAATAGCTTCGGAGCTTAGACTACTGGGTGCGCGGCGCTTTCAACTTCTACGCCGTCGGCTACGGTTGCGGCCCTCAGCTCAACAATAAAACGCGCTCCAATCGGATCGTTCTTTTCCGCACGAATAGATCCGCCGTGCTCCTGGATAATCTTTGCAGCGATTGCGAGGCCCAATCCGGTGCCCCGCTGCTTGGTAGAAAAGTACGGCAGAAAAAGCCGCTCGCGCATCTCGTCAGTCAAACCGGTGCCGGAGTCCGCAACCACCAATTCAAGCGAACCATTCGCCAGCACCGCAGTTGAGACGTGAAGTTCGCGGACCAGACTATGCTGCATTGCCTCAACCGCGTTGTCGATCACGTTGCCCAGCGCTCGCTTCATAGCCTCGGGATCGGCCAGCACCAGCGGCAGATTCTCGGCGAGGCGCTGTACCAGCCGAACGTTCTGCGTACGTCCTGCGAACAATGCAAGTGAGCCCTCCACTATCGCATTCAAATCCGAGGCTCGCGGACGCGCCGTCGGGAATTGCGCCAGGGAGGCAAACTGATCCACCAAACCACGCATGCTTTCAACCGAGCTTGAGATCACCTGGCTGCAGCGCCGGATAACGCCGATGGACGGTGAATCGAGCGACGCATCTTCGAGCATCGCGTGCAGCCGTTCGATATGACGTCCGATCTGCTCCGCGCTCAACGAGATCGGAGTCAGCGGATTCTTGATTTCGTGTGCCACGCGCCGTGCAACTTCCTTCCAGGCACTCTGCTTCTGCGCGCGTAACAATTCAGTGGCATCCTCAAGCACCAGTACGTAGCCCAGGTGGCGATGCTCTCTGCCGTCCGATTCCAGCAGCGCTACTGTGGCCAGGAGATTGACGATGCCGTCGCGTCCGCCCAGATTCATCTCTGCTGAGGCCGAGCCCATGCGATGACTGCGCAAGAACAGGCGATCGAGCGTCTCAATTATCTCCGCCGGGAACACATCGCTCAGCGCCTCCCCAACAAAATGGCGTGGGCCACCAGGATCCAACATCTCGTTCAGCGCACGATTGGTCGAGAGAAAGCAGCGGTTCGGATCGAGCGTTGCCACCCCGTTCGGAATAGTTTCCAGCATCGTCTCCAACTCACCGCGGCGTGCTTCGAGCGCCGCATTGGCCGCGCTCAATTGCCCTCGGCTGCCTTCAAGATCCTCTGCCATGTGATTGAAGCTGCGCACCAGGTCGCCCAGCTCTTCGGTCGCGCTTTCTTCCACGCGATGGGCGTAATCGCCGGCTGCGATCAGCGCCATTGCATCGGCCAGAGCCTCCACTGGTTTCGTTACCTGTTTTGAGAGATAGAGCGCAAGCCAGGTCGACGCGAACAGCGCCAGGCTGGTCATCATCAGCAGCAGGATCATGTACGTGCTGCGCACCGAACGGCGCGCTCGCATCAGGGTCCAGTAATCATTCGTCGCCGCCCGCAGACGAGTCATCGTGGCGGACATATCATGAGGTATGGGAAGCCCGACGACCACCTCGGCCACACTACCCCGCTGCTTCACTATTGAGGACAAACCCAAAGCGTAGTCTGAATCACCAAGCTCCACCAACTGCTGGCCATCGCGATGCGCCTGAGCCAGGATGGATTCATTGCTGATGTTTCCTGCCTGCGGCAAATTCAAAGTGCCCACCACGAGTCCATTGCGAAACACCAGTGCGAAGCCGCCCTGCAACGTGGGGTCGTGACTGGCGAGCACATGAGCAAGCGCAGCGCGCCCTCCTGCTACAGAGCCTGCCTTGTGAGCGACGACTGGACTCGGAAGCCCAGCTGCAATCGACTCTGCTTCTGCCCGCGCGTTTGCGGCCGTATATTGTTGCATGGCGAGCGCCATGCGGCTGGCATCATCGCGCATCTGCGTCACTGGCTGTGAAAACCAGCGATCGACGGCACGATTCATCAGCAAATAGCTGAACGCAAACATGAAGCTGATCGGCAGTAGACTGACCAGCACCGCGCCCCACAACATGCGTGTGCGCAGGCGGCTCCCCATGACGCGACTGCGCTGGTCTGCATACAACTTGAGCAGATTGCGGCCAAGCAGCAGCAGCACCGCCACAAACAGTACAAAAGCTATCGCCGAAAGCGCTGTGAATGTAACAATTTCGGACGGCGTTGCTGGACTGAGGAAGCTCAGCTTGAATGCATTCAGCGCAGCCAGTCCCAGAAACAGAACCAGCAGACCTACCCCGAGCCCAATGCTCCAAACCTTGCGACGTTGCGGGGTAAGGGTCATGAGGATTCAGGCGGTGCCTGCCTGCTTGGCTTCTTAGAGAACGGAAACTGCGCCTTTTAGCAGAGCTAAAAACGCATGAAATCAACCTTACACTTGAAAACACTGATTTCAAGTGCGATTCCTAGCGAATCTCTTCAGCTCTTCACTTGCGGCGGATGCATCCATGCATCCGCCGCAAGGATTTAGATCAGGTCCAGAACCGGCTTCCACTCACGCTTCTGCGCGCTCGCCACCGCCTCATAAGTGAGTGTGCCCTTGTAAGTGTTTACGCCTTCGGCAATGCCCTTGTCCTCACGGATGGCCGTCTGCGCGCCCAGCTTCGCCAGCTTCATCACGTACGGAAACGTCGCATTGGTCAGCGCCAGCGTGGAGGTGTACGGCACTGCGGCCGGCATGTTGGTCACGCAGTAGTGGACCACGCCATCGACGACATAGCTCGGATCGGTATGGGTCGTCGGACGGGCGGTCTCAATGCATCCGCCCTGGTCGATCGCTACGTCCACAATGACCGCGCCCTTCTTCATCTTCGCGACCATCGCTCTGGTGACAATCTTCGGTGCTGCTGCGCCGGGGATCAGCACGCCTCCGATCACCAGGTCCGCATCGCACACCGCACGCTCAACGTTATAGCTGTTGGACATCAGCGTGTTCAGGCGGCCGCCGAAGATGTCGTCCAATTCGCGGAGACGGTTCAGGTTCAAGTCCACCAGCGTCACCTTCGCCCCCATGCCAAGAGCGATCTTCGCCGCATTGATTCCGACGATGCCGCCACCGATAATGCATACATTGCCGGGCGGGGTACCCGGAACACCACCCAGCAGAACGCCGCGTCCGCCATGTTCCTTTTCCAGATAGGTCGCCCCGACCTGCACGCTCATGCGCCCGGCAACCTCGCTCATTGGTGTTAATAGAGGCAGGGTACCCTGGCGGTCCCGCACGGTTTCATAGGCGATTCCGGTCACTTTTTTATCCAGCAGCGTCTGGGTCAGCTCGTTCAGCGGTGCCAGGTGCAAATACGTAAACAGCACCAGACCTTCGCGGAAATGGCGGTACTCCTTCTCGACCGGTTCCTTGACCTTGACCACCATATCCGCAAGCCGCCACACATCATGCGCCGAACCGACGATTTCCGCGCCGGCCTGCTGATACTCATCGTCCGGGAACGCTGAAAGGGCTCCCGCATTCGTTTCTACCAGCACCTTGTGACCTGCTTCTGCCAGTGCCTTCACGCCGGCAGGTGTAATACCGACGCGGCTTTCGTGATCCTTCACTTCTTTGGGTACGCCTATCGTCATGGTGTTGCCTGTCTCCCGGGCCGGGATGCCTTTGTTGAGCACCAACGCCGCCCCAGACAGGATATGCCAGGCGTGCTCTCACGGTCGAACTACCGCCAGCAAAACGCCCGAACTGCAAAAGAAACGCGAGTACAATCAGGGCAGCAGTTTGCCCGCGCAGGCTCGCCACCCCAGACAGCAAGGAATAATATCCCAGCATGTCCTCGAACGGTTTCCAGATGCGCTACTCGCGCATACACAACATGCGCTCACTGTTCAGCCTCTTTTCCTCCGACCTCGCTATCGATCTTGGCACCGCGAACACGCTGGTCTTTGCTCGTGGCAAAGGCATCATCGTGAATGAACCATCGATCATCGCGGTCAACCAGGTTACCGGTGAAATAGAAGCCGTGGGCAAGGAGGCCAAGGAGATGCTTGGCCGCACGCCTGGAAACATTGTCGCCATCAAGCCTATGAAGGACGGTGTGATCGCCGACTTCAAACAGACCGAAAAAATGTTGAACTACTTCATCCAGAAGGCTCACAACCGCAAGATGATGGTGCATCCGCGCATCGTCATCGGCGTTCCCAGCGAGATCACTCAGGTGGAAAAGCGCGCCGTCATGGACTCGGCCTACCGCGCCAAAGCGAGCGAAGTTCACCTGGTGGAACAGGCCATGGTCGCGGCAATCGGCGCGGGTTTGCCCATCACTGAACCAGGCGGCAATATGGTCGTCGACATCGGCGGAGGCACCACCGACATCGCCGTCATCTCGCTTGCAGGCATTGTCTACTCGCGTTCGGTCCGCATGGCCGGCAACCAGATGGACGACGCCATCACCACCTACATCAAGCGCAAATACAATCTGCTGATCGGAGAGCGCACGGCTGAACAGATCAAGATGGAACTGGGCTCGGCCTCTCCGCTCGACAAGCCTCAGCAAAAGACGATCACCGGACGCAACCTTATCGAGGGTGTGCCCAAAACAATCACAATCAACGATTCCGAGATTCGCGAAGCGCTCGCAGAGAGCATCGCCACCATCATTAACGGAATCCGCGTGGCCCTTGAGCGCACCCCGCCTGAGCTTTCCGCAGATATCTCCGAACGCGGCATCGTGCTCACCGGGGGCGGAGCCTTGATCAAAAATTTGGACCGCCGCATCCGCGAGGAGACCGGTCTGCCCGTTTCAGTCGCCGACGATCCCCTGGCCTCAGTCGTTTTGGGCACAGGCCAGATGCTCTCAAATTTCAAGCTGCTGCGCAAAATTTCTATTGACTGACGTTGTTCCAAGCGAGCGAACTCTGTTTGCCTAAAGCAGCATCAGCAGATCATCGGGCTCCGGCCTGACCTTCGCATCCGCGTGCGCCTCGGCGAACGCAATCGTGCCGAACCCGCCATCCGGCCTGACCAGGAACAGACCGGGGAGCGGAAGACGCCACGCTCCATCGGGGGCTGTGTCGTAGCTCAGCCCCGAGTTGGCGAAGGGAATATTGACCAGAATCGAACGGTAATAGTTGCGGTCCGCAGCGGCGATCGTGTGGGCCAGACCGAATTGCTCAGCAACCACACACTCCCGGTCTGAGAGCAAGGGAAATGGAATCCCGTGCTGCTGTACGGTGAAGTCATTCTGCCGCCGGTTCTGCGGCGAGATCGCCACCAGCATCACACCGCGTTCGCGCAGTCCAGGGTAAAGATCGCGCCAGCGCTCCAGTTCGGTAACGCAATAAGGATCCCAGCGGCCGCGAAAGAACTTGATAGCCAGAGGTCCAAGCGCAAGCAGGTCGGACGAACTTACTGGCTTTCCCGTCTGCGCATCTTCGAGCGTAAATTCTGGCGCTTGAGCACCTGCCTTCAGAACATGATCTTCGATCCCGGTCGCGAACAGGTCCTCTGCGGCACGCTCTGAAATCGCAAGCCGGTCCGCCTGTACCAGCGTCCGTGTGCGCGTTGTAATCGCATCCAGTTGGTCCTGCAGAGAAGCGCCCATGCCTTCCATTATCGCAAGCCTGTGCTGGCATCGCACCAGGCGTTCCGCGCCAACGGACACGCTACGATAGAAGTCAAACCAATTGCCAATGAGCGGAAGCAGCCCGTTCCATTGTCATCCTTTGTTGTCATTCCCGAAGGGAATCTGCGTTTGCACCGTTTTCCAACCGAACACTCTGGCTCTTAGCTGACTGATTCATCGCAACCGAATGAGGTTTCCGCGTGGCAGGCCCAGAGTTACAGCCCTCACAAGCTATGGTGGTCGAATACGCAGGCTCTTCCTGGGCAAAGCAATATCGTGCCCTTGAAGTAGTTCTGCTACTGCTCACAGTCGTCTTTTACCTCCTGACCTTCGTCCACCTGCGCGCCGACTTTCCCAACTCTTCGGCTTGGAACGACTGGTCCAAGATGACCGATGAGGGCTGGTATGGCGGCGCGGCGGCGCACCATTTTGTGCAAGGATCCTGGTTTCTCCCGGGCTCGTTCAATCCTGCCGTCGCGATGCCGGTCTGGCCCTTGATGCTTGCGTTCTGGTTCAAGCTAACCGGTGTGGGCATGGTCGCCGCGCGTACACTCACCGTGCTGATCTATGGGATCTCTCTGGCGCTGCTCTACACGCTTGTACGGCGCTCGGCAGATTCACTCGCCGCTGCATGCGCGGTCGCCCTGATAGCGGTGAATCCTTTTTGCTACGCCTTCGACCGCCTGGCAGTTCTCGAGCCTGTGTTGATTCTCTGGCTGCTGGTGGGGCTTTTCATCGCTGACCGTACACGTCTGAATGACAGAGCCAGACCGGTTCTGCTGGGCGTCGTCATCGCTCTGCTCGTGTTCACCAAGGCCACCGGACTGTTTCTTGCGCCCGCCATCCTGTATCACCTCTGGGCTGTAAATAGTTGGCCGCGCCGCGGATGGTTGCGCGCGGCGGGAGGAATTACCGCTTCAGCCGCGCTCCTCGGGGTTGGGTATTACCTGCTGGCCATACGTCCGCATCATTTAGAAGACTTCCGTCTGCTGTTCTCGATCAACCCTGACCGCGTCCATCTCAGCATCATTCCGCGCGAAGCTCTGGCCGTACTGATGAGCGGACGCTGGGTCGACCCAGTCCTCTTCCCTGCCGCTCTGGTCGCATTGCTCTGGTCGGTGACGAGCGCACGTCATCTGCTTCGCATCCCGCTCTTTGGTTCGGCAATTATTGCAACGTTCGGCTACTTGACCTTTATCGGATATCACACAAACCTTCAGCCCCGCTACTATCTGGTGGTCACGCCCGCCGTGGTCATCGTTCTCGTGCTGTCCGTCGCAGCGCTGTGGCAGCAGCGTTCGATCTCTTTGGCAGCGGCAAGCACGGTAGTTTTGGCTATCACCGCTCTTTTCATGGCGATCCGCACTCTACATGATGTAACCCATCCGGAATACAGTTTCGCGTCCGCCGCTGACGACATCGCGCGTAAGATTCGCTCACACTCGGACGCATCACCCATTCTGCTCGCCAACAGCGGCGACGACATTACCCTCTTCACCGGCATCCCTGCGATCACAATCGAGTACAGCACCCACGGCATTGACCCGGTAATCGACGGCTTCCATCCGGGTTGGCTGGCTATCTGGAGCGGTCACGTGGACGCAAGCCATCCCGTCCAGAGCGGACGCGAATATTCCTGGCTGGTCCACATGGCCGCGCGGTACCGTCTCACCCAAGCAGCCCATTACACCGTGTTCGACGATCCCGTTCGCGATCACCTTTTTCTTTATCGCCTTACTCCGCTCTCCACCGGCGCAGTCCCGACTGACCAGCCGACACCAGCCAAGACAACACCCCCGCAGGAACCTGTGCGATAGTTGAAAGCAAATCTATCGACCACAGCCATCCCGGTGGAAGGAAAGACCGTGGAGAAGAATCACAAATTTGTTGTGCTGGACGCCTTTCGTGGAGTAGCTGCGGTAATCGTCGTTGTGTATCACCTTGGCCTCAGCTCCGGGAACCAAGTCTTTCCACATGGTTACCTGGCGGTGGATTTTTTCTTCCTGCTCAGCGGGTTCGTGCTGACCCACGCCTATCAGCACAGGCTGGATCAGGGGTGGGGAATCGGGTCGTTCCTCAAAACCCGCATGGCGCGTCTTTACCCGCTCTACTTCGCCGGAATGATGTTGACCTTGCTGCTGTTTTTTGCTCACCTGCTCGCGCATAGTCCGCAGGCCGAAAACCCTCGACGCTACTTGGAGCTGTTTGCTCTTGGTGTCCTCTTTGTTCCCAGCCCGATGGCCGTAGCGGGCTTCTTCCCGTTCATCTTCCCCCTCAATCCCCCCGCGTGGTCGCTCTTTTATGAAATCGTCGTTAACGCATTTCACGCCGCGTTTGGGCGTCGCCGTTCCAGAATTTTCCTGGTCGCGCTTACCTCAATGTCCGGGGTACTGCTCATCGCTATGACCCTGCGCATCGGCTCACTCGATGCGGGCGAGACACTGGCGCAGGCCGATTACGCTCTGGTGCGCGTCGTGTTCGCCTATACCTTCGGCTCACTTCTTTGCCGCCTCTGGCACGCGGGTCTGATCCGTCTGCCCAACCTGCCGTCGCTCGCGACGCTGCTGCTAATAAGTTCACTTGCCGTTCCAATGTCATGGCACAGAATCTCGGTTGACCTTATGTCGGTGCTCGTGATCTTCCCATGCGTTCTGCTGTTGGGTGCGGCGGCAAAGCCAATTCGCTGGATGGTGCAGCCCAGCTTGGTGCTTGGGCGGGCATCGTATGGGATTTACGTGCTGCACGCGCCATTCGCTCAATTGTGGCGACAGATCTGGATTCATGTTCGCGGACACTCGATCGAGCACGACTCCCCGTGGAGCGGGCTGGCGCTTGTTGTAGGCATCATCTTTTTCGTCCTTATGCTCGACCGTTTCTACGATGTTCCTGCACGCCGCTGGCTCGCCGACAAGCTGCACCTCACCCGCGCGCACGTCGATGCCCGCGCCACCCTGGTTGTCTGAGCATGCGCACTAATTCAGCAGCACGTGTTCGCCTGCGCACGCCTCGATTCGAGAGCTTTCGAGCGCGACCGATAAGATATGATGACTTGAGCAGCGCAGCAGAACCCACATCAAAGGCACGCGAGTTTGGATGACAAATCCCCGTTTGAGTATCGTCATCCCGGCGTATAACGAGAGTGCGCGCATCGAAGCCACGCTGGGCAGAGTTCTCGAGTGCGTTGAGCAGCGCGGCTGGGACGCTGAAGTGATCGTGGTTGATGACGGCTCCACGGACGACACCTCCTCGATCGTCAACCGCTGGCGCGAAGATCATCCTCGCCTGCAACTGCTGCATAACGGTAAGAACCGCGGCAAGGGCTACTCCGTGCGGCACGGCCTGCTCGATGCCAAGGGTGAGATAGTGATGTTTACCGACGCCGATCTCTCCTCGCCGATGGAAGAAGCGGAACTGCTGATCGGCGCGTTAGAAAAGGGTGCCGATGTTGCCATCGGTTCGCGGTGGCTGGATCGCAGCCGCCAGACAATCCATCAACCGCTTTATAGGCAATTTTTCGGACGCTGCTTCAATTCCGTCACCCGCACCGTGATGGGGTTGCCTTTTAAAGATACGCAGTGCGGCTTCAAAGCCTTCAAACGCGAGGCGGCTCAGACGATCTTCAGACTACAGCGGATCGAGCGCTGGGGGTTTGACCCTGAACTGCTCTTCATCGCGCGCAAGCTGAAGATGAAGGTTGTCGAAGTGCCAGTCACCTGGGGGCATGATGAACGCAGCAGGATGAGCTACCTGCGGGACGGCATGCGGATGTTACAGGAGATCGGCCAAATCCGCATCAATGCCCTCGCAGGCCGCTATAATCCTGGCTGCCCCGGACCCGTCCTCGACTAAGCGCAGCTGTCGATGCCGCGGTTGCCGCGCCGGAATCGCCGCAGGGAGGAGACGTCTTTGAAGTCTGATGGCTCCAGCCGCATTCACGACCGCAGGCTGCTCCTGTTTGTCGTTCTTGTCATTGCCATTAGCATTCCCGGAATAGTTGGCATCTTCCATCTGCTGCACCATCCTTCTCCAGGCAGCATGGTGCAGTTGCTCGGCGCCTTCTGGCATGTGCGCCAGGGCACAGACTCCTGGCTGCCGATGCTGGGCTCACTCGCTTACTTCCATGCTCACCCTGAAATTCCCATCTACTCGGTCAAGCTCTATGACACGCTGATCTATTCGCTGGTCTCGCTGCTGCCGCTTGCGCTGCTGGAAAAGCTTGGACTCAACGGCAATGCCATGCTGCGCTTCCTGGCCTGGAGCTCCTGGCTGGCAGTCTGGGCAATGGGCGGCATCTCCGCGCTGCTCGCGAAGAAGCTGCTCTCGCGTCGCGAAGCGAAGCTAAGCCTCGCCTCGATTGCAGCCATCTTTCTGGGTGCGCTTTTCTTCTACCCGCTGATCAAGGGTGTAGGCCTGGGCCAGGCCCAGACCTTCCTGTCTCTGCTCTTCGGTCTGCTGATTTATCTTTGGTCGACTGGACGCGAACGTAGTTCCGGAGTCGTGGTCGCTGCGCTCGCCATGGTCAAGCCGCAGTTCGTGCTTGTCCTTATCTGGATGGCGGTGCGCCGCCGCTGGAATGCGTTCTGGAGCGGCATGATCTTCGCCGCGTTGATGTTCGGCGTCGCCGTCGCTGTCTTCGGTCTGCACAACAATCTTGACTACATCCCAGTGCTAGCCAGCCTCAGCCACAAAGCTCAGTCTCACTACGCAAACCAGTCGCTCTTCGGCACGTTAAATCGCATGGTCTTCAACGGCGAAAACCTGGACTATCACCCCTACGTTTATTCGCCGTACATCCCGTGGATTTACTACACTACTGTTCTTAGTTCACTGGCTATGTTCGCGCTCGCGCTCTTTTATCCCTGGGGCAGCTTTAAGGGTTCTACCGCTGACCTTGCCGTGATCGGGATCACTTCCGTCGCAGCCTCGCCCATGGCTTGGGAACATCACTACGGCATCGTCTTTCCCATTTTCGCGTGGCTCTGGTTCAGCTACGGTTGCTGGCAGCAGCACCGCCCCTGGCTGCTTGGTCTGTCCTACTTTCTCTGCTCCACTTTCCTGACTCCGGCCAAGCTGCTTGCGTCCATCCCCGTGCTGAACATCCTTCAGTCGTACCTGTACTTCGGCGCATTGCTGCTCGCCTTTCTGCTTTATCGCCTGCCCTGGGCCGAACGCCGCGGCCACCTGCCCGTAATTTAGGTAATAACATACTTGACTCAGCAGACATTTGAGCGTAGAGTTTGCTCATGGACACGCTGAAGACGTTGCAACAGGCCATTGTTTACTTCTCCAATCAGGACAACTGCATTGCTTACCTGTCCGCGAAGCGTTGGAGAGATGGGGTTGTGGTCTGCCCTCACTGTGGGGCCGCTGGTGCCAAGTTCATGCCCTCCCGTCGCGTGTGGCAGTGCAAGACCCGTCACCCGAAAAGCCAGTTCTCTATCAAGGTTGGAACCATCTATGAAGACAGCGCAATCAGTTTGGACAAGTGGCTGATGGCAACCTGGATGGTGGTCAATTGCAAGAATGGGATCTCCAGCTACGAGATCGCACGGAACATTGGGGTCACCCAGAAGACGGCTTGGTTCATGTTGCATCGGATTCGCCTCTCTATGCAGGATGAGGATTGCAACCTGATGACCGGGCAGGTTGAAGTGGATGAGACATTCATTGGCGGCAAGGCCCGCAATATGCACGAGTCCAAGCGTAAGATTGCCATCACTGGTACGGGCGGCTCTGGCAAGGTGATTGTCATGGGGTTATTGGAATGCGGTGGCAAGGTCAAGGCGGGCGTCATTGCAGACCGTTCGGCTATGAACCTTCAGATGAACGTCCTCGACCGGGTAGCGGCTGGTGCTGAGGTCATCACCGACGAGTTGCCGTCCTACCGTGGTCTGGATGGAGCCTATGTCCATAACGTCATCAATCACGCCGAACAGTACGTCCGTGGTCACATCCACACGAATGGTCTGGAGAACTTCTGGAGTTTGTTGAAACGCGGCCTGAATGGAACCTATGTCAGTGTTCGCCCGTTCCACCTGTTCCGGTACATCGACGAACAGGCTTTCCGTTACAACAACCGGAAAGACATTGGGGATGCGGGTCGCTTCGCTCTGGCTGTAACTCAGGTTCAGGGCAAAAGATTGACGTACAGCCAACTGACGGGCAAGGCGTAGTATGCCCACAGGCAGCGGAGAATTGAGCTAGAACTCGATTAGCTGACCTGTGGGCAGGTTCCCATTGAAAGGCAGTACACGATGAATCCATCGTTTTTATTACCCGAATCGCAAGTTGTCGAGTTGCGTGAATCCCTCAACGCACTTGCATCTGCGATTCAGTCGCCGGAACTCAAAGATGCGCTCAACAAACTAAAGTCGATGACTTCAAACCCCATTGACCTTTCGCATTTGTTTGCTGCGCGCAACTTCAGGCTTCCGCGCTAAAGAAGTGCCCCTATCGGTTGACCGCCTTTGGGGGCACTTTCTTATCCATTCCCTCTTTCGGGTATCTCTTGCCTGTCTTAGCCTGCTTTGCAGTTGCTAGACGCTTCTTTAGTTCCTCTGGCTTGACAGACAGAATCTTATCCATTGCCTTATCGAACGTGTGGAACTCTTCGGATGTTTTGGTTGTCATGCTAGGACGTTGCTCCTTTCGACAAGCAGCCCAAATAAAGTAGTGTCGTGCTCCCCACCTAACGTGTCAATTACGCGTAATCCATAACCATGAAAAGTAGTAGTCTTCGGCTCAGACACTCCCGAAAAAGCCAACCAACCAGTTTCTCTTTTCCCCTGTACCAAGAGAGGGGAGGCCAATGTGAGGAGATTGTCTACCTTGAACGCCCCAAGTAGTTCCTTTACTGACCAGCCCGATTCATTCACGTCAACAGCTATGCGGTTTGCTCCAGACTTGTATAACGAGACGGTCTTGAAAGTCTCATCCGCGCTGTTGTCGCCTGACTGACCCATAACATCCAGCAAAGTAGCCGAGCGTAGTCCCGCCTGCTTTTCAGAGAGGTTCACTACTGAGCAGAGGACGAAGAGGTGTGAGTTAGAAGCGCAATAGACGGCCCGTTCGGCTTGAACAGAGAACTTGGGCAGTGCGTTCTTTGCCCGCTCTTGTAGAAGTTTGTTGTACTCATCTCGCCACGCTTGCCCTGTGGCAATAACTAAGGCTGTAAAAGCTAGAACAAAGGATGAGACAACAACCCAGTGACCGCTCTTACCAAAGGCAGCGGAGTAGACCCCTACTATGGTGAACGCGGCGCAACTCATAGACGCCCACCAATGGCCGAAAACAGACTTTGCGTACTCTCTGATCCAGCCCATACCCCAGATGCTCTCAGGTTTCCTGCTATACAGTCAAAAGTTTTCTGTATCGGGGAAGTTTTCGCCTGATGGTAGACTTGCCCATCCGATTGAAAAGAGGCAGTTAGACCATGCCAGAGCAGAACGACGCCCAAAACCCAACAGAACACATAGGCAGCCAACCTGACCCAACTCCCTCCAGATCGCCCAAGAAGACAGAAGTTGTACCAGGTGCCCATACCGCCAACCATGGAGAGGAGAACCCCAAGGCTGACAAGGCAAAATGGACCGACATAACGATGGCGTTCTTTACTGTGCTGCTGGTTGTCGTCGCCGTAGCCCAAGCCTTCATCTTCTACAGGCAATGGGATGAAATGCACTCTGGAGGCGTGGACACCCACACCTTGGCTGAGGTCGCCAAATCTCAAGCCGACGCCGCTAAATCCCAAGCGGAAGAGGCTAAGGCCCAAGTTGATAAAATGTCTGAGTCTCTGACGAAGACCGACAAGTTGATCTCCGAGGCCACTACTCAGGCTACTGCCACGAACAAGTTGGCCACTCAGGCACAGAGGTCCGCAGACTTTGCACAAGAGGCTATAAAAACCAGTATCGACGCCGAGCGCCCCTGGGTGGGCGTGGGGCAATTCAACGTAGCCAACTTCACGGAAGGGCAGACGGCCAAGCTGTCTATCAACTTCATAAACTCTGGTAAACGTCCCGCGTCCGCAACGGTCATCTATGGAGTTGTGATCTCCCCGAGCCTCCAACAATTCCCTATGATTTCTGCTGCGCGCGAATCCAGTGTTGCCTTCATTCTGCCCGGAGGGTCCTTCGGTAGCACCTTGGACTACGATGTGCCACCGGTGCCTTCGCTCAGTGGAAGTCTGGACACCAGCAGTTCTTCGTAGTGGCTGAAATCCTTTACACCGATGTCGGCACAAATAGTGCTCACATTACCCGCTACTGCGCCTACTACGCAGCCGGTAACAAGAACCAGCCATTTCCCTTGTGCGCACGCTACAACGAGGCAAAGTAGGAAGACCCAGCAACTACACACCCGCCCGGTTGCTGAGTCAAGTATGTCATTACCGTAATTTAGCTCGCGCGGCATCGGAACTCGTTAGAATTGCAAAATGGTGAACCTGGATTTTTCTGCCATCGAGCGCGCCTTCAACCGTTTTGAAGAGGGTCTGGGGGAGCGAGAGCAGCACCCGCAGAATGACATGATTCGCGACGGTTTAATCCAGCGTTTCGAATACACCTACGAACTCACAGCGAAAACTCTGCGAAAGTTCCTAGAACTGACTTCCAGCGGAGGCGAATCTATCGATGCGTTGAGCTTTCCTTCGATCATTCGAACAGCCAGCGAACAAGGTCTGCTGGCAAGTGGGTGGGATGTCTGGGAAGAATTCCGCAAGGCGAGAAACCTTACGAGCCACACGTACAATGAATCTGCCGCGCTCGAGGTAATCCGTAGACTACCGCGCTTCCACGCGGAGATGTCTTTCCTGCTGCAACAGCTGAAGGAGCGCTGCACATGAAGCCTGCAATGCAGCCTTCAGACCAACTCCACCTGTCTGAGAGCGAACTGGCGATTGTGCACTCCATCCTCCATGCACATCTTCCCGGCCACAACGTTTGGGCCTTTGGGTCACGCGCAACCGGAGTGCGGCTCAAGCGCTTTTCTGACCTAGACCTCGCGATTGATGGATTGCTTTCGCTTGGGGAGATTGCGCGGCTGAGTGAAGCATTCGATAACTCCTCACTGCCGATGAAGGTTGATCTCGTGCCACTCGAAGGCATGTCGGCTGAATTCCTTCGGCGCGTTCAACCAGACTTTATTCCCATTTTTTAGTGCTTCGGTTACCCTGGCGGGAAGTGCGCGAGACGAAACGCTGGACGCTTCGCTATCGTCCTCACCAGCGCGTCGAACCGGTGCCGCACCTCGAATCCACTTCCCAGGTACAGAGCGACCGCGTTGCGGTTTCCTTCGCTGACGGTCAGGGTCAGCGCTCGATATCCACGCGCCGCCAGATTCTGCGTAGCAAAATCCAGCAGCTTGGAACCCAAACCCTGCGCGCGAAACTCCGGCGCCAGGCAAAGCTGCGTCAGGTGCGCAACTCCCGCCGCCACCCGCGAGCACAGTAGCGTGCCCACCAGCGCACCCGAACTGCGCTCGCGCAGCACCCACGAGTTTTCCGGATCAAACGTCCCACATCCCGGAAAACGGATGATGTTGTGCAGAAACCTCTGCGCCCCAGCCAATGTTCTGTACTGATCGTTGATTCCCGAGTCGATCGAACCCTGGTAGGCCCCGTGAATCATCTGCGCGACGGCATCATAAAGGTGCGGGGTCCATGCGGCCAGATCGAAGGCTTCGGGAAACTGCGGTGCGCTCCCTGCCAGCGTCAGCGGATGCAGTTCGCGTTCCAGAAACAATCGCGGAAACACCTCGAATCCCTTGAACGCCGGCGACAGCTGCCCCGAGTCGAAGAGCAGCAGTTGAGCCTCCACGCGAAAGATCTCGGGTGAAGCTTCCAGCACCTCAAGCAGATGTTTGGCGAGCGTATGCGCGACCGCCAGCGGCTCCGGATTGTCCGGCGCCACATACAGATCACCGATCACTGCCTTCTGCCCTTCGTACACGCAGAAGGTGTACCCGCAGATGCGCCCGCGGTTCAGGGCCACGAATCCCGGCAGGATACGCGAGTCGAGATATTGCAGCAGCAGTTCGGTCGAGCTGCCATACTCCCAGCGCAGACGCCTGAACCACTCCTCCGCCTCCGCCTCCAGCAATGGCCGCATCTGGCGCGCGCTGAAGTGACGAAGGTCCAGAATTTCGAGAGGCTGCGGAGACGTCATTCGTTCACTCACCTGTGACACATGTGGAACGTATTCAGCACGTCAGCGCCGTGTCTCATCCGGGGAAGATGCCTGTGCATCAGACCCGGCTGTACCTGTCTGTCCGACGACTTTAGCATAGACCCTGTAGACCGCGAGGCCTTGCGTTGTGTACAGAAACAGCGGTTCGTAAATCCGGCCCTTCAAGTAGTGATCCAGATCCGCCCGATCGTTTGCACGGATCACAAGCAGATGTTCCTGGTCGGGGACGCCCTCAGCGGGGTCGTCATAGTGCAGCGGCTTCTGATTACGGTAGAAGTTCAGCCCGTAATCGATGTCGCGCTTCACATTCAATAGCGCCACCGGGCGCGTATGCGGAGCCAACTGCGCCATCTCGCGCGCCAGCGGACGCGCAGAGTAATTCAGATCCAGATCGCGCCCATGCATGCCCAGCAGAAACACCATCATCAGGATCACTGGCACAAGTGTCACATTCCGTACCTGACCCAGGCCAAACCGGCGAACCACCGCCCACACCAACAACGCCGTCCCAAGCGCGGCAGCTGAGGCGGCAGTTAACCAGCCTGCCGGGGGGACCAGCGTCTCGTACTGCAGATGCTGCGGCGCCAGCACCACGATAAACACCATCACAGCGCAAAGACCTGCGTGCGCCCACAGCAACCACGAACGCAAGCCACGCTCACGTACGCGGAACAGATAATCCCCCGTCAAAATCGTCAGCGGCGGAATGGACGGCAGAATATAGCCCGGCAGCTTCGACCCCGATAACGAAAAGAACGCAATCGGGAACACGGCCCACAGCACGAGGAACTCCGGAAACGCATCTCCGGCCCGCGGATTGCCCAGGTAGTGCGCGTCCTTGCGCCGGACCTTCCACTCCGCAATCGAGATCTGCACCGCATCCGCCAACGCGCGCCCGGCCAGCACGGTCCAGGGGATCAGTGCAATGACCAGAACCATAAGGTAGTACCAGGCCGGTTGATGATGCTGAAACCGATTGGTCGCGAACCGCTCCAGATTGTGCTCGAGGAAAAAGAACCGGAGGAATTGCGGATTGCTGCGCTGCACCGCGATGTACCACGGCAGCACCATGACCAGATACAGCAGAACACCGGGTAGCCAAATCGTCCGTCGCAGCAGCGTCCACTCCCGCCGCAGCGCTACGAATAAAAATATGATGACCAGCGCGAGAAACGGTGCGACCGGCCCTTTCGCTAACGTCGCCGCGGCTCCAAAGAAATAAAGATCGAACAACCAGAACTTCTTGCCCGTTTCATACCACGCATACCAGCCCAGCATGCCGATGCAGAACGGCGCAGCCAGCTGCATATCGGTTGAAGCGCCTCGCGCAAACGACAGAATACCCACCGAAGACAAGGTGATCAGCGCGGCATCCAAATGCCCTCCCGGGCGGAAGCGGCGCATGTGGACAAAGATCATGAATACGAGAAAAGCCGCGCCAGAGCTCGAAGGCAGCCGCGCCGACCAGTCCGAAACGCCGAACTCGCGGAAGAACCCCATCGCCCTCCAGTAGTAGAGCGCGGGTTTTTCGAGCCATGGCTGCCCGTTCAAAATCGGCGTGACAGTGCCCGCCAGCAGGCAATGCAAGGAGTTGCGCACTGTCTCAACCTTCAGGCTGTGCGGCACAATTTCGGCATGCAGTGCGCCGCAGCCCTGGTTGTGCGCCGTCAGCATCTCGCGCGCAATCTGCGCATAGCGCGGCTCATCCGCACCCACCAGCCCGAGCTGATCGCCGCCAAAATAAGGCACCAGACCATATAACAGCAGAAACAAACCTACTGCGAACAGAATCAGGACTTCGCCCGGATGCACGAACGCGTCGCCTGCGATCAACTGACGCAAACGCTCACGGCCCCATGGCCAGAATCCTTGGCGTCCGGTTGCGCCCGCTTCAGCGGATTGGCTGGGATCGTTCAAACGTTCCATGGTGGAGCCAGTCAAGGCTATCAGACGAACCTTCCTCGTCCTCGCAGCCTAGGTGCCGCTCACGGCCTTCGCATCGCCTTGAGATGCCGTGCTGGTCGAGCCGGCTTCGCCTGCGCCACGCTTCAGGTCACGCTTGCGCGAGCGGTCCAACAACTCGTTCATGCGCCCCGTCATCCGTTCCGAGCGGTCAATCGCAAATGTCAGCTCCGGCACATGACGCACGCCCATGCGCGATCGAATCTGCGCCCGGATGAACCCACGCGCCGCTGTCAACGCCTCAAGCGTCGAAGCCTCCGGCTCTTCACCGCCAATGACGGAGATGAAGATCCGCGCCGACTTGCCTCCAGGTGCCAGCACAACCTCGGTCACCGTAGCTGGATAAAGCCGGGGGTCGGACAGTTCGCCCTCAAGCATCGCTCCGATCTCTTCGGCAAACGAGTTGGCAACGCGGTTTCGATGGTAGACTCTGGCGCGTGGTTCGGGCATATCAACAATCCTTTTCTGTACCTGCGGGCAGACCTGGCCGCTTCTACTCGCTCAGCACTTCAGCCCACGAATCGGACACTTCCGCGCTGAGGTTCTGTGTCATTCTGTGCGCCGCGCGATCAATGCTCTCCAGATGCTGCATCAAAGATTGGGTCGAGCTCGAGATCACCGCGACCGCAATCGTCGCCTGGTTCCACACCGTTCCGCCTTCGTTCATCTCCGCGACGGAAAGGTTGAACGTATGCCGGAGCTTGTCTTTCAGCGACCGCACCACCTGCCGGCGATCCTTCAGCGATTGCGCATGGGGAATTGTAAGTTCGAGAGTGAGCTTTCCAATTGGCATACCGTCGCGACGCCATCCTGTCGGCACAGACTTGCGTCTGCGGCGTCTACTTCCATTGTAGCGTCACACCTTGGCTCTGGCGTCGGCGCGAGTGTCAGCGGCAGCGCCCTTTTCCCTGGTTCATCGGCTATCGCAAACCTGCACTTCAGCCCGCCACCTGCTCGGGCGGTCAGTTCTGACGCACGGCTTCAAAAGCAAAGTCTAAAATGAAGTGGACGAAAGGTAGCTCCAATGACTCCCATCTCCCAGGCCGACCTGATTGAAAGCATTGCGGGCGCGCTACAGTACATCAGCTTCTACCATCCGGTGGACTACATCACCAATCTGGCCCGCGCCTACGATCTTGAACAGTCCAAAGCGGCCAAAGATGCCATCGCCCAAATCCTGATCAACTCGCGCATGTGCGCCGAAGGTCACCGGCCCATCTGCCAGGACACCGGCATCGTCACTATCTTCCTTAAAGTGGGCCTGGAGGTGCAGTTCACCGCACCCGATGGTGGTGCGCCCACCCTGACCCTGCAGGAGATGTGCGATGAAGGCGTGCGCCGTGCCTGGCTGGACGAGGACAATCCGCTGCGCGGCTCCATCCTGCGTGACCCCGCCTTCAGCCGCAGGAACACGCTCGACAACACGCCCTGCGTCTGCGAGGTCTCGCTCATCCAGGGCAACACCATCGACGTCACGGTCGCGGCCAAGGGAGGCGGCTCAGAGGCCAAATCCAAATTCGGGATGCTCAATCCGTCCGACTCCATCATCGATTGGGTCATCAAAACCGTACCCACCATGGGCGCGGGCTGGTGTCCGCCCGGGATGCTCGGAATCGGCATCGGCGGCACGGCCGAGAAGGCCATGCTGATGGCTAAACAGTCCTTGATGGACCCAATCGACATGCAGGAGCTCAAGTCTCGCGGCGCAAAGACCAACATCGAGCAGCTCCGCATCGACCTGTATGACCAGATCAACGCGCTTGGCATCGGTGCCCAGGGTCTCGGCGGCCTCACCACCGTGCTCGACGTAAAGATCCTCGATTATCCAACCCACGCCGCCAACCTTCCCGTCGCCATGATCCCCAACTGCGCCGCCACCCGCCACGCACACTTTGTGCTCGACGGGACCGGCCCCGTCGCGCTCGAAGCCCCGCCGCTGGACGCCTGGCCCAAGCTCGAATATGACGTCCACACGGCGCGACACGTCGATCTCGCGTCTGTCACCCGCGCTGAAATCGCGTCCTGGAAGCCCGGCGAAATTGTCCTGCTCACAGGCAAGCTGCTTACAGGCCGCGACGCCGCCCACAAGCGCATGTCGGACATGCTCAATCGCGGCGAGCAGCTTCCCGTCGACTTCACCAATCGCTTCATCTACTACGTCGGCCCGGTCGAAGCCGTACGCGATGAAGCTGTCGGCCCGGCGGGCCCTACGACTGCTACGCGCATGGACAAGTTCACCCGCCAGATGCTCGAGCAGACCGGCCTGCTCGGTATGATCGGCAAAGCCGAGCGTGGCGACGCAGCTATCGACGCCATCCGCGACTACCATGCGGTCTATCTAATGGCCGTCGGAGGCGCAGCGTACCTCGTCTCGAAAGCCATCAAGCACTCGCGCGTCCTCGCGTTTGAAGACCTCGGCATGGAAGCAATTTACGAGTTCGACGTGGTTGATATGCCCGTCACCGTAGCCGTCGATGCTGCCGGTACCAGCGTTCACAAAACCGGTCCGGCTGAATGGAAGGCCAGAATTGCCGCCAGCCAGGCCATCGGTGGGGTTCCAATTCTCGGCCAATAGCTGGATCGATCCAGACCGTTCGCATCGACAAACCGAAGAGAGGCGTCAGCCCAAATGCTAACCGCACCGAACCAGCCCGGACATCTACCTAATCCCGCCACCCTGCTCGATACTGCGCGCCTGGTCACCGCCTTTTACAATCTACGGCCCGACCCCGAAATTCCGGCGCAACGCGTCTCCTTCGGGACCAGCGGCCATCGCGGCTCTGCCTACACCTGCAGCTTCAACGATCGTCACATCGCCGCCATCACGCAGGCCATCTGCGATTACCGCCTGGCCCACCGCATCGACGGCCCGCTCTTCCTCGCCAAAGACACTCACGCCTTGTCCGAGCCGGCCTTCTCGACCGCACTCGAAGTCCTGGTCGCCAACGGCATCTCCGTCTGGATTGACGCCGCGCTCGGCTACACACCCACGCCCGCCCTTTCGCACGCCATCCTCACCTACAACGCCGACAAGATCGGTAGCGCGCAGGCCGATGGAATCGTCATCACACCTTCACACAATCCGCCCGAGGACGGCGGCTTCAAGTACAACCCACCCAATGGCGGCCCAGCAGACACCGCCGCTACCAAGTGGATTGAAAATCGTGCCAACGATCTGCTGCAACTCAACTTATTCGAAGTCAAGCGCACGACCTACGCCAAAGCTCTCGCCAGCGGCCTGACCCAGCGCCACGACTTCCTGACCGCCTACTGTGACGACCTTGCCAACGTCATCGACTTCGACCCACTCCAGAACTCCCCGCTGAAGCTAGCCGTCGACCCA
>JAABUO010002342.1_pt1 | contig 23225 bp, 22 predicted proteins | sample 5559291 | NCBI WGS metagenome assembly JAABUO01 (sample SAMN10711878, study PRJNA513372) | rock metagenome | isolation source: Antarctica rocks | place: Antarctica: Victoria Land, Finger Mt sud
TTGATGTCAAGGACAAGCAGAAAGCTGTCAAGCCATCAACAGATGGTGATGATGCATATCTGAACACTGTCAATGTCCAGATGCCTGATGTGATGTGCATTCTCCAGTATTGGTGCAACGCCATCAGGTGAGGCCCATGCTCATCACATGGGTAGAACATGTAACTGCCAAGTATGCACATAAAGGCAGATCAAGATTGACATGTGTAGTCGCTGTGCTGAAGCGTTAAGCAGCCGCGCGAAGCCTTGCTCCAGGTGGATACCACACCTGGACATCCTTGAAATGACAGAGCGTTTGGACCGGCATGTGTAGAAGAGTTCTGGAAGGCACCTAGGTACACTGTGTAGCTCAGCATGTCAGGGGGTACCAGAGCTGTAGAGGCCAGCGGTGTCAGATCAGCCAGAATCAGATCTGAACATGATCCCTGCAGTGCATCAAGGAGCTGGTGAGCCCAAGGCACCACGAGCATTGTGCAGCCTTGTTGCCAATCATGCCATGCAATGTCAACAATCACAGAAGTATAAAATGAGCAGAAAACAGGAAAACTTACCTTCCTGAGTGGCACACAGGCCTCACACAAAGGTGCAGCAAGATCATCACAGCAGCAAGCTATGTGGCGTTTGACAGCAGAGTCTGCTCAGAAACAGATGTCATCAATGTGCATACTCTGTCTAATGCAGCAGCTTGATAGACACAGAGGTGTACCTGAGGAAGCGTATGATCAGTGGAGGCAAGGGACAGGTGCAGGTCAGGAGTACTGCTTGCATACTGTGCCCAAAAAGTCATAGAAAGCTTCCCAAGAAAATAGCCTGGGCACGGTGCTGTGAAAACAAGGCTGCCATTGGGAGATATGCTGGAGCACTGCATGATGACTTCTCCAGCGGCCACAGCAGAGGCATTCTGGTAGAGGGTGCTATTGTAGCTCTGAGCAGTCCAGTTGTTCAACAGAGTCTGGTTGTAGATTGGCCTGCAGGCAATTGCAAGCTTCAGCATTTGGCATTGCGCAAAGTCATTTTATCCCACGGAGCAGCTGAAGGCCAGCGCCATGCCTTGTGTACTGTACAAAAGCGCTCAGCCGGTTTTACCAGTAGGTACGACTCAGGCTTTGCAGTTTGCCATGGGGTAAAGGCTGCAGCTAGCACTGTCCATAGACCATGGTCAGCATCACAGTACATACAGAGACCTTTCAACAGATGCGTGCATCAGCACAGTGCCCACCAGTTGGACAGCGTTCACGTGAACCTACCCTGGAAGGTTGGCAGACGTGTCCTCGTCACCTTCAAGGCTGCCAGTATTGCCAGGCCACTGACTGCGAGGCTTGTCCCAGTAGCCAGCAGGAGGGTACTGAGTCCCAGGGGGTGGCTCCTGCCCCACAGCAGGGTTTGCAGGGGTAGGAGCAGGGTCAGTGGAGTTGTAGTCACAGGGTACAGACCGCCATTGAAGGCCGATGACGCCCCATTTGGTGTCAGCTAGCTGCAGGAGGCATGTCACAGGTCAGCGCTGCATAGGAGGGTCGATGTTGAGGTGGTGAAGGAGTTTGCCAGTGGTGGACGCCATGCGATGGGCTGTTGGTGAGGATGAAGGGTCTGTAAGCGGTCAAGAGGAGTGACGCAGGCATAATGAGCAGAGCACCTTACATCAACTTGCAAAAGCATTTCGTGCAAGCAGGTGTCCATGTGCAGGCATCTGGCCATCCAAGAATCGCATCTATAACAGCTGTTTTGCTGATGCAATTGCTGAAGTGCTATGCAAGATATTGCACACACGCTATACCTTCTCAAATGCCCAGATAGACATGTCATAGTGTGTCATGTCTCCACAACACCTGCACTCAGAGTCAAGACAGAAGTTGAACAGAGGAAACTTGTGGAGGGTCTGCCGTCATATCTTTCCATGAGTGAACATCAGCTCATGCTCTTGTTTCTCATGCAGTGCGTACCAGCGCTTGTTTGAAGCAGCATTGGCCGCATAGTTGCAAGGGCAGGTGTCTGTGATTCTGAACACGACGCTCTGGTCTGGATTGTAGCAAGCAGATGTTCGATCATACTCCTGGCCGTTCCCATCTGTAAAACTGATAGGGTTGCACTTGACTTCAAAGCAAGACCTGCAAGTACAGTATAGAGTCTACAGGTTGGCCTCTGTTGACTGCAGCTTTAAGTCCCTTTCAAAGTCTACTTTCTCACCCACAACTGCCAGGGTACAATGGATTGGCATCGGACATTGCAGCGACGTCCCAGCCTAAGGGCTCACTCTGCAAAGTCATCACCATATGAGACGAGAATATGGTGACGCTGCAGCAGACTAAATATGACACATTCGAGCGTGCCTGAAAAATGTAGTAGAATCCACAGCTCCCTTGGTGGATGGACCATCCATCTGTGCCGTAAAATGTGGCCCTTCCTACCTGCCAATCAGATTGTGAGGAAGCTGTGTCCATGGCAGCAAATGCTGCTAGCAGGACAGCGAGCATTCTCATACTTGAAATTGCAGTCCGCATTCAACAAATCCAAGTATGCACGTCACCGCTTCGGTCTGCGGCTCAGTTGAACGCAACTCACATCCAGGTTCGCAACACTTTTTCGAAGAATATGTATTTTTAAATATATATTTATACCTAAATTAGGCTAAAACGTCATCAACCCTGGTCTCAGTCGCCAGGGGATTTAGCTCAGTTGGGAGAGCGCCAGACTGAAGATCTGGAGGCCATTCGTTCGATCCGGATAATCCCCGAGAGGATTCACCTCTAATCCATGAATGTGGAACACAAATTTTGCTTTTGGTTTTGCTGCTTGCCTGTCAGTGTTGACATGAGCCTCGTCATCGTTGCGCAACTATTTTCTGTATTTACATTCGGACCTCATGCTTTTGTACAGCACTATGAGCTTTACATGAAATTAAATATATACAGACTGCAATGTCATGTGTAACGGTCATGAGACTACTATACATGTACATGGACATGTACACAACAGTGATGCAATGTATGTACTGTTGTATATATATATATATATTTGCCTAACTGACTACTGATAGTTGTATGCGTAGTGTACACGACATGCTGACTCGCTGCTTAGTTTGCTTCACACCCCGACCCCAAAACCTCTCAGCGCAACTACTTCGTGATGCACATGTGTACAGCCGCTGCAACTGTTGCAGTACTGCAACACCAAATCTTGTATTCATCGTTAACATGAATGGCCGAGGCAGTACAAAGTGCCGTTGCATGCTGTGATGGCCAGCGTGTCGTGCTTCAGCAGTACACGATGTGCTTTTGCACGCTGGGCTGGCTGCCGTCTTGTGCATCAGCAGTGTGCTAGCAGTCTCAACATGTGTGCATGACTCACCAGTTCCAGCACTACTGTCACATTACAAGGCCGGCTTCATCATCAACCTGAACAGATACTCGAGAAGTTTGCGCTCGCTCAAGAAGCGCCAACGCCCGTGGATCGTACTTGATCATAACAAGGCTGCATTGCCTCCCTTTAGAGCAGAATGATGCATGCTACAGAGCCAAATCAAAAGCTCTGGCTAGGCGTAACGCCTGCTTTGCTGTGCTTGATTTGCGTCTGGAGGTCCTTTGAGCTCGAGCGCCTGCACTGAGAGTGCGAATGCTGTGGCACGCTCTAAAAAGGTTGATGACAAGTTCTTTGACAAGCGTGGTGCGCGCAAGCCAAAAGCTGTTGTGACCAAAGCACTTGCAGGCTCATGAGCAGCAAACCTAACATGGCAGACGCCTCAGCTATCGGTGCGTTTGGCTAAGCAGGCAAGAGGTTCAAGGTGGAGGCAAAGCTCACCATGCATTTGCATTTGCTGCAGAGACCGCCAACACTGCTCTGCAACTCAACAAAGATGCGACACAGCGTGCAGCTAGTAAGGAGCCTAAGCCGGTAGACGTTCAAGCTTTGATGAACTCGGATCCGCGGTTCATTGCTAGGCTCATTCAACAGCTGGACACCCAGATGCATAACATGCAAGATGAGAAGCGCCGCAGACAGGAGGCCATCGCTGCAGACACTGAGGAGTTGAACAGAATAGACAAGGAGATTGCCACACACATCCAGCCAAGACTTGTTGAGTGACGCTCCTTTCACCCGAGACAGCAAAATGCATTTGTCAAACTGCTATCAGAGAAGCTTATGCACCAAGTTGGCAGCCTTTCCTTCTGTTTGGTGTGCAGAACGGTGGATGCATTGCACCGCAATCTATTTGTCTGGCAGTGCATGTGCTGACGTGCGGCCCACGATCTGTGTTGACCACATGCTCTGCTCTTGTGGACCTGAATCCAATCTTTGAGCCTTGAGAGCTTGTATGCCTGCAGGACGCATTAGCAAAGGCTTTGTTACAGAAAGAGCAGATGCGCATTGAGCTGAGGCAACAGCTTGAGGGTCGGGGCTCATGGGCTCAGTATGTTGCCATCCCAGAGAAGGATTTGGTGAGCAACAAGAGCACGCTTCAATCCTGGGCAGGACGCCTGTAGCGCCAGCATGCTGGTGGCCATTAAATGTTGTTGATCATAAATTTTGCTGCAGATTCTTGTCCCAGAGAGCTTGAGTGACCAAACTGCTGCTCAGATCTTTGTAAGTCTTTCTTCTTTGCTGCTTACAACCGCATGCCATGAATTGCAGTCTGAAACAGGGGTATGTCAATGACATGCATGTGCATTGATGTTCTGCCATATCTGAGTCCCATCCAAATGGATGTGCATGCATGACAGATTTGCTGTTTCAGCTTGTCTTGCGCTTGTCACAACAGTTTGTCGTTTTACATCCTCCCAGGTCATTCCAGCCAAACACTGCTCTGTCTCATGCACAACATACTTTGCAACAGTTGTCACACACCTTGTCCACCAGAGTGCTACTGCCTGTATGCAGATCAACCCCATGACTGTCTATGGCATGCTGCGTGAGCAAAACATTCCCAAAGGAGAGTTCTTGCTGCAAACTGCTGCCACCTCGGTGCTGGGACGCCAGATGATCTCCTTGGCCAAGCACTATGGTGTGCAAACCATCAATGTAGTACGCCGCAAGGAGGCTGTTGATGAGCTCAAGTCCATTGGGTAAGCATGAAGATGCAACACACATTAGACCATGAGGAGTGCACATGTGCTTGACCTGTCTTCTATGATGCTCCACCAGAAGCTGCTGAGTTCTGCACAAAATTGTGTTTTCTCCTTGACAGCGCTGGGCAGGTGACATTTCTGTGAACAAGATGGAGATGAAAGCTGTGGCGAAGTCTGTAAATTGTGGTTTTATTGGTTCAGGGCCGAGCATGTCATCAACAGTGAAACTGAGGACATTCAGAAGAGAGTCAAGGAGATCACTGGTACAGTTCTTGATGCATACTTGCTATGTTTGCTGTCTGACGATTGTGCTCCTGCAACAAAGCCAAACGCAATCGGAAGTTGACGAACCCCAATGTCAATTGTGCATAATGTGATATACCCAGTTGAACTGTGTCATAGTTCCGTTCTTGCAGCCACTGCTTGTATGCAGTGATATGAGAGTACTGCTCAGTGAATTTGTCGAGCTCAGGTCACCATTGCTCTCTTTTAGTCTGATAGCCTCTTTTTGCATACAGTGTCCTTTTTTGCATACAGTGTCTTTTTGCATACAGTGTCCTGTTTTGCATACAGTGTCAACCACACTGTGAGTATGAAAACTTGCTTGAGTCCGCTGCATAATGGGCCCCAAGCAGGGGAAAAAGCACCTTGCCTTGACTTGAACAAAGTTTGACATGGATGCCTGCTTTGCAGGTGGCAAGATGGCATACGGTGCCATTGATGCCATTGGTGGTAAAATGTCCCCCAAGGTGGTTGCTTCCATCCGTAAGTCTGGCACATACATGCTGTATGGAGCCTTGGATCCCTCCTCTGTCTCTGCTTCAAACAGCGATTTGCTGGCAAACACCAAGGTACTGCCTGTTGGCTGCATGACACCTGGTATAGTCAGGTTGCAGAACCCTTTGGCATCGCAAGATCTTTATTATGCAGCGCATGGAGTGTTTCATGATTGAGAAATCGGTCCTGCTTCTGTGAACAGACGAGCATGTTTGCTTGATCACACAAGCTGCCTGCAATTGCAACACAAAACACCTTCCACCTTCCATTCAGGCATTCCTGAATGGAAGGCAGGGATCAAGCTTTGCAAAAAATCAATGTTGCCCATATAAGGGGTAATTGCTGTGGGAGACGTATCGTTGCACCTCTGCAGGTTTTGACTGGCTTCTTGATCTATGACTGGATTGAGAAGCCCCACAAGCAAGAAGTGATCAAGGAGGTCCTCAGCTTGCTGGAGCAGAAGATTCTTGAGCCCAACTCAGGTGAGGCACATCTCACACCCCCTCTTTTTTCTCACAGGGTACTTTTTCACCGGGTACTTTTTCACAGATTTTTTTTCACAGGGTTTCACCATATTTTTTACACCCTTGTTTTCTCACACACCATATTTTGATCACACATGTGTCTCAGAAGTTTGTGCACTTCTGCGTGAGCAAGGTCATGTTGAGTCAGTATTGCATGGCTTCCGGGTAATGTTTGTGGTGTATCTTGAGTTGTTGGTTGTGACCCCACGTGACCCTACCTGTTCAATCAGACTAGCAAGCTGCCTGTGTGCACGTACAACCACGCAGCAAGCAGCGTAGTTGGTTCAGATCATGACAAAGAATCCGTTTGATCAGGTCTTGTGCTGGATTGATTGTGTGGGCCATCGTTATGGCCAGCATTGTTTGTGTCAATGAAAATTTGAGAGCATTTTGTTTGTTGTAAGACACATTGTTTGACAACCAGCATTTTCTGTGCACTTTAGCTGATCATGTGTCATCGTAGAAACAGAGAATTTATTGTGGTGTCCTGTGCTACACAAGATGCAAAACTGGATTGGCCCCAATCATTTGGATGTGCAGGACGGTCTTACAAGTTTGAAGAAGTCAAGGAGGCAATCAACGAATGCAACAGGGCTGGCAGGGGCGCCAAGGTGTTCCTGAAGGGCTGATGTTTGAGCAATGCTCCTGAGCTTTGCACTGACTATGGCTGCAATGAATGACTTTGATGAGCCTTGCTGCATCTTGTATGTCTGCAATGTGCTGCAGTCATGATCAGTTTAGTAACAAAATAGGTCAGTAACACAATAGGTCAATGCAAAGCATTTGGTTTATTTGATGTAGAACAGTGTGTGTGTGTGACAGCATGATGACACAGGTTGATTATTTCAGCTGCTTGGTATGGTGAGGACCATAGTCTTGTGGCATTGTCTACTGTAGAAGTGTCCACAGCACTGCTCACGCTTGTTGCAATTGGTCTCATCACATTGTGTCCATGACAATATGTAATGGCATGTCTTTGTGACCATTTGGCAATGCTGCGCCAAGCTACATACAGCGCGGCGGCATATTATGACATGCCACATGGGTGATGGGCTTACCTTTTCACCCCTGCAGTGGAGTGCACAGGGCTGTGGCTGTGGGTCAACGTTTTTAGGTTTGACCGTATACGTATAGGCCTGATTTATGTGTGCATCGATGTGTTCCTGCAAGGTTCACCCGTCGTCGTGGGTCTTTGCGTTTGTTGCTTGAGGATAACCCCGTCAACTAAGTGACGCTTGCCCTTCGCCGCACGGTGAGAGTGAGCTCACAGGTCAGCTCAGGTGGCAGATCAGTCAGCGCTTGATAAGCCGTTTATTTGAACCGGCAAACTCCTTGACCGCGAGCCTGCTGCACGCGATGTATTTGGTGCAGTGCCGTGCGGATGTGCATGTTGCACATAGCATTATCTCAAGGGCACCCTCACAAGGCCAAGGACTTGTGCACGCCATATCACTGCACCAAGCTAGAGGAAGAGGCAGGACGAGTAAAGCCAAGGTTAGAACTGCTGACTAGGTCTTGAAGGGAATGCCGGCGTCTGTTGTGCACAACGGCGCCAACTGATCATTCCAGGTCTGCAGGGCTAGTAACCTCCCCCTGCAACTGCCGGTGGCCATCCAGCCTTTGGTTTCTAGTAGAATTGTGCAAGGTAATTATGCCCCAAGAAAGCAAAAAGTGCTTCAGCCGCCAGTGCAAATGTTGCACACGCTTTTATGCTTGCTGGGTTTACATAAAACTTCACACACACTTGTGCAACATTGCTGCAGGTTCCACCCTGCTTGTAGTCCTTGCAGCTGTTGATGCAGCCTTTTCTGGAGACTGGTCGCGCATAGGAGCAATCTCAAAGGACACAGAGCTTTGGCTGCAATCAGCTTTAGGGGTGCTTGGAATTTGGCATTTAATAATGGGCGCAGCAGCATACAGCATTGCTGAACAGCATGGCCGTCCCAAGCTTCTTGCGACAATCAAGGTGACAAAAAAATATGTTGCTGCCTTTGGGTGACTTGCAAGTCCGGCCATAAATCTTTGTCGACACTGGGACTCAGGTCCTGCGCTGGTGACACATCCCACATGCCTATACAGCATAGGCGACCTTGCTTATCTGCCTAGATGAGATTTCAGGTTTGGCTGCTGAATAAAGCATGAGGATAGTCTTGCTTGCACATGCAGGCCCTGGCAGTGGGGACCATTCCAGTGCTGGAACTGATGCTTGACATACAGACAGCACAGGATTAGTGTTGTGCATCACTGCAATGCCCCCGGCTAACACTGCAACCCTTCTACAAGCCTTTGCTGAGGCGGCCGGTTGGCTCCAGCAGGACTGCATGCATGGCAATTCCAACCATTGCTACTGAACTGGCATTAAGCGTACAAGCACATCTATGAGATCAGATCGACCTCGAGCATTGCTAGAAAGAAGCCCTGGATATATATGACCATTGACCTCAGATCATACACTCTTGTTGTATAACAATGCAGATAGTCACCAACAGTACCAGCGTACATGTGATCGTATCACAATATTCACTGACCACTTATGCATACGGTCCGGCCATCCGACAGGTCAGCTTTGCTTTGTGACTGTGCAGTCAACTGTTTGCGTCATCCTGAAACAAACGCTCGATAGCTCTACAAACTGCTGACTTGGACATGTCTTCCAGTGCTGCCTGATTCATTGGGGATGCCTGGAGTGGTGGGGTGTGACGATCACCTCCCTTGCTGCTGCTGCATTGCCTGAGAATGATTGCCACCACAAGGAGAGTGATGCATAGCGATATCTTACACACTTGCCATCTTTATGTTTGAAGCAATGCAAGAATTCGGAGACCGACACAATTGGTTCTGTAGCACCACCACGTGGTTGCAGCACAGCATTTGCCCAGTACCCACTTAAGGGAACGTAAGGTGCAAAGGCCAGGCAAAGCTGTCCCAGCGCCAAGCCCAGCCGCTTGCTGACGGATGAGTCAACATGACGCCAGGATTGCTCTTCATAATGTACACTCTAACCTAGCTCAACAAAATTTAGTAGCCAAGCTAAAAGTGGACTGGCGCACACAGATTGTCCCAACGCAGAACAAGTCTTGAAGTAAATGCCTGACACATTGTTTTTGGACAGTAGCCAGAAAAGCTGCTACTGAAGATAAACCCTGATACCAAAGGTGGCTATACTGCTGATGTTACGGCATGCGAGGCAGTCAAACAGGACATGCACACAAGACAGACGTCGACCCTGCTCTCCCTGAGGCGAACAGCCAAAACACGGGTAAACTGAATGATCAGCTTTGTAAACAGTCCTGTAGAGTTGCAAGCTGCTACAATCTGTGTCACAAAAAAAGTCCTCAGCCCAGCGCGCTTTTTCTTGCTCGATGATGATGCAAACATCTATCTCGTCATAAAGGATCGTTTACCCATGTGAATCAATCAGCCGGCGCACATCAGATGTCCAACTGCCTGAAAGTACTTCGATCCTGTGAGGAGAGCTCGCAAGCGCTGCTGTTCCAAAAGTGCAAGGCACACTTGATATCACATGGCAGCTTCCGAGTAACGCAACAGCCGAAGCTGTGATGATGCCGACAAAGCACAGGCAAAGAAGTTGCATGTTGTGCACGCGTAGTACCTCTATGCTTCAATGCATGTCTCATGCTGCATGACCAGGTGCAGTGAATCAGTGTTCAATCAGCTGCAGCCACAGCAGGTGCTGCAGCGGTCTGGTACAATAACGGACCTGCAACACAAAGCCCATTTCGTCATGAAAGTACATGCACTTGCCATGATCACTTCACAAGAATTGAACACATAGTGTCTACTTCTTGTGTTGACTAGTGCGGCGCACGCTAGCAGAGGGCTTCTACTTATGCTCCAGACTGGCTTGTGACACATATGCCATAGGCTTTACAACATCTGGTGTCAGCTGAGTCATGTGAGATTCAAGCAGGAAATAAATGCAAATGTACATAAACCAAGCCTGAACACAGGCATTGGTGTCAAACAGTCTGCGTCATTGCCAATGATTCATGGGACTGACCTTTCACTCAGACAACGAGATGGGACTGACCTTTCACTCAGACAACGAGATGTGACATAGCATTGGCATGTCTGATTGCAAAATTGCCACAAACTCTCATAGGCTGACCTGATGAAACATCCAATGCCTGATCAAGTGCATCAGCTACCACATCTGTTGCCCACAGTGTCCTATGACCTGAAACCTTTGCAACTTCCACCTAACTCCTGCAGCACAGCAGCACTTTCACACGATTGGCATCAAGAATTTAGCTTGGGCCCTATCCATATGCCGAGATTGCTAGCAGCGCTGGAGCTTTGAAAACAGCTGCAGGCTCCTTGAGCAAATGCTTGCGCTGCAGCGGATGCTGGGCCTAACATTGACGGTATTCTGCTAGCTGGGCTGCATCTGAAGCAAGGCACAAACAACAAGTGTAGATCTGACTAACTGTAACGTGAGACGCCTAAGTGTATCTGAGCGCCCAAATGCTTAAGTGCAAGCAGTGCGCCTGACCCGCACATTTGCGCATATCTTGCTTGCCTGACAAATGTAACAGACCCACAAGCACAGGACAGATGCTACTAAGCGTGGACAGGAAAGCAGAGCTGGGAGCTGGTGTGTGTTTGTTGGCAAGGAGGCTACATGTGCAGACCGTGACCGCCCCTTTAGCAGCGGTAGGGCTCCAGAGAGCCTCCCACTGCAGCCTCAAGCTCCTCCTGAAGGTATGGTGCTAGGTCATCAACGCTGCTGCTGAGCTTACGCTGAGGGATGATAACCAGCTTACCATGCTTTGCAAGCAGGGCTTGCTTGAACATGGCACGCCCTGTCAGCCTGCAAACGTGGAAGTCAGTTGCCTGATGGCCGCAGGCTGGTGCTTCTGTGCTGCGCAACATGGTCAAAACTTGCTGCTATTGCGCATAGTATGGTGTGATATGATGTCTCTTTGTGACAAGAGATATGGACGCAACCTTTCTTTCTGGCCATGCATTGCAACTGTGATGCAGAGGGGACAAAAGGAAGGATGCACACCTGTAACTTTTGTTTCTGAAATGATCAAATGCTTTGGTGACCAACACCACTGGAACTGTGACACCGTCACGTGGCTGTAGCACAGCAGCTGCCTGGTACCCACTCAAGGGGACATTGGCTGTGAAAGCCAGGCCAAGCTGCCCCAGGACCGCACACAGGTGATCGCTAGCAGACAGATCAGCTGCACTCCTCTCATCTGGCAAGGGCCTGGGTCCCAATCTGGTCACCAACTCTTGCAACTGTTGCGCAGCAGCCATTGGTAGAGGCTGCAAAAAGTCCAGAGCCTGATACAACTGAAACAGGTCCTGTCTGGTCAGAGCAACATGAGCCGGTTCAGCAGTGGGCAAAGGCCGCAAGCGTTCAAGCAACGCAAGAAACATCTCAGAAGAAAGCACGCCAGATACAGCCAAGCTCCAAGCAGCATTGCAGTAGTCTTGTTTGTAGCCACTTGACCTATCTAACCTCAGCAGCCCATCAACCAAGGCAAGCCTGACATGTTCTTTGACCTTCAGACGGAGCATAGCGCAAGCAAACAAGGTGTTGCTCAGTTCTTGTGCATTTGGTGCTTGTCTTGGCAAACCACAAAGAACCATAAAACGCTCTAAAATGTCAGATGCAACACTAACTGGCGGCGCATGGTTCATTTTCCCCAGAGCCCACATCACGTTGGCTGCTTCTTGGGCAGAAGGCCGCTTGAATACATCATGATGCTTGATCAGCATGGCAAAGTGTTTGCAGACAGCATCTACCAAGCCCTTGTCTGCAGGCTCACGGCCCAGGGTGGCAACAGCCCACACAACATTGGCAGCTTCTTGTGCATCTGGCCGCTTGCTTTCGTCATGATGCTTGATGAGCATGGCAAATTGATCGCACACAGCATCTATGAAGCCCTTGAAGCCCTTGAAGCCCTTATCTGCAGGGTTATGCCCCAAGGAGGCAAGAGCCCACATCGCGTTGGCTAATTCTTGTGCATTAGGCCGCTTGTTTTCGTCATGATGCTCAATGAGCATGGCAAAACGGTTGCAGACAGCATCTATCAAGCCCTTGTCTGCAGGCTCATGGCCCAGGGTGGCAAGAGCCCACAAGAAGTTGGCACAATCCTGTGCATTAGGTTGGCGTCTGGCTGCGTCCCTTGTCAGCTGCAGCAGCCTGGCTGCCAAGGCATCAGTCATGCCTGGCACAAAGGCATCCGGATGCAGCCCAAGCTTTGCTGAAGACCATAAGATGTTACTGATTTCTCTTGCTCCAACAGCAGACGTCATGGGCTCCAGCTGAAGAAGAAGAACGCGCCAAAAACGCTTCAGCTCAAAGGCAACAGAAATTGCTTTGGGCTTGAAACTGCTGTTAGCTTGAGCTGATGTCCAGAGCTGCGCTGTGGCTGTAATAATTGCACTGAGACTGATGTAATTCAGAAGGGGTCCAGCTGTGGAGCAGAGGTGCCCCATGAATGCATAGAAGCCCAGCAATGCTTGGTCTGGCCGTTGACCTCTGACACCAGCCAACGCCATCCTCTGCTGTTCCTTGATGTAAGTCGTGACTTGTGCAGGGTGGCTCATTTTTTTGACTCTAGAGTCCTGCACGTCAAGCAGCTCATCCTTGTTATGACTCACAATGCACTAAATTGACAGGTCATAACTGTGCCCCGTACCTGTGACATGTGTTTGCACATGTGTGTGTCGCTTATCTGCAAGGCGGCATCTTTTGCAAAACTGCTGTGGTTTTGTGATCACACAGGTGGCCTTTCATGCGTCTGCAATGCCTGGTGCTTGTGCTCGAGGGCAACATTTGTTGCAGACAGTGTTCGAAGCATCACTTGTGTGCTCAGCTCTTGTGCTCATCTGTTCAGACCTGTCTTGAGATGCTTCTCAGGCTTCTAGAATGCCTCACCTGGCTGGAGGCCTCTTGCAGACCTGCTTGTGCAAAAGCTGTCTTGTGAGTATGCATAGGGGCCATGTGATTGAGTTTGCTATCCTTCGGGCAGTCTTCAGATGTGGTGTACGACTCTATCTGCTGAGGCTGTTTCAGATGACCTTCACTGTGATCACGCTGCATTAAGACACGATCAGCATTTCCAGATTCGCAAGCGACACTTCAGACCACTGCAGTTATGCGGTACTGAAACACCTACAACAATACAGCCTAGCCTACCTTTTTGACTGCAAGACCAGTTTGACTTCATGCTGCGCTGCACATGATTGACAGCTAAACTGGCAGCAGCAGGCTTTCCAAATACCTGCATGATTACAATTACCATACAGGCTCAAACACTGTTGGTGCCAAATTATATGGCAAAGAACCAGTACTCACCTGTCTTGTAGTCTGCTGGAAAGGCTTTTCGACAGCAGGCAAAGTGTTCGGTGAGTCCGCTTTGCTTCCTCCTGAAGGCTCTGGTGCCCAAGTGCACAGTTGCTGTAGCCTGCAGCTCAGCACAGAGTTCTAGTGGCAAAATTCTTCTGACCTTGATTCGGCGACTTTGTGAAGCTGTTTGCTGTCCATCGCATTTGTGCAGGACACTTACCCCATGACCGCTGCACCTACATGCTGTACTGGCTTATCAGTGAGGCAAGCTGTGTTGCGAGCAGCGAGGAGGAACAGACGCGACATCAAGTGACTCGACTGCTCTATTTAAGCGTTGAGATATGAGCAACTGTGAACGCACAAGCAGATGTTGCTTTTCGTCCAACAGGAAATCTTCAAGTGGCTGCATGAGACATCGAGTCGAGAGAGAGATAGAGTCCAGAGAGCTTACAATATAGCGTTACTGCTTCCCCCATGTATGTAAAAGTCCCAATATGTTATAAGGTGGTCTACATTGATCAAAATTGGAATTGACATGACACAAAGTAGCAGTGTTAGGTTGTACATTTTGCAAAGGTATAGTAGTGCCGTCGAAAAAAATATAAATACAATCCTTGAACTCAACAAAAAATCCGTGGATGATAAGTTTAGGGAAAATCTGGAAAGGTTTTTGATCTTTCCTAAGTGCACCCTGTTTGGTAATCCAAAGTGTATGGTCCTTCAACATCTGTAAATAAGCCGGGGGGGCGTTAAAGTTAAACCGTTGGGCTACCCAATCCTCTAAAGACATATATTTAATCCAAGAATAAAGAGTCCCGGGTATCCTAAAGAAGTCAGACCAAAAGTAGAAGAAGACAAATATCAAAGCTGCAGTAATCATTGGCTGTGTTGACTTCACCGATGCCAGGCACCTAGCATCAGTGCTGCATGCTTGACCACATTCACACTTGGGCATATTTTGAGTCAGATGCAAACACCTGCGACACCTGTTGGCGCCAACACACCACAGTTGATAAGCAGACCAGTATTTGGATCCAGTTGCTAATTCACAAGCAACATACATGGTCATCACATACTCTCATGACACTCCAAGACTGTCAATCTTGATTGCGTCCACAAGTGCAGTAGCTGCTGACTTATACTGGTACGCAGGTCTTGGAACTAACCATTAGTATACTGGGCCTTGCCCGAAACTTCCTGATCAAGTGTTGCAGCACACACATTTGCTGGGCTAAATCTTCATGAGTGCTCTTTGCAAACTGGCAGCCTGTTATGATGGCTGGCCATGCTGAATGCTTCAAGCTTGAGAGTAGAGTGGTTTGTCACACGCATATATGCATGCATTGCATGGACCTGCTGTTCACGCTGGTTACGCACCATTGCAAGCTCCTTACCTGGTTGACTTTTGGCTGGAGCCTGCAATCTTGCAGTTTTGATGAAGAATGCACACATGTTCAGCAAAGAACCCTTCGGAATTCAAACGTTGCCTTTGTCCAACTGACTTTCTTGGCACGAAGCGCATGACTTTCTGATGACTGTGCCATGGTCAAGATGCCCGCCGCGAAGTTGACCGTCGTGACCAGAGACAACGCTGGTCATGAGACGACGCATGTCTTAAGAACCGAGATCCCTAAGGCACTCTTGCCTGCCCTTAGTGAGGAAGCAGAACACACGCCAGATAATCAGCAGAGAGTGTGCAACTACATCGAGTACCTAGGCAGCAAGTACAAGGCTGACATTTTGGCATGCAAACCTTTCCAGTGTATAGCTTGTGGTAAACGGGCTACAACTATGGTGGACAACTTTGCTGTGATTCCGGATGTAGATGAGCCAGAGATTACCAGTCATTGGATACCAGTGTGCGCAAGAGAGCGGTGTGGACTCCAAGCCGAAAGGCAAGGTCAGGAAGGCAAGCAGCTGAATCTTCAAAAAGCACAGGGATCTATGACTGATCTCAACCCTTGCACCGTCTGTGGTGCAACACAAGGGACCAGCCATTGTGGAAGGTGCAGAGTCAGTGTCTATTGCAGTGCTCGATGTCAGAGAATGGACTGGCCGTTTCATAAACGCTCCTGCAAAGCCATTGTGCAGAAGGCACAGGCTGGCTAGGCACAGGCTTTCAGGCACAGGCTGTCCGCAACAGATCCTATCAAAATGAGTGTGCACTCCAGGAACACTTTTGACAATTTGAAGGAAGGTCTGCCAATCACTTGTGCATAGAAGCACATTGGCTATTGAGGCAACATGGCCAGATGCATATGGGTGTGCAGTGAGGCACATGACAAGGTCAACTGTGACTCTTGTGGTTTCATAAGTAGAATGCGTGGGCACATCATGTTGCGCGTATGACCGTCCAAACAAAGTTTATGCTACACGCTCATTCACTGAAGTATATGCACCAATTTGATGACTTACAATGACAAACAGCCAGCAAGAACATTTGTGCGGGCTTTTTGGCTTCAGTGAAAGATGTTTGTAGACAGTGCACTCTAATCATGGCTACTGGAGCTCTGAAGACAATACCTTTCATCATGGACTTGTGGTCAACAAAAGCACCCTACACAACTGCAGGCAGTTCATGTGTTGCGCCCGTGTGGGCACAGTATAACAAAAAGCACATCTGGAACAATACTTCTGTGTGAAAGGGTACCAATCCCCCTGCTGAGGTTCAGATTCATTGATTCACAAAAGCAGGCATTTGTTGAGATGAGGTAGCTCAAGACCACAGTGATCTTGCTCACTCAAATGATGCCATCAGGAAGCAGCACACAAAAAAGTAGCCAGTATTTTGACACGACTACAAAGCTTACGCCAGAATACCCATCTTGACTCCTGGCTGCCGAAGATCAACATCTTCCTGAGGATCAAAGAAGTATGTGATATCAGGGCCATCGTAGCTAGGCTCCATCACAATATCCCTTGCAGTGAAGTACGCCTCATAGTTGTAAATCAGCATGGCGAGCTCCTCCTCCTTAGATTCTGGCTTATGCGATGAATGCCTGGCATAGTCCACAAAGACATCTGCCAAATGCTGGCTGACGTGAACTGCATCTCTGGAGTGAGGGATGTTGTCTAGGGAGAACTCATAGGGGGGCTTCTCTGGGTGCCACTGGGTACCAAAGAAGGGGTACTTGATGTGCTCAATTGTTGAGATGTACTCTGCACCATTCCTGTGATACCACACACATCTTGTGCCACTCAAGCTCAGGAAATATGCCTTTCACATGCAGTAATAGATTCCTGTTGCTGGTGCTCGACAAAATGTATCCATGTCTGGATCACAGAAACCATTTTGGCACAACCAGCCATTTTGCTGCGCAGCATTCAGCTGCAAATCTTAGGCTATGCATACTTACGTGACATTGTTAGCAGTATACTTTGAGACCCACCGCAGAACCTCTGTTGCCAAAAGCGAGTCTGTTGCAGCAGTACTTGCATCACCACAGGTGTAAAATCATACCTATCTATGGACGTGCTCAGAATGTCATAGGTGTCATTCAAGACAATCCACTTGGTGAACGCTTCTGGAGCCACTCCAAACTCATGGTTCTCCATGGCAATGTTGTACCTCTTATCACTCAGCTTTGCCTTGAGTTCAGGCTGCACAGGTACAGGCCATGTTAGTCACGTGCATGTGGATTGTAGACCATCAGTGAAAACGAGCAAATGTCTTCAAACATGCACATTTGTTGCAACTGAGGCAAGTGATAGGCAAGCAGACTTTCTGTCAGCCAGGAAATGATGCAAAACAACACCGGAACTGTCCAGTCAGCACAAACAGCACAGAAATGACAAACTGCCTTTGCAAAAGCAGCACTGCATGATGCTGTACAACATGATTGGACTCACATTCATTTCTTTGAACAGCCTGCTATAGTTTGACTCTCCATAGAAGTTCAGGGTTGATGGATGAGCCTGCGCGTCAAACATGCCACTCAAACAAGGCTGCCTGTTTCAAAATCAAAGCATGAAGAGCCCCTAAAAGACTCTGTAATTTTGCCTGCAGCATCAGCCTGATGGTTGCAACAGAAACAGCCATGCACGTCACATAACCTGGTGTTGCAGCATGATAGCAGATCAAGAAACCAAAGACGCCATTTGCAAGCAGGTTTGGTACACTTCTGGCCTCATGGTGCAACATACGACAGGGCAGCACATCTGACAGACAGAACAGGACAGCACTGGCAGCATTCCAATGCCTTACCACAGCATCTGTTGTGATCAGCAGGTCATTGAAGTCCACATTGGCTGTCAGAATCATCTGCAGCTGGTGACCTAAGCATGTCCCCCAAACCTGTACCCAAGCTGGCTTGTTATTGCAGGGTAGGTAGTCATTGTGACCTGCTCATGCTAAGATGAGTCTGAAAGCACAACACCCAGCCAACTAGTGTGCGCATTGGACGAGGCATTGGCTGTGATGGAGGTGATGAGCTGTCATGTATGCACAGCTGCGTTTCAGACATGACAGACCAGAGCACATGGTGCAGTGAACCAACTTGATCAATAAAACAATTCCTATATTTGGGACTCGTCAGGGGAGTCGTTACACACTGATTGAGAAATTGACAAAGATGCAACATCTCCAAATCATCTTTGCACTTGCAAAGCGGGTGTCAACTGGCAAACAAACTTTGCACAAGCAAAGACTGTCAGCCCATAGTGCTGTGCTGCTGCAGGCCTGTGCTGAAAGCATTGCCCCACAGGAAGGAACAGCTCCAAAGTAGGAGGATTTTCAACATGGACAAGGGGAAAGCATACTTACAGGGAAAACTTCACCAGCTTCATTCTCTTCAGTGGCCCACTGGATGAGCTTCTTGGCTGCCAGCACATACGGGTCATCCAGCCACAGATCTGTCAGGCCACCCTGCAACATTTGATCTTGCACCTTTGCAGATTGCCAACCCATACATCATCAGGTGAAGATGAAGCATAACACTGTGAACTCATTTGCTTCAGGCTGAGTGTGACAGAATGCTTGAGTGCGGTAAATTGTTGATTGAAGAGGCAGTAACTAAAGGACGGCAGGATCAAAGGAATATCATCCAAACAATACACACAAGGCTATTGTGCACAGTACAGCACTCACTGGCAAGATGACACCATTGATGGACCTGAATAGCCTATGTATTTCATCCTCGCTTTCATAGAATCTGCAATGCAGAGAATCAAGTTTGACTCCCTTAGTAGGCAGGGTATATCCCTCAGTAAGCAGTGTATCCCGACATAACAACAGACACTGAAGAGACCTCAGGCATGTTGGAAAGTCAGAAATACCTGATGGGTACTGCGCGACCACCAGCAGACTCAATCCACTTTACATAAGCAGCAGCAACATAGGACCTGCAGAATTGCTGCAGCATTAGCTCCAGGAGCTTGCACGCACACGGGACACTCTGACGCACGAGCGCCAACCAGCCTTACTTACTTGCCCGGGCAGTAGTGGCAAGCTTGGGACAATATGCCGATCAAAGGCTTGGCGTTCTTATATTGGGTGGGTTCCGGCACAACAAGCTCATCGGCATCGATCAGTTCAGCGTGCGTTGTGAATGCATCCCGAAGGCTGTTGAGAGCTTGAATGCGCGGCAAAGCTTCCGCTCTCCAAACCAAAGATACCAATGCTAGAACTGCGAGTGTAGCAGTCGAGCGCGCCATCGGGCTGAGCGATGGAGCGCGGTATGCGAAAGAGTTGAACTACGAGTTGAACTGACTACCTGCTAGATATCAGCCTGAACGGCAGCCGCAGTGAGGTTCAAAATCTGGTCTACAAGGACCCAGGTCGGATGCGGAGCTACCGACTCTGCACTAAGCTGCCTGTGAGAAAGCTTCCCCTACGTAGTTCGCAGCTGAGCCGCCTGATCTGCTTCTGCCGATGACGTCTCTACGGCTGAACGCACAATGTGCCGAGCACGTTTTCACGTTCGTCATGAGCCGAAACAGTTTGACCATCAAAAAAGGCCCGTAAAGTGAGGGCAGTTTGCTCAACGCCCTAAGCCAGGCACCAGTTCAGGGCAGACTTCAGGGTCGAATTTCCCTGTCCCCTCGTTGCATGTGTACGTGCTACAGTCATTGACAAGGCTACCTTTCAGGAAATCATTGATTTATATTCTTTTGTTTGAATGCGTAAAACAACAGCAATAATTATTTCCTAAAAGGAAATCATTGATTTGTCGAAGACAAATAAATATTGCGCGTAGCGCAATCATTGATTTGCTCCTTTTATATAGTATAAATAATTTTAGGTTTGATGTTTTATCTTTCTTTAAGGGATACCATGTTGTTTCTATAATATTGTTTCTCTATAGGCATTATCAAAAATTATAAGAAATCATATTGTTTTCCTAATTCTGCACAGGTATTTGTAAGGCTGTAAGTAATAGTAAGTTTTCATATTTTTACGCGTAACAAATGAAAAATCAATACCTTTCAATAGCTCAAATTGGCTTTCTAATTCTGGAAATAACAACCCTATTCAACCCTATAGTATAATTTGCTTGTTTGTCGACACTTTCTAAAGTCAAAGCCGTAAAATTGTTAAAACGTGGTAAAATCACCAACGTTAACAGGGAGACTCACACTGCAATGGCTGAGCACACAGGCTTGTTGCAGCAATTGTTTGGGTGCAAAGATTGATATGACCATTTTTTGGCAGCGTTGTTGTGTCCTGCCACGTGGGCACAAGCGGCACACAAGTGGCCACGGCACAGGACCATTTACTGAAAACTACGTCAGATGTCAAGCTTCTCGAGAAGCTCTTCGAGCACGGCCTTAGTACAGCAGGGCCACACTAGTGTACACTGCAACCATGTGCAAAGACCGCTGACACGGCCTTATGACACTTGCAAGTTGTCATAAACAGCAGCGAGAGCCGTATAAGGTTTTACACACAGTTGACAAGCATATAGATAACTTAACAAGCATATAGAGAAATTTTGAACTGGACTTGCAGCTCTTTGCATTTCATCCTGTTTTGTCATAGTGGTAGGTTGAGTGTGCCATAGCTGCATATCGCTCCCCCGCCACCTATGTAGCCAAGCAGATCAACTCAGTGCCAGGTGGATGTCAAAACTAGCATATGCATACTAGACATACACAAAGACAGCGTGATCAGATCAAGCAACAGATCAAGGCAGCACTTTCAGTATTTTAAATCTGCATGCTCTGCAGCAGACCATGTGTGCTGAACTTCAAGGGAGTTGCATCTTTGACATCAATTAACATTTAACATCATCAAATGTACTTGCTCATGCCTTGCCACACGCTTGCAAGGCATTTGGTAAATCGGCCTGGGTCAGTCAACATGCCTGCTGCTTCAAGCTCTTGATGAAGAGACACCCCTCAAGCTTGCACAATGGAACTGCAGCAGAAAGTTTACGACGCTACTGCAGCACTTCAGCATGTCATATAGTTGTGAGCAAACAAGTCAATGACTTACCGCAACATGGGGGACTGCTTCCTCCAATTCAGCCATCTCCTGCTTGCTGAGCTTGATGTCAAAAGCTGCAATGTTTTCCCGTAAAAACTTTAGAGTCTTCGTCCCAGGGATGGGAAAGACATCATCCCCTTGGTGATGCACCCAGGCCAGGGCCAGCTGCCCCGGCTTGCATCCCTTCTTCTTTGCTAGCTCTTTGAGCCTGTCCACCAATGCCAGGTTCTGCACAACATTTCAGTCTGTGTGTCTGCAGCTGCAGTTAGAGCAGTACAGTGTAATGCGCTACTGTACTGCACTGCATGCTTGCTGGCACATGCAGCAGTTGCAATGCCACAGTTTGTGTGACGGTTTTGGGTCCAGGGATGCTGCATTGTGTAAACTGAACAAGCGCAGGGTGACCATGAACACAAGCTGTTTGTGCCCGCTTACAATCTACAAGCTGTATATAGAGGGGGTTTTGATGTCCTATTCCCTACATCAGCGTACGTTGCACATGCAGAAACAAATGATTTGTGTGCACATGGGGTAGTGTGCTCTCCTTGCAGGACTATTTGTGGCACTGCAGAATGACCAGTATAGGCCATATGTGGATATGTTTGTATTGCAGGCAGTTGCTGTGATCACCAGTGGCAGGTCATGCCGTCAGTTCTAGATCAGCTAATCAATGCAGGCACAATGTGAGCTTTGAGGTCCATGCTGCGCGCTGAACAGAAGACTGGCCTTGTGTATGTTCTCTTCACGGAAGTGAGGAGTGCTCAATCTTCTGAAGTCGTTTGGTCCCATGCTGTCCAGCGTGACTGTTCCAGTCAGCAAGCCTCGACCCAGAGGGCTGTATGCCAGAATTCCAATGCCAAGCTCTCGCAATGTCGGCACCAAGTCTTTCTGCAGAGACAACATCACAGCTCACCCTTCTGAAGCTGATCTTGCCTGCACATGCGACTTGCAATGAATGCTGGCATCACCTCTGCCAATGCGCTATGCCAGGATCTGGCAAATGAGAAATGGCAAACGGGTAAAGGCAAATGAGAGAGGCAACAGGGAGTTGCCAATGACCAGGAAAAAAGACCAGGGGAAGCACCAGAAGGAATAGGGCAGAAGAGAGAGGCGAGAGGGGAAACCAAGAAGGGGAGGCCAAGGGGCATAGGCAACATTGAGAGGCCAAAGGGGGCAAGAGGGAACAACCAATCATACCTCAGCATCCCGGCTGAAGAGGGACCACTCCAGCTCAACAGCCGTGATGGGATGCACAGCATGCGCCTTCCTGATGTCTGCTGCTGAAATCTCTGATAGCCCAATGCCCTTGATCAGCCCCTCCTCCACCAGCTCCTGCGTTGCAGGTGAGACATCTCATCAAGGTCACATAAGTTGTCAGAGGCTGTCTTCCATACTCAAGCATGTGCAGCTTGCGCACATGCTTACAAAGCGCTGGTAGATGACATGTGTGCAAAGGTCCCCAATGTATTCAACATGAGCTCCTAGCCTAGGCTAGCATTCACAGCACTGGCATGATGACCTGTTGACACCTAACCAGACCAAAGTCAAACGCAGTGCCTTTTCAGCACCAGCATACGATGAATGCCAGTGCTTCTGGCTGACACTGCAGTGCAGCCAGCTGGCTGCCTGACTGGTAGCAAGCAAAGCATGTGTCAAGCAATAAGCGGTAGTTTGTGCGCTGCATGATGCCATCTCTGACTTTGATATAGACTAGGGCGCTGGCAGACCATGCTTACCGCCATGGCTTTTACGCTGTCCTCAATGTGGGTCTTGCTATCCAGGCCGCGCATAATGTATAAACCAATGTGATCAGTGTTTAGGTTCTTGAGTGCTGTTGTCAGAGCTTTCCTGCAATACTCTGGACTGGTGTCCTGGCTCCAATCGTTGCCATCTTTCAAGAAGCCCCACTTGTTTGCAATTAAAACCTTTTCTCGGGGAAAGTCTGCAATGGCCTTGCCTGCAAACAGCCTGGCTCTTCATGTGAGGCAAACCTGGGACTGAAAGAACACCGCCAAGGCTAGGCGAATGTAAGCTGGACATGTCTTGCAACGCACAGTGCATTTGCTGTCTCGCAGTTCATTGAAGCAAACTGAAAGACTTTCAAAGGAGCAGAAA
>JAABUO010002343.1_pt1 | contig 23220 bp, 16 predicted proteins | sample 5559291 | NCBI WGS metagenome assembly JAABUO01 (sample SAMN10711878, study PRJNA513372) | rock metagenome | isolation source: Antarctica rocks | place: Antarctica: Victoria Land, Finger Mt sud
GCCCCGTCATGGTCAGGAACACGCGCGGGTGGCACGACAGGTAGCAATAGCGCAGGATCATCGGCGGCTCTCTCCTCTCTTTTTCCTTTCACTATACCCGCTCACCCGTTATTGCTAAGATGAACTACTCATTAGGACATCGTGGTTCGCGTCGTACGCGCTGTGGCTGGTATGCCCGAGCCCGTCGGTGACGCTGGTGGTCTCGCCCGCCGCGTCGAGCGTGTACGTCGTGGTCAGCGCCGCGCCCGTCCCCGCGCCCTGCACGACGGTGGTCTGGCCGAGGCTATACGTGTACTGCGTCGTGTAGGCCGGCGTGTAGCCGGGTTGGCCGGCCGTCCCCGAGGCGGGGCTGGTCACGGTGGCGACGCGCCCCGCCGCGTCGTAGCCCAGCTGCCAGGCGCGGCCCGATGGGGTGGTGATACCGGTCAGCAACGTCCCGCTGTAGCCGAGCGTGGTCGTCACCGCGCCGGGCGCGCCGGCCCCCCGCGTCATGCTCACGATCTGGCCGCTCCCATTGTAGCCGTAGGTGACGTGCTGTCCCTGCGCGCCGCCGCTGCTCGCCCACAACGGGCTCTGCGCGTCGCTCAGCTGGCCGTTGGTGTACGCCAGGGCGAGGCCGCGGCCCCCGCTGTTGCTCTCGTTGCTCGGGCTCGTGGCGCTCCCCGCGCCGTAGCTGTAGCTGTTCGTGTTGCCGTACGCGTCGGTCTCTGACAAGAGGCGCCCCTGCCCGTCGAAGGTCCAGACCGCGCCCGTCAGGACGTTGGTCAGCGTGTAGCCGCTGGGCGACGCCGTGAGCTGCCAGGGCTGGCCCAGTGGCGTGCGGTAGGCGCTGTACGGCGGCGCGGCCGTGGGGCTCCCCGTGTAGAGGAACGGCCAGACGGACCCCGATCCGTCGGTATAGGAGACGGTGGCGGTGAGCACGCCGCCCATGCGCGGCGTGAGGCTGGAGGCAAGGGGATTCGCGCCCGCTCCGGCCAGGCTGCTGTCCCAGGTGCGGTTGACCGTGAGGTCGGGGCCGCGACCGGGCAGTTGTATTCCGCTCAGTCCGATGTCGGCGTGCCCATCCGCCAGGTCCACCGAGAGATCGACGCCGCCGCCGACCGCGCCCAGGCCGCCGCCCGTGCTGTGGGGATGCCAGGGCACCGTGCCACTCGGCGTACCGATCTCGGCCACGAAGGCGTCGTCGTCGCCCCCGCCGTAGCCGCCCTGCAGCGCGTTGTTGGTCGTCGGGAAGTCGGTCGCGGCCGTGTAGCCGGTTACGTAGGCGCTGCCCTGCGCGTCCACGGCGATGCCCGTCCCGATGTCGTCGCCGCCGCTGCCGCCAAGGTAGGTGGCGTAGGGCAGCAGGCTGCCGGCCGCGTTGACCTTGACCACGAACGCGTCGTACGCGCTCCCGCTCACGCTCGACTGCGTGGCGTTGCGCACGGGAAAGTTCGTCGAGTTGGTGTAGCCGGTCACGTAGGCGGCGCCCTGGCCGCCCACGGCGATGCCGCGCCCGTAGTCGTTGTTCTGGCCGCCCAGGTAGGTGCTGTAGACCAGCGCGTTGCCGGCCGGGTTGAGCTTGGTCACGAAGGCGTCGTAGGTGAGGGAATGCGGGTTGGGGCTGCCGCCGTTGGGGCCCTGGATGCTGCCCTTGGTCGGAAAGTAGGTCGAGTTGGTCTGGCCGGTGATGTAGGCGGAGCCGGCGCCATCAACGGCGATGCCGTAGCCCTCGTCGGTATAGCCGCCGCCGAGGTAGCTGCTGTAGCTGAGCACCGGGTCGATGACGACGGGCTTGCTCTTGTCGTAGTCGCCAAGCGCGAAGCCGATCCGGTCGCCCGAGAGGACGTAGCGGCTCGCGACGGGGCGTTTGCGGCCGTCGATCTCCTGGTAGGCGACGGGGGCGTGTTGCCGCAGGGCGCCACCCGGCGTGTCGATGGACAAAGCGCCCGCCCCGTCGAGGCGCAGCCCCCGCGCGCCCTCGACGCTGAACCCGATGGCGCCGGGGTCGGCCCCCGGTTGCAGCCGCCAGTCGTACTCGAGCCGCCCCGCCGTGCCGTAGTAGACGAGGTCCGTCCCGGGGTAGACATCGTGGTAGGTTACATGGGAGAAGGTCGGCACATCGGTCTGCCAGTCCGCGGGGTTGGAGCCGATGAAGTAGTTGATCAGGCCGGGGAGCTGGTCCGTGGCGTCGACCTGGGGATGGGCGTTGGCGCCCGCGTAGCGCAAGCGCAGCGTCGTCCCCGCCGTCCCCGTGACGGCCTCGGTCGTGGCCTGGTCCGGGCCGTGCGCCGCGTGACGCCGCTGGCCGGGCGTGCGGGGGTGCGACAGCGTCAGCACCGTCTCGTCGGCGGTCAGGAACAGCGTGTAGCCGGGGCCGTGCGCGAGGTACTTGACCGCGGGGTCGGTCTGGCCGCGATTCTCCTCGAACGAGAGCGGCAGCGCCGCCGAGAGCAGGCGGGCCACGGGCGCGCCCGCCGGGCGCGCGGGGGACGCGATCGTGTCCGTCGAGGGGACCGACGCGGTGGCCGGCGCCGTGTCGCTCACCGTGGCGGTCGCGGTGGGCGACACCGTCGACGTGAGCGCGGCGCCGGCCGTGAGGACCGCCGTGGCCGTCGTGGTAGTGGAGAGGGATGCCGTCAAGGTCGGGGCCGTCGGGGCCGCGATGGTCGTCGTGGCCGTGGCGGGCGCCGTGCCGGTGATCGCGGGCAGTCCCGTCGCCGTGACGGAAGCGCCGGGCGTGCTGGACATGGAGCCCAGCGCCGCCGGTGCGCCGGTGGAGAGGGTGGCCGTGGCCGTCGGGGCGGCCGTGGTCGCGGTCATGGTCGTGGTCGCCGTCACGGGGACCGGCCCTGACGTGAGCGGCGTCGATGGCTGGACGGCGGCGGCCCGCGCGGCGACAGCTACGCGCGGACCGGCCAGGGCAAACGGCGCCGCGACGAGTTCCGCGATCAGCCCGCATAGGATCAGCAATCGTCCAACAGTAGTGGTTCGCAAACGCACGCGCATCCGGTCCATCCTCTCCCTGTCGCCGCCGTCGCCACCGCGCCGGACGGCCTGTACCATACAGCCCATGACACCGCGGCGCGCGAAATCGCGCGCCGGAGGGCAGCGTCGCCCTCGCGCCGGTCTTGGCCGCTGTCGGTAGATTATCGCCCGAAGGCGGATGAGAAAGCAATCACCCGCGCGGATGACCTTTTTCTCATCCTCCGGCGACGCCGCGCGGCGTCGCTACACATGGGACCCGCCGGCGGACCGCGCGGAGGATTAATCCAAGGGATTAATCCTCCGTCTGGACGGGCTCGCGGGGCGGTGACGGTGGGGACAGTTTGTGCCGCACATTGGCGAGATGCGTCTTGGCCGTGTTCTCGGAGACCCCCAACTGGGCGGCGATCTGCGCGACCGTGCGGCCCGCCCTATTAAGTTGGCGCACCTCCCGCTCACGGCGCGTGAGCGGGAGGCGGCCCGGCGCGCCGTCCGCCGGGTCGCCGAGCAGGCGCAGCCGGTCGCGTAGGCGCGCGCCCAGCCACGCCGGCGGCAGCCAGACCAATTCGCCGCCGGCGATAGGGCGCAGATCGTCGACGAAGCCCTCGTCGGGATGGCAGATCAGCACGGGGCGCGCGACCCGCGGCACGACCGCCAGGCAGCGATCGAGCGCGTCGGGGACGCCCGCGCAATCGATGACGAGCGCGGCGTTGCGCGGGGCCGCGTCGAGCAGCGCCCCGGCCGTGTCCACCGTTTCCAGGGTCAGGCCCGCCTGCGCGACGTGGAACTCCACGCCGGCCGCGAGCGCGGGGTCGTGGGCCCAGAGCGCCACGCGCGCGCCCGCGCCCACATGTTCCCGCGCCGCCGCCCGCTCCTGGGGCGTGAGCGTCAGGCCCTCCACGCGGCCACCACACCGGCGCTCGTGGGCGCCCAGCAGCAGGGGCAACAACGTCGGGCTGGCCACCACGCCGCCCGCGAGCACGGCCGCCAGGTAGTGCGGCAGCGCCTCCGGGGGCGTGTCCTCCCAGGCCAGGCAACCGGACACGCCCAGGTCAAGCAACGCGCGGAGCGTCGCGTCGTCGAGCGCCGCCAGCGCGCCGATGACGACCACTTTGCTCGCGTCGCTGGCGGTACGGAGATTCTGCACGAGGGGCACGAGGAGGCGGCCGGGCAGATCGACGGCTAGCACGATCGCGGCGGGGCGGAGGCGTGCGGCCTCCCGCACGGCCTCAGCGCTATGGCGGACGTCGCCGGCGAGGCACAGCGCGGGGGTGACGCCTTCCGCGCCGAGGGTCCGCTGCGCCTGCCCTCTCCCCCGCCGCCCTCGCCAGTAGTGGGAGCAGCGGGTAATACTACGATACGTGCGATGATTATTATAATGGCACAGCAAAAGCGCCACCCGCGGCGCATCAATGCCAGGGCTCGTGCATTATCCATTTGACGGAGGCGGCACGTCGCTGCGTAGGGGCGTATGGCTATACGCCCGCGCGCGACCACCGGGCGTATGGCTATACGCCCGCGCGCGACCACCGGGCGTATAGCCATACGCCCCTACGATCATGCGCGAGCCCTGGCATCAATGATCTTCCGCGATGACAGCAACAGGAGGGATTGACCGGCGCGCCGCCTTTGTGGTACCGTGACAGCGCCTCCCCCTCTCGGCCAATATCCTTGGAGGGACCCCGTGCGCCGCTTCATTCTTGTCGCCGCCGTCGCTCTACTCGCCCTGATCCCGCCCGGCGCCGCCGGCCACGCGGGGGCGCGTCCGCATCATATCCCGCCGGTCCCCCTCCTCTTTGGGCCAAGCGTGCGCCTATCCGACCCCTCGCGCTACCCCGCCGACGACCCACAGTACGCGCGGCAAGCGCTGCCCGACGCCGAGCCGTCCGTGGCCGTCGCGCCCGACGGCACGGTGTGGGTGGCCGCCCTGCAAGAGCAACACGGTACGGCACTGTGGCGCGGACGCGTCGGGACGGCGGCGCCGGCCTTTGTCGGGCTGCCCGACGGCGGCGTCGGCGGTGATGACGTGGCCCTGGCCCTCGGCGCCGGCCCGCCTATCTCTCCCGCTACGCCCATCACGCCCACGACGCCCATCACAGGCGTGAGCGTGGGCGCCCCCATCACCGGCACGCTACCCTTTAGTAACCCCATCACGCCGGCGACCCTGTACGTCGCGGCCCTGGCGTCGATCACGCCGCCGCTGGCGGCGTCGCGCATCGCGATGACCGCGTGCCCCCGTAGCGATGTCGCCCACGCTTTCCGCGCCTGCGCCCTTTACCCACACCTCGTCTACGGGCGGCGTGACCGCCCCTGGCTGGCGGCCTACGGCCGCGCCACGGTCTACCTCTCGTACCTGACGCGCGGCGACGACCAACTCTCCGGTCATGTGACGGTGCGTCGCTCCGACGACGCCGGTGTGACCTGGCAGGCTGCCGGCGACCCCGTGGCCGCGCTCCCCCCCGTCCACGGCTGGTCGGGCAACCTCGCCGTCGACCAGCGCGACGGCGCGGTCTACGAGGTGTTCGTCACGGAAACACCCGGCCAGGTGAACGGCCTCAGCGACGATATCAGTCACCACTTCAACCGCATCGTGGTGGCCCGCTCGCGCGACGGGGGCGCCACCTGGCGCGACACCCTCGTCTATCAGGGCGGGTCGGGCGAGGACGACGCCAATATGTGGCCGGGACTGGCGATCGACGCGGCGAGCCGGCTCTACGCCGCGTGGTCGGACCGTCGCCACGTCCTGCTCTCCTCTTCTATGGACGGGGGGGCGACCTGGTCGCCGGCCCGGCGCGTCGGCGCCACTGTCACAGGCGTCGGGGCGGGAGCGAACGTGCTACCCTCCATCGCCGCGGGCGCGGACGGGCATGTCGCGCTAGCCTGGTACGGCGCCGACACCTGGGACGGCCTGTCGCCCCGCGCGCGCTGGCGCGTCTACGCTGCCACGTCGAGCGACGGCGGCGCATCCTTCAGCGCCACGGCGGCCACGGATGTCGTCCACCAGGGTCCGATCTGCACCAAAGGCGACGCCTGCCCCGACCTGCAACGACAGTTGCTCGACAACCTGGGACTGGCGCTCGATCCGCGCACCAACCGCGCCGTCATCGCCTACGGGCGCTCGACCGCGTTCGGCGACTACCGCGCCTGCCGCCGCGCCGCCAACTGCCCGCAAACGTATTATGTCGAGCAGATCGCGCCGTGAGCGGGGACCTGCCCCCGCTGCACGATTTACGGTATATAGTAAATAGGTAGGGCATACGAGCCCGCATCCAAGGGGAGTGCAACGACACAAGCCCCTGTTTGTCCCCATCCCCTGGCACGACATGGCGGGGATGGGACACGATGACTAGTAGGAGGCGCCACACCGTGACCGATCGCTCTATCTGGCGAGGGATACGACCGCCACTGTTTGCCGCGCGTTTGCCCAAGTGGTGGCGCGGAACCGCCGTACGTTTCACCCCTATCGCGCTGCTGCTCGCCGCGCCGCTGACCGCGCCGCCAGCTGGACAGGCGTGGGCGAGCGCCGCGGACGGGGCATGGACGAGCTACCACCGCTCCGCCAGCAACAACGCGGCTTTCACGGAGCCGGGGCAGGCCGCGATGTCGTGGCGCAGCGTGACGATGAAAGACGAGATCTTGGCCGTGAGCGTCGTCAGCGATACCGTTTACGCCGCCGGCGCCGGCCAGACGCACGCCGTCTACGCCTTGAGCCGCCGTAGCGGCCAGCCCATCTGGGGCCGGCTGGTCGACAACGTCGTCATGACCCAGCCGATCGTGGCCGGTGGCCGCGTGTTCGTCGGCACGGGCAACAACTACATGCGCGACGATCCGGTACGCGACTACACCAGCGTCTCCCGCGGCACCGACGCCAACTCGATCTACGCGCTGGATCAGGGCACGGGCGCGGTGCTGTGGCAACTGCCGCTGCAGGGCGAGGCGATGCCCACCCCGATCTACAATAACGGCACGCTCTACTGGGCCACCGGCGACCGCCGCTTCCTGGCCGTCGACGCCGCCAGCGGGCGGATCGTCTGGTCGCTGCGCCTGCCCTCGTACGTTAGCATGTCCTCGCCGGTGCAAGACGGCAACCTGATCATGTTCGGCGGCGCGCACCCCTTCGCCGAATACGCCGTCGACATCGTGAATCGCCGCATCGCCTGGCGGCACGCGTTCACCCTGTTCGGCGGCCGCGCCGTGACCGGCGCCATCGACGACTGCTCGCCCGCGGTGTCCGACCATACCCTCTTCTGTACGGGGACGACCAGCGCGGCGGCCATGCCCAACGGCGGCGACACGGTCGGCCAGTTCGCCTGGGCGCTCGATACGCGGACCGGCCAGGCGCTGTGGCAGAGCGATTTGGGCGACGGCAAGCTGCCCGACTTCTTCGCCGCGGGCGTGCCGACGGTCCTCAATGGCGTCGTCTATGTCGAGAGCCTCGGCAACAAGGGGCTATGGGCGCTCGACGCGCGTACCGGACGCGCGCGCTGGCGCACGACGCTCGCGGCGATGGGGCGTAGCGCTCCGGTCGTCGACGGCGCCGCCCTCTTCACCACCGATGACGCCGGGACGCTCTATCAGTTCGACGCGCGTACGGGGAGCCTCGCGCACCGCATGCGCCTGGGCGGCGGGGTGAGCAACCTTGGTATTGTGCTGGCGAGCGGCAGCCTCTACGTGCCGAACTCGCGCGGCGGCGTCGTCGACGCCATCCCCGAGCGCCTCATCACCGCCGCGCCGGGCATCGACGTGGCGCCGCCAAACGGCCCCGTCGCCACGACTCAAAGCGGCGCGGCCTGCGGGTAGTATGGCGGGTATACGGTAATATGTAGTAGCCCGCGACCGCGGGCGTCATCAGTGAAGGAGCCTTCTACTATTATGTCCATCTTTCATCGCATGAACCGCCGGCAACTCCTGGGCCTCGGCGCGCTAACGGCGGGCGCCGCCGGTATCGATAGCCTGCTGGGCGCCGGGATCACCGGCGTCGACGCCGCCGTGATGCGTCCTGGCGAGTTCGATCAGAGCTACCTCGCCAAGCGCGCGGACATCCGGCAGATCTGGGACTACACCTCGATCGACCAGGTACAGACGGGGATCGGCGCCATGAAGAACGCCATGAACGCCTACCAGTTCTCGTACCGCAAGAGCCACTACCTCGTGATCGACCTGCGCGGCCCCTCGGCCATCATCTACGCGCTCGACGACGCGATGTGGGCGACGTACAAGCTCGGCGCCAAGTACCAGATCTTCGACACGGTAGGCGGGAGCTTCGCGACGACGAATCCGCTCTACAAACGCGTCAACACGGACAACGGGGCGCTCTCGCCGGACAACACCAAGAGCCTGTATCAGGACGCCAGCCTGGCGGCGCTCCAGCAGCGCGGCGCACACATCGCGGCCTGCCACGACGCCTTGCAGTCGCAGGCGGCGCTCGCGGTCAAAGACGGACGGGCGGCGTCCGGCATGACGGCGGCGCAGGTCTTCGCGGACTTCTCCCAGCATCTCGTGCCAGGCGCGCAGCAGACACCCTCGGGCAGCTCGCTCATCGCCGTGGCGCAACAACTCGGCTTCACCTACGCCAAGCAGTAGGAGTCCGAGGGCGTTAGACCCGCTCGTTCAGCCAGGACACGATCTCGCCGGACGGGACATCTTCTTGGTCGCCACTGTCGAGGTCTTTGACGGCCACGACAGCGGCCTCCAGTTCGCGCGCGCCGAGCAGCAGCGCGTAGCGGATACCGCGCCCCGTGGCGTACTTGAACTGCTTGCCGTAGCCGTCGGCGTCGGGGTAGAGATCGACGCGCAGGCCACCCACACGCAACCGTTGCGCCAGCGCCAGACTCGCCCCCGTCGTGCTCTCGTCGCCCCGGGTGACGAGCGCCTGCGGCTGCCCGGCCAACCGCTCCGGAAACAGCCCGCGCTCCTCCATCAGCAACAAGATACGCTCGAGACCCAGACTGAAACCGCAGGCGGGCACATTCTGTCCGCTGAACATGCCGATCAAGTTATCGTAGCGCCCGCCGCCGCCGCCGGACCCACTGAAGCCGGGAAGCTCGATCTCGAAGACCGCGCCGGTGTAGTAGCTCAGTCCACGCGTCAGATAGGGGTCGACGCGCAGGTACGGGGCGGCGGGACCATACGCGGCGTACTCCACGACCTTGCGCAGGTCGGCGGCGCCTTGCCGGCCCGCCTCGGACGGCTCCAGCAACTCGTTCAGCCACGCTAGCACGGCCGCGTTCGTATCCGGGGCCTCGGCCATCGTCCCCAACAACAGCGCCGCCGCCGCGAGATCGAGCCCGCGCTCGTCCAACTCGCGACGCACGCCGCCGAGTCCGATCTTGTCCAGCTTGTCGATCGCCACCAACGCCGAGCCTTCCAGGGCCGCCGGGACCCCCGCGATCTCCATCAGACCGCGCAGGACGCCGCGATGGTTGAGCCGCACCGCGAACCCCGCCGGACCTCCCGACTGCTCCGACGGGTTGGGACCCGCCCCCAGGGGACTAGGACTAGTGAAGCCAAGATCGCGCAGGATTTGGGCGACCGCACCGATCACCTCGGCCTCGACGGTCGGGCTGGCCGAGCCCACGATGTCGACGTCGCACTGGTAGAACTCGCGGTAGCGCCCTTTGGCCGGGCGATCCGCGCGATAGACGGGCTGGATCTGATAGCGCTTGAAGATGCGCGGCAACCGGTGGCGATACTCGGCCACGACGCGCGCCAGCGGCACCGTCAAGTCGTAGCGCAGGCCGGCGTCGGCGAGCGTGTTCTCGGTGGGCGCGTCGTCGAGGACACGCTGAAGCTCCTGCCCGCGCTTGAGCGCGCGGAAAATCAGCTGGTCGCCCTCTTCGCCATACTTGCCTAGCAGCGTATCGAGGCGTTCGAGCGCGGGCGTCTCCAGCGGCTCGAAGCCATAGCTTTGGTAGACGCGCTCGATCGTGGCGATCACGTAGTCCCGGCGCAGCACATCCACCGGTAGGAAGTCGCGCGTGCCGCTCATCGGCGCCGTGTTCATCTTACTCATTATTCGGCTATCTATACATCCGTGCACGCCATGGCATCAGTATACTACATCAAGGATAGGCGCCTTGAACAAGACAAGAGCGGTAGCCTGCCGCGGCGTCCGTCCAGTCGCTCCGCTTCAGAGGAGTCATCCCATATAGTGGCGATACGCGGCATATATACAGGGCTCGTGAATTATCGTAGGGGCGTATGGCATACGCCCGCGCGTTCGAGGCTGCGGGCGTATGCCATACGCCCCTACGCCATGTTGGGTGCCTCGGCCCGTTGGATAATTCACGAGCCCTGGGCATATATACGGCATAATAGCGGCGGTATGCGGTAAGCCGCTATACTATGGATGCGCGGCGCGCCGCTACCGTGGCGGCGTGTGACGTTGATGGCGCGCCACAGACTATGGACTGCCCTACTGGTGACGCATGAGCTACCATGTTTTTCCAAACCAGCCTCAGCAGGCGCCCGGCGACGCGATGCCCCTGCTCCAAGACGCGGATCTGGTGGAGCGGGCGCTACGCGGCCATACGGACGCGTTCGCCGTCCTCTTCGATCGTCACGCTCCCCGCGTTTATGCGCTGGCCTATCACCTCATCGGTGACCGCACCGAGGCCGAGGATATCGCGCAGGACGCTTTCCTCCACGCGCTGCGCGCCCTGTCGACCCTACGCGAGCCCGGCTCCTTTGGGGCCTGGGTCACGCGCATCGCCACCAACGCGGCCTTCGGCGTCGCTCGCCAGAGAAAAAACCTGCCACGCGCGGAATTGAGTGACGCGGTGGTCGATACGTATCCCGACGCGACGCGCTGGGGCTCACCCGAAGCCATGGGCCTCGCCGGAGAGGATCAACAGTTGGTCCGCGCGGCGCTCGACCGCCTGGCTCCATCACACCGCGCCGCCCTGACATTGCGTGAGATCGGTGGGTTGAGCTACGCCGAGATCGCCACGGCCCTGGGCACGACGCGCGGCGCGGTCGAGGCGCTGCTGTTTCGGGCGCGGGCGCGCTTCCGCGATGAGTACCATAAAGTGAGCGGCGGCGCCGTGGCGCCCATGCGCCAATGCAAGCAAGCGCCGCGCGTCCTGGCGACTCTCGCCGACGACGAGGTGGCGGGAGCGCAACGCGCACGCGTCATCGCGCACGCGAACCAGTGCGCGACGTGCGCGGCGACCTTACGCTCCCAGCGCGCTACGCGGGCGCGCCTCGTAGCGCTGCTGCCTCTCAGTGTGCCCGCGTCCATCAAAGTGGCGGTGCTGTCCAAAGCTGGGCTACTGCTGGCCTCGTCGAGCGCCGCCGCGACGGGGACGGCCGCGGCGACGACGAGTGGTGCGGTCAGTGGCGCGACGACGGCCGGTGGTGGGGCCGCGACCGCTGCAAGCGCCGCTAGTGGGGCGGCAACGGCCGGTGGCGCGACAGGAACGGCCGCGGCAACGGCCGGTGGCGCCGCGACCGCCGGCGGTACGGCGGCGGCCGGCGTCATCACGGCGGGTGGCGGCGCCGTGACAGGGACGGCCGCGGCAAGCGGGGCGACCAGCCTTGGTGTGGCGGCCGGCGGCACGACCACGGGCCTTACGGCTGGCGCGACGACCAGCGCCGCCGGCAGTGGGATCGTCGCCGTGGCCGGCGCGGCCAGCGCCGCGACAACCTCGACGGCCGGAACTGTCATCGCGCTGACCGGCGGTACGGGGGTCGTCGCCAAGATAGCCGCTATCTCCGTGGCTGGCGCGGTCATGGTCGGCGCACTGGCTCCGAAACCGGCGCTTTCCCCACCAGCAGCCCTCGCGGCCTCGCGGCCCCACGCGCGTTCCACACCTGCGCGTAGACCTATGCTCATGCCACCGTACGCGTTGGTCATAGAGCCAGGCGTCGTACAAAGGCGGCCCATCGCTCCGGGTCCCTACACCGCGCTGCCAGGCTATGCCGCGCGGAAAACCGTCGCGCGGCCGCCCGTCAGCAGGGCGCCGTTCAGTCAGTCTGGGTCCTTGACGACGCCGACCCTGTTCTCGATGGCGATTAATTCAATGGCGAAGGACAGAAGCGTATCCGTCGATCAATCGTCCGCGGTTCCCACTCCCACGCCGGCCATAGCGGCGCCGACGGACACGCCCAACAAGGTGGTCGTCGTACGCGACAAAGTGTCGCTGATCCCAACGATAACACCGACCGCGTCGCCACCTCCGACGATAACACCGACCGCAACGCCACCTCCAACGATAACACCGACCGCAACGCCACCACCTTCCACCTCCTATTCAGCGGGACCGGACATCGCTCCCCCGGCCGCCGCACGATTCAACGAGAGACAAACCTCACCGACGATCTCGCCGGCTGTCGGAGTTGGTACCGGCGACGCCACGCCCACGACGCCGTCGACGGTCGTGGCTCAAGGGACGCCAACGCTGGTAGCGGGATCGGTGAACGCTCAACCCGCGCTCGTCAGCGGCCGTACGAATACCACAAGTACGCCTAGTCCCACCCCCACAGCGGATAACAGTACGACCAGCGCGCCGCTCGTGAGGGCGACTATCACCGTGCAACCACCCGTCGCCACAGTCACCGTCACATATACGGCCACCCCCACGCCGTCAACGGCGCCGTCGCTGAATCTAGCCGCCACTGCCGGACCACCCGCGCAACCAGCCAAGATTGGCGGCGACGCGGCGAGCCCGACGCCATCGGGTACGCCCACCGCGCTACTCGTCACCGACCCTTTCAGTGTCACCGGCGGCATAACCGGCACGCCCGTGACGCTAACCGGTGAAGTGAATCCTATCGCGCCCACCGCGGCGCCGGCAGCGCCGCTCCCAAGTATGACGCCAACGGCAACGCCTTCCCCAAGCGCCACTGCTACGGCTATGCCGGCGGATACCGGGACTCCGAGTCCGACGGATACAACAATACCGACCGCGGCGCCGTCTATCACCGCGTCTCCAACCGCCGCGCCGTCGAACACTGACCCCGCCCTTAGCGCTACACCGACAGCAGCGGTTGATGAGCCATCTCCTACGACCATATCGTCCTCAACGCCATCGCCGTCTCCGGCGCCGCTAGAGAGTCCTACCGCTGTGCCCGCCACGGAGATTACTCCCACGGCCACGACCACGCCTATCCCAACGAGCACGAGTACGCTAGCCGTAGCCGCTACAGACACCACGACAACGACGCCCATTTCAACAGACTCGACAACACCGGCGCCGACGTCCATGGGCATGACCGCGTCGCCGAGCACGACCACACCCAGCGCCACGGCGGCCACCGCGACGAGCGCTACCGTCGAGATCGACAGCGGCGCCTCCGCGACGCCGGACGCTAGCACACCTGGCTAACAGTCGCCGAGCGGGCATCGTGATGAAAGAGCCGGAGGACTTATGGACCGCCAACGTATCGCCGTGACGCGTCTCTTGCCGGGCGGCGCGCTCGACCGCCTGCGCACGGCCGGTAACGTGGCCGTGCACACCGATGATCGCGCCCCGACGCGCGATGAGGTAGTCGCGCTCGCGCGCGACGCCGATGGCCTGCTCTGCCTGTTGACCGAACGTATCGACGCGGCGCTGTTCGACGCGACGCCGCGCCTGCGCGTGGTCTCCAACTACGCCGTCGGCGTCGACAATATCGACGTCGCCGAGGCCACGCGCCGCGGCATCCTAGTCACCAACACGCCCGACGTGCTGGCCGAAGCCACGGCCGACCTGACGTGGGCGCTGCTGCTGGCCGCCTGTCGCCGTCTCGGCGAGGGCGAACGATTGGCGCGCTCCGGCGAGTGGCGCGGCTGGGCGCCGATGCAACTGCTGGGCGCCGATGTCTACGGCAAGACGCTGGGCATCGTGGGACTCGGGCACATCGGACAAGCGGTGGCGCGCCGCGCTATGGGCTTTGGCATGACCATCCTGCACCACACGCGCCGCCCCGTCGACGCGGCGGTCGAGCGAGCGCTGGGGGCGCGATCGGTCGGCCTGGAGGAATTGCTACGGGAATCGGACATCGTGAGCCTGCATGTGCCGCATACAGCGGAGACACGCCACTTCATCAATGGTGAGCGCCTGCGCCTGATGAAGCGCTCGGCCTACCTCGTCAACACCGCACGCGGCGCGGTCATCGACGAGGCGGCGCTGGTCGACGCCTTACGCGATGGAATCATTGCCGGAGCGGGGCTCGACGTCTACGAACACGAACCGCGGCTCACGCCGGGCCTGCTCACGTTAGAGAATGTCGTCCTGGCGCCGCACCTGGGCTCGGCCACGATCGAAGCGCGCACAGCCATGGCCGGCCTCGCCGCCGACAACCTGCTCACGGCGCTGGCCGGCCTCCGGCCCCCACACCCCGTCAACTCTGATGCGCTAAAGCTATACTAGGCCCAGCAACGCTTCCAGACGCGCGGGCTGGTAGCCCTGCACGGGGACACCGTCGACAACGGTGACTGGGGGCAGCGGCAGGCCGAGCGCCAGGAACTCACGCAGGGAGCGCTCGTCCCGCGTGACATCGCGCAACTCGTACCGCACATCATGATCGGAAAGAAACTCTTTCACAGCCCGGCAGGGCGTTCAACGCTCGTGCGTGTAGAGAATGACCGTGTGCTCCTGTTCGTCCATACCTACAGCTTGCCAGATCCACTTCTTCGGTGAGCATGTGCTACCGCGATCAAGGGGGGCGCGGTCACGGCGTCGTAGCGATCAGCCGTCAGCCGACGGCTAATCGCCCTGGGCCTGATCCTCGCAAATAGTGTCGGCCAACCCCTCGGCGTGCCCCGCCGGGACCAGCACGGTGAGGCGGTCGCCCCGCCGCAACTCCGTCTGTCCGTTCGGCGCGAACGTGTCGGCGCCACGGCGGATGGCGACGACGAGCGAGGAGGGGGGCCACGCGATCTCCATCACGCGCCGGCCGACCGGCCCGCGGTCGCCCGTCAATTCCAGGTCGACGATGCGGTAGCCGCGCAGCCGACCCAAGAGCGGGTCGCCATCGGGGGCCTGCAGCTCGGTGGGCGCCTCAGGCGCCTGCGCTGGTACGTCCCGCGGCCCCTGCGCGGCAGCGGTGGGTTGACGCGTCGCCCTTTGCTCAACCTGGGTGAGGCTCTGTTCCAGGCGCTCGTTGTAGGCGCGCAGGACATCGCGCTGCGTCACCCACCCGCTGACCGTCTTTTGATCCGCGGCCAGCACCGGCAACCCCGACCGATCCTCATGGACGAGCAGCCCCAAAGCCCGCTCCAGACTCTGGTTGGCGTAGAGCGCCGGCGCCGCGCGGGCCAGATCGCCCGCCACCACGTCCAGCGCGTTATCGCGCACGGCCTGCTCGACCTCCTGCAAGGTAACGGCGCCACGGAAGGCACCATCCTTGTCCACGACCGGCAGGGCGTCGCACTCCTCCTCGGTGAAGCGCGCGATCAACTCATTGAGCGTAAGGCTCTGGGGCACACCGTTGGGGAGCGCCCGCATGGCGTCGGCGACAGTCAGGATCTCCATCAGGTTGGCCGAGCGCCCGCGCATGATGTCGATGCCACGGCGGCGCAGCTTGAGCGTGTAGATAGTGTCGCGGGAGAGGCCCTTGCTGATCGCCGTGGCAAGAACAATCGCGGCCATCAGAGGTAGGATAATGGTGTAGTCGCCCGTCAACTCGAAGATGATGATGACGGCGGTAATGGGCGCGCGCGCCGCGCCGGCGAACACGGCCCCCATCCCGACCAGACCATAGGCGCCGGCCGGACCCACGGCGCCTGGGAAGATACCGTGCAGCACTTGGCCGTAGGCCGACCCAAGCATGGCGCCGATGAAGAGCGATGGCGCGAACACGCCGCCGGACCCGCCGATGGCGATGGTCAGGCTGGTCGCCACGGCCTTGGCGACCAACAGGACCAGCAAAAACCACACGACGTACTCGCCACGGATACCATTCTGTAGGACCGGGTAGCCGACGCCATACATCTGCGGCAGCGCGAGCAGCAGCAGGCCCAACAACAGCCCCCCCACCCCCGGCCGTAGCCAATCGGGGCCATGCCACACGCGGTCAGCAAGGTCCTCCAGACCGTAGAGCACGCGCACGAAGCCGATGCCCACGGCGGCCGCGAGCACCCCCAGGACAGCGTAGAGCAGGTACTCCCAGTAGGACACGAGGTGGAACGCCGGCAGCGTCAGGAACGCTTGCGCGCCGAAGGCGGCGCGCCCGATCACGGCTGCTGTGATCGACGAGAGCACCACCACGCCAAAGGCCTCGGTCTCGAAGTCGCGCAGGATGAGCTCGAGCCCGAAGAAGACCCCCGCGATCGGGGCGTTGAAGGTGGCGGAGATGCCGCCGGCCGCGCCACAGGCGACGAGCAGACGCAGACGCGAGTCGGGGACCCGGACGGCCTGCCCCAGCGTTGAGCCGAGCGCGGACCCAATCTGCACGATCGGTCCCTCGCGCCCGACCGACCCGCCCCCACCGATACAGAGCGCCGAGGCCAGCGACTTGACGATTGCCACGGCCGGGCTAATACGACCGCCGCGCTCGGCCACCGCGAGCATGACCTCAGGGACACCGTGGCCACGCGCCTCGGGCGCGAAGCGGGCGATCAACGGACCGTAGATCAGGCCCGCGACCGCCGGCGCTAGTACGACGAAGAACGGACCCAGCCAGGCGACGTGCGGGTTGGCCGCTCCCGAAAAGAACGGATGCGCGGCGCGTCCCGTCGCACTGTAGTCGTTGTGCCCCGAGAAGAGGAGCGTGAACCCCAGGATCAGGTAGCGGAAGATGATCGCGCCCACGCCGGCGCCGGCGCCCACGACGAGCGCGAGGAAGACCAGACCCGCCGCGCTGCCGCGCAGCCAATCATAGACCCGTGCGCTCGTCGCGGTGGGTAAGCGTAGCGATCCGCGCGGCGCGGCGTCCGTCTGTCGCCCGCGCACGCTCATAGGCGGCCGCCTCTTCCACGCACGCCTCTTTCTAGTGCAAAGCGATACATACAACCGGCTGTTTTGCCCATAGTACTGTCGTTCATGGGTATAGTGTAGCGTACTGAGGGCGCCTGCTTCTTGATCGTCTGTATCCCCTCCTCCAGTCGCGACTGGTGATTCGCCGCTAGCCCCGACGTGTCCCGTATAGTTAGGGCAGGAACAAAGGAGAACGCGGCATGGCCCGTGGCGTACAACCCGACAAACACACCGCCTACTACGAACTGCTCGACGCCTGCGCGACAGGCGGCTGCCCGGTCTGTACGCTGACCCTGGCCGCCGTCACGAGCTACCTACAAGCAATCACTTACGAGCACGTCAACGACCCCGAGTTCCGCGACGCTATCGTCGCGGCGCGCGGCTATTGCAACACTCACTCCTGGCGGCTGCGCGAGCTGCGCGTTGCCCTTGGTACGGCCTTGATGTACCGCGACGTGATCCGCGACGCCGCCGCCGAGCTGGCGCGCCCGCCGGCGGGCGGTCGGCCCGACCTTTTCGGCGCCGGACAGGGGCAGGGCCACGGCGGCGTGCGCGGCCGGCTCTCCGCATTGACGGGGAGAGGGGCGCCCGACAGTGGTGGGCGCATCGTCGATCCGCACCGCGCCTGCCCCGCCTGCCAGGAACGCGACCGCTACGAATTGCTCTACCTGGAGGCCCTGCTCGGTCACATACGGGATGAGCGCATGGCCCAAGCCTTCGCCGACGCCGGCGGCCTGTGCATGGTCCACCTCGACCGCCTCAGCGCAACGACGCGCCAGAGCGCCGCGCTGGAGCGGCTGCTCGCCGTGCAGCGCGAGTGCCTGCTGCGCCTGCACGACGAACTGACCGAATTCGTCCGCAAGAACGACTATCGCTTTAGCGGCGAGGGCATGGGCCCGGAACGCGACTCATGGGTCCGCGCCGTCGAGATCGTTGCCGGCAAGCCCGGCATTAGATGAGTCGAAAGTCGAAAGTCGTGAGTAGGGCAGCGCATCCGACTACCACCTGGCAGAAGATTGTTTGACCAATCGACGGTAAGCCGCATGTTCGTCGGGTAAACTTCCGACTATCGACTTCCGACTTCCGACTTCCGACTTCCGACTTCCGACTTTCGACTTTCGACTTTCGACTTTCGACTTATCACCGCGAGCCGCTGCGCGCCTGGACCCCGCGCAGCCCTGTTACGAAGATGACGCCGCCGATGGCGTTGCCGATGACCGCCGGGATTAGGAACGCCGTGAGCCAGCGCAGCCAGGTGATCGGCGCCCCGGCGAACATGGCCAGCAGCACCTCGATCGACCCGATGATGCAGTGGTAGAGCTGCAGGCCGACGAGCAGGTAGGTGATGATGTAGATGATTACCAGGTGCGCCGCGCCCCCCTGGACGGTCTTCAGGAGCCACGACGTCAGGGCGACGAGCCAACCGCCGAGCACGCCGGCGAGCGCGGCTTGCAGGAACGAGTGGTCGACGAGCGAGAGGCCCAGTTCGCGGTAGACCGCCTTGTAGGGGTCGAACACAATCGTGATGTGCGCGATGAACACGGCGAATATGACGGTACCGACGACGTTGCTCGCCAGGACCAGCCCCCAGCGCTGGGCAAGCTTGCCCAGCGTGCCCTCGCCGGCGAGGAGGCCCGCCACGGGAGTAAGGGTATTCTCGGTGAAAAGCTCCGACTTGCCCAGAATGACGACGATGAAGCCCAACGGGTATAGAAAGCCGCCCAGGAATATGGCCGTGACCAGGCTCATATGGAACGCCGCGTGCAGCCGCCCCGCGACCACGGCCACGGCCAGCGGCCCGAAGCCGATATCCAGTCCGGCCACGAGGCCGGAGACGCTGATGTCGAGGGCGGACCGCCGCAGCTCCGCCTCCCCCTCCTCGACCAGAGGCTCGAAGACGTCTTGAACGTCCTGTTTCGTGTTCGTCGTCAATGGCTGTCCCCTTATCACTCGCCCACAACCACGATGTCATACATCCTACCCACTACCGTCCTCCCTTCACGCATCTGCCTTTCAGTGTAAACGCGCGACAAGCCCTGTGGGAACTATGGACATTTTAGAACAAATAACCTATAATGGTGGTAATGGGCGGGTACGTCTACCCGCCTCGAGCCTTGCATGGTATGGAGGTGTGACAATGGCAGGCAGTTTCAATCGCGTCACCATCGTCGGCAACCTGGGGCGCGACCCCGAGACGCGCGCGCTCCCCAGCGGCGACACGGTCGCCGACTTCACCGTCGCCACGACCGAGCGCAGGCGCGGCGCCGATGGCGGGACCCAGGAGACGACGACGTGGTTCCGCGTCAGCGCGTTCGGTAAGCTCGGCGAGACCGCCCAGCAGTACCTGCGCAAGGGCTCCTACGTGTACATCGACGGCACGCTCGCGTTGCGCGAGTACACCGACCGCGACGGACAGCCCCGCCAGAGCCTGGAGATTCGGGCGCGCGACCTGCGCATGCTCGACCGCCGCGAGGACCGCGACGACAACGCCAGGCCGCTCGCGCTTACCGGGGCGGGCGCGGCCGGCGCGGCTGGCGCGAAAACTAGTGTGGGCGACCTACCGTTTTAAGAGTAATCAGTGATCGGTAGCCAGTAGTCAGATGTGTCGTACGGCAAGCCGGAGCAGTAACCGAATGGAGGATTTAGAATATGGCGTTCTCACCCGATCAGCACCTGCGCAACCTCAAGGGGCAGCAGTACCTCGATGTGAAGTGGCGCTTGATGTGGCTGCGCGAGGAGCATCCCGACGCGCGCATCAAGACTGAGTTGGTGACATTCCGAGAAGACCAGCAGATGTGGGTCTTCAAGGCGGAGGTCGTCATACCGGACAAGGGGGCGGCCACCGGCCACGGCCAGGAGACCGAGCGCGACTTCCCTGCTGGGGCCTGTGAAAAAGCGGAAACCAAGGCCATTGGGCGCGCCCTGGCGGCATTGGGGTATGGCACGCAGTTCGCGATGGAGCTCGACGAGGGCGACCGCGTGGTCGACAGCCCCGTCGCCCCTGTCCGCGCGCCGCGCGCCGACCGATCCGGCCTCAAAGTGGTGGCCGAGCGGCCGACAGAAGACCGCTCCACCCTCAAGGTGGTAGCCGAGCGTTCAGCAGAAGATCAAGCCGCGATCCTGCGCGTCGATGTCGCGGCCGCCCTCGCCGCCGACCACGACGCGGCCTCCAAGCTCCCCAAGGCAGCCGAGGAGATGACCGCCGAGGAACTGGAGAAGACGCTCGCCTGGCTGCGCAACCGCGCTAAGCGCCAGGCGTAATAGTCGAAAGTCGAAAGTCGAAAGTCGAAAGTGGAAAGTCGAAAGTCGAAAGTCGAAAGTCGAAAGTGGAAAGTCGATAGTCGATAGTCGCCAGTTGGGCTCTGACAAATAGTAGGGTAATCTAGCGTCGGCTAGGCGCCGGTTCGCGCGGCGCCATCATGCCACTTTCCACTTTCCACTTTCCACTTTCCACTTTCCACTTTCGACTATTTAACATCGTGCAGCCGATCGTCGTAGCGGCGAAACCGTGGCAGCGCCACGGCCAACAGCGCGACGCCGACGACGCAGAGCACGCCGCCCGAGACGACCGATTGGCGTACCCCCGCTAGCGTGGCGACGACGCCCGACTCGACGTTGCCGAGCGCCGGCCCACTGGAGTAACTCAACAGCTCGATGCCGGCCAGGCGTCCGCGTAGCGCGTCGGGAATCGTCCCGTTCCAGATGCGGCCGCGGAACAGTCCGCTCATCATGTCCGCGCCGCCGGCCACGGCCAGGGCCAGCAGCGCCAGTGGAAGCGTCGGCGCCAGCCCGAAGAGGGTGATCGCCACGCCCCAGGCAAGCGCGGCCATGATGACGGCGCGCCCGTGCCGGTGGACGCGCCCCGTCCAACCGCTCGTGGCCGTGGCCAGCAGCGCGCCGACCGACGGCGCGGCGTAGAGCAGGCCAAGCGCGCCCGCGCCGCCGTAGTGCGGGGCCAGCGCCGGGAAAAGCGCCGTCGGCATGCCGAAGAACATCGCCACGATGTCCACCAGATACGTGCCCATCAACTCGGGACGCCCGCGCGCGTAGCGCAGCCCTTCCATGACGCGGCGCGGACTCGGCCGCTCGGCGTCCGGGGGCGGCGGGACCGCGCGCATCAGCCGCAGCGCGGCGAGCGACACCACGAACGTGGCGACGTCGACGGCGTAGGCGCCGGTGAGCCCGATCGTAGCGACAAGCACGCCGCCAAGCGCGGGTCCGGCCACCATACCCGCCGTGCTCACCAGCGAGGAGAGGGCACCGGCCGCTGTCAACTCGTCGCGCTCCACCAGACGGGGCAGCAAGGCGTCGAGCGAGGGCCGCTGCAAGGCGTCGAGTCCGGCCATCGCCGCGGCGACAGCGTAGAGCGCCCATAGGTGTGGGCGCGGCAGCAGCGCGTTGAGCGCCAACAGCCCCGACATCACGGCCAAGGCCAGCTCGGTCAGCTGGACCAAACGGCGCCGATCCCACGCGTCGGCGAGCGCCCCGCCCACGAAGGCGAAAAGGAGGATCGGGACAAGCTCGGTCAGCCCGAGCAGCCCCACCGCCAGCGACGAATGGGTTAGCCGGTACGCCTGATAGGGTATCGCCACGTAGGTGATCATGCTGCCGAAGAAGGACACCGCGCGGCTGATGTAGAGCAAGCGGAAGTCGCGGTGGCGGCGCAGCGGGCCCATATCCATCGCCATCAGCCGCGCCAGCCGCCGCCAGCGCACATCGCCTTCGGCATCCTCACCTGTAGGAGTAGTATGGACGAAGTGGCCGGCTGGGTCATCGTCATCGGCTGGAGGGGACGTGGAGGGGTCGATATCGGGTAGCATAGGCCTATACTATAGCAGCGCGTAGCGCCCGCGACTGAGCAGATTGGCGCGGATCGTCATGCGCTCGGGATCGTTGAGGCGCAGCAGGAAAACGCTGGATGCGGTAGCCGCGAGCGGATCAGCATCACGATGCGGTCCAATAGCACCAGTTGGTCTAGCTCCTCGCTTTCCTCGCTGGAAAGAGTTCCGGCGGCGTTCTTGTCGAGCAATACGCGCACGCGCGTGATCGTCGTATCGGACAACCGGAACGCCGCGATCTCCTCCACGGAGGGGGCGCGGGCGAAGAACTCAGCGATCTCCTCAGTTGGACGCGGCGGCGCTGCCTGGCTCATCATCGTCCTCCTCGTGTGAACGTTAGCTCACCGCTCCAGTACATAGCCGCCTACTCCCCGCTCCATGCTATCGTGCATCGCTAGGGGATAATGAAGTGTGTCAATTCGATGATGTCGGTTGTCGGCTCGATGTGCGCTGTCGGACGAAGGTTGTCCGGTAAAACGATGAGGTTGTCGCCTGCCCTTGTGGCAGATGGAACGAGAATACCTTCGACACCACGTCGGAGGGCGATCAGCCCGAGCGCGTGCCCTATGTCGTAGTTCAGGTCATCGAGGAGCGCCTCCTCCGTCAGGCCCAATGCGGCGAGGTCGCGGCAGTCGAGCACCGCGCTGAGGTCGGCGTGGAGTCTTGTGCGGCGGTACGAGCGTAGCCCCGCGAGGGGGCGGTGCGACCCGAAACGACGCAGGATCTCGCCGATAGGAATATCGGGGCCAAGCGAGAGATATAGAGCACGCCAGTGGTCTGTCGTGGGATATTGCGCTTGCGCCCGATGGAATCGCCCCGACGCAATGGTCGAGCCGGTGGCGTCTCGGGTGCGAAGCGCGCAAGATGCACCCGCCACACATCGCCGTTCCATGGAACGACAGGCAACGGTGCAAGCGCGCCGGCCGCGTCCCATGAAACCGCGGTCATCAATCTCGCCCGTTGTCCATTAAATGAAGATACCGGAGGCTAACCCGACAAAAGCGGCATATACCTCATCCAGATCGCCATCCCGAAACGCCTGCTGCGGTGTTCGCCACCGCAAGTCGCGGAGTTCGGCGCGCATCCACTCGTGGACGCCTTCGGTTTCGGCAAACAACTCCTGCAAACCATCACGGAGCCCCGCGAGGGTCTGCAATCGCTGCAGCGTCGCCCCGTCAGGCCGTGCCCCTGTCGCACGCCAGGATGCAAGCTCCGTGTCCGTCACGCGCAAAGCCGCCACGATATCCACCCGCGATAGGCCTAAATCCGCCCGCATCGCGTCGAGCGTGCTCTCGATCGTGCCGACTTCGATGTCTTCGACCCGCTGTGCCATGAGCAAATCCCCCCGACTACAGCATAGCACGCTGTCGACGCCTGTCGCGATAACAGCACTACTAGCAGTTTGTCGGAGAGAAGTGGGCGCTCCGTCCCGTGTGTGGTGGTACAGTAGGAAGCATGAGTAGAACATTCAAAACCGTAGACTACGAGGCGGCGCTGGACCTGACCGTGCGCCTGGGTGA
>JAABUO010002344.1_pt1 | contig 23220 bp, 22 predicted proteins | sample 5559291 | NCBI WGS metagenome assembly JAABUO01 (sample SAMN10711878, study PRJNA513372) | rock metagenome | isolation source: Antarctica rocks | place: Antarctica: Victoria Land, Finger Mt sud
TGGAGTTGGTTTGCGTTCCAGGACCGGGATCATAGAAAGAAGCCTGTGAGTTGGCAGGGATTGGTGGATTGGCACTCTGATTGCCGGGAGTGGTTGGTTCCCAATCCTCGAACGTGGTGCCGCTGACAGACCAGCTATAAGTCGTCCTCCAGCCGGTGCCGGACGGCAGCCCGCTGAGACTGGCTGTGCAGCCCTGGCCCACCAAGATATTGTAGTTGCCGCTGCTGTCTTTGATCGCGCCGGGGTTGAGGGTAACGGGGGAAGACATAATGTTCCAGAACACGCCCGGCCTCCTCTGAGACCGGGCGCTTCTCTTTGCTATGGCATTCGCTTCATTGCCTCTTCTGCCGCTTTCTTGACATTGTCATCCTCTGAGGCCGTTGCTCTCGCTAAAGCAGCTTTCGCCTGCAAGGCATTCGCCGCACGGTTTGGACTCTTCGGATCAAGCCGCTGCCAGCCGTAGCCATAGTAATAGTTCGTTACGGCAGCGTCGGGCGCAAGCCGCAGTGCTTGATCAAACTCGGACATGGCCTGCTCGCGGTCGTTGCCGGTGTCATTGACCAGCAACCCTAACGCGATATGGACGGCAGCCTGCAACTCCGTTGACGTAGGCGGCGCGTCAGTAAACGAAAGTTTCATCTCCGGGTGGGCCGTGTCCGTCGCACGGTGCAGCGCCTGCGTGTAGACCGAAAACGCTTCCATATTCTGCCCCGTTTGGCTGAGCAGCAAGGCATACTTCATCCAGGCCACGGCATCAACTGGAAAGGAGCACCCGCGCAGGTTGGGCTTGTTCTCGATGGCCTGACTGACGGCAACCGCTTCGGGCGTGAAGTTCAGCGGGTAGTAGACGCCCAGCTTGTAGGCGGCAATGGCCTCCGCCGTTCTTCCTTGCCCTGCCAGCGCCTCTCCCAAGCCGTAGTAGGGAGCGGGGCCAATCAGGGTTTGCGGGGGCGTTTGGGGCGTTGCCGTAACTTGAAGCAGCTCGCGGTAGTTGGCTTCGGCAGCGGCAAAGTTCCTGTTGCCAAGAGCTGAGGCTCCCGCCTGGTTCAAGTCGTTGACCTTGTCCATCTTGGCATCTTCGAGCGCCTTCTGCTGCGGCGTCAGAGGAAGCGGTCCTCCCCCAACATGTATGCTGCTCAGTATCTTTTTGATCTCCGCAGGAGAAAGGCTGTGCTGGGAGGCGGTGGTGCTGGACGTCGGGCTGGTTTGCGCGACGCTGGGCAACTCCAAACACAGAGTTGCCAGAGCGAGACATAAAAGTATTGTTTTCATAATATTCTTCCTTATCAAGACCAAATGTGGGCAAGCTTCACCCTCACTGAAAACTACCGCCTGTCGGAACGATGCGTGACCAGCTTGGGAACGAATTTTGTGCTGTAAGATTGTATCCAAGCGAAACTTGCCCTACCGACTGCCCCACAGGATAATCAATCCAACTGTCGTATGGGGCAAGGGTGGCGTTGAAGTTAGTTGTCCAAAGGCTCTCCGCCAAAGGAACCCATCTTGTGTCATTGGTGGAATTGGCGGGCGGCATGAACATCAAGTAGGTGTGGAAGCTGCTGGTCATCACGGCATTCGTGACTGCGCTGTTCAATGTGCTGATTTTCGGCGCGTCGCCCTGTGTATCGAGACGACCATCTGTGAAGAATGTCCCCATGTATGGAAATCCAGCATCCAGCCCTTCACCATTCATGGTAGCTTTGGAAGTTTCCTTCTGGCCTCCAATTGTTATATATTCTTCAGGCTTAATCAGTTGTAGATAGGCCCATTGTCCCGTTCCAAAAGCGGGAGTTGAAGGAAGTGAAACCGCAGCAGTCCAGATAGAGCCATTTCCCGCTGGAGGGTTTCCCGGCTGAAGCGCAATCATATCCGTTTCAGTCACATTACCCTGTTGGGTAGTACGAATATAACCCATGCCAACCTTATTATTGAGCATTGATAAAGTTGGCACATAGACCGTTACCTTTTGCGTTGCAGTCACAGAGAAAGAAGAACCCTCTCCCGCAGGCGGCGTCACCGTCGCCGTGCAGGTGACTGTTTCAGTTTGTTGCGACGGGTCGTTCCAGTACCAGTGGTAGGTGGAGTTGGTTTGCGTTCCAGGACCGGGATCATAGAAAGAAGCCTGTGAGTTGGCAGGGATTGGTGGATTGGCACTCTGATTGCCGGGAGTGGTTGGTTCCCAATCCTCGAACGTGGTGCCGCTGACGGACCAGCTATAAGTAGTCGGCCTCCAGCCAGTGCCGGACGGCAGCCCGCTGAGACTGGCTTTGCAGCCTTGTCCCACCAGGATGTTGAGGTTGCCGCTGCTGTCTTTGGTCGCGCCGTTGAGGTTGATGGTGACAGGGTAGGCAGTCGCAACGTAGCCGACACTCGCGGCAACAGCAGCATAAGAACCAGAGCCTGCACCGCTGCTGACAGTGCAGGAAGCTGCCGGGGACACACTTGGGGCGGACACGCTGCCGTCTGCACCAGGAGTTGCGCTCACATATTGGTAGCTTTCGGTTCCAGTGCTGCTGGAACTCGGAAAGGTCGCACTTCCCCCTAATCCATCAGTGCAAGTGCAGGACGCATCAAAATAACCGTTGCGGCTGTCCGTCAGCTGCGCGTTGCTGTCCTGGTAGATGATCACGGCAGTCGGGGCAGGCTCACCGGGGTAAGCAGGTTGCCAGGTGAACTTAGCGTTGAGCGGTCCCTGTGCCTTCAGCGTCACGGTGGTCGCGTTGCCCTGTGCGTCCGCCCCGCAGCCGCCCGAAGGCGCAACAAGCCAGCCGATGCCGTTGTAGGGGGTCATGGGTGGGGGTGCAGTGCCGTTGGCCGCAGGAACGACGCTGTCGGTGCCGCCGCTGTATGTCGGGCTTCGGGCAGTAACCGCGCCGTTAGCATCTCTAATTGTCCATGTGTAGGTGCCAGCACGGGTATCAGTGGCAGCAAGCAAGCTGAGAGCAAGGCTTGTCGTCAGCAGCAGGAACGATGGGGCGCAGGAACGATGGGGCGCAGAAACGACGGGGCGCAGAAACGACGGGCAGCGAAAGGTTCATACAGTCCTCCGAGCAGTCAAGTCGCAGCAGCAAGTCGTACAACCGTCAGCAGCGGAAACGGGTGGTTGCGGACGCCGATGATTTGGCGTCGTGGGCTTATTGTATCATGGCTTACGGCTGGTGTCAAGAACTATTTTTGCAATGCTTCGCGGTAGGGCTACATCTGGGCGCGTTTGGCGAGGGCGGCGGAACTCACGATTATCCAGCGGCTTTTGTCCTTGTCCCAGGTGATTGCGCCGGAGGTGCGGAAGGCGGTGAGGGCGCGGGAAACACGCTCGCGCGTGGCCCCGACAAGGGCGGCGATGTCGCCCTGGGTGATGCTGACGTCCACGCAGGTTTTATTGCCCGGCAGCGGCGTCCCGTGGGTGCGGGCCAAGCGCAGCAGGCAGTCGGCGACGCGGCCGGGCACGTCGCGGGTCATCAGCATTTCCAGGCGCTCGTTCTGGTCGCGCAGGCGCTGGGTCAACACCCGCAGCAGGGTCCAGGCGACGGCAGGCTGGGCGTGGATGGTGTCCCGCAAAGCCTCGCCTTCCAGCAGCAGCAGCTCCGTCGTTTCCAAAGTGCTGATGTCGGCGGAGCGCGGCAGGCCGTCCAGCAGGCTCATTTCCCCGAAGAAGTCGCCGGGGCCGAGCACGTTCAGGATGACCTCGTCGCCGCCCGCCGTCGCCTGGTGGACCTTGACCCGGCCCGACGCGATCAAGTACATAGCCCCGGACGGGTCCCCTTTGTACACCACCGGTGTATCCGCCGGCAGCCGACGCCGCCGAAGCCGCCCGGCCAGCGCCGTGAGTATTTCAGCCGGCATCTCCGCAAACAGCGGCACACGCTGAAGCATCTCGATTTCTTTGCTCATTGTGGATTTGTGTTATCTTCTGGAGACAACGAAGACGGGAAAGATAAATCGAACCGGCGAATTACTTGGATATGCCAGTATTCGACATCGAAGCCGCGTTTGCCTACTATGCCAAACATATTCATCGGCAGGAGCGGTTTGATCTCTTGAAGGAACACAAATTTGAAGTCGCCGGCAGCATTCCCTCGATTGACTGGGTCTTCGGCGCTATTTTGACCGGAGATGACCGCAAGCTGGGCTACGGCTCCGATCTCAAGGACCATGAAGTGAAGTCTGCTGTTGAAGGCAGCAGCTTCGAGTATCAGTACCACCGGCACGGCGGCCTCGCCAAGCTGGACGAAGACAAAACCGTGGATCATGTCTTTGTCTCGTATGCGCCGGATTACAAGCGCGTAACGGTCCGGCTCGTTGACCGCTCCAAGCTGGCTTCCATCTTTGAGAGCTGGCGGGACGGCTTAGTCCAAAACTATCAGGGAACTGCGCCGAAGCAGAGGTATCGCAAGTCTATTGCTTACGGGACGGTTACGCGGGAAGGCGAGATCATCTTCCAAATCGAGAACAGCTGGCTGGTGCCGGGCACTGTAGCAGCTCCTGAGCCAGAGGATTGAGATAATTCTCGGCAATCCAAGTCACGACCGGCACACAGACGGCGTCGCCGAAGCCAAACAAGGCTTGGTTCAAGGGGACGGTAATCGCGTAGTCGTCAGCCCCCATCAGGCGGGCAGCCTCCCGCGCAGTGATCAAGCGGACGAAGAAGCCGCCAAAGCCTGCTTTGAGGAGTATCTGCCGCCCGCTGCCGCCTTTTGGAGTGCGAAGGCATCCAGCGACTCCGTCGGTTCGCATCTCGGCCATTGAAGCGCCATTCCGCATGCGGCGGAACACGGTGCCGTAGCTCCACCGAGGTGCAGCGATCATTGCCGCCGCCGTCGCTGCATGGCGCGGACTCATCTGGTTCAGCAAATATTGAGCGCGTTCATTACTCCACCAATGCGGGTCGTCCGGCGGCAGGTCGTCTAAAATACCGCCAAGCGACAGACCGTGCGCCGGCAGCGCCGGCAGTGGGCGCAGGCTCCAGCAAACATCGTCATGCTGCTCGATAAAGCGGGCCAGAGCGGGGGGACGTAGCTCGCTTGCCGGCGCAGACGCGGGCGTCGCCGGTCCCTGCCTGCCGGCAACAAACAGCCGCTGCCGGCTTTGCGGGACGAAGCGGGCGGCGTCCACGATGAACGCATCAACAGCGTAACCCAGGCTATTCAAGCGCTGCAGAGCTTGATGAAAGTCTTTGCCGTCCTGCGATGTGAGGAAGCCGGTCACATTCTCCAGGAGGACAAGAGGCGGGCGGCGAGTGCCCAAGCTTTTCAGAAGGTCAGTGAAGCCCCAAAGCGCCCCGGAACGCGCCCCGGCAAGCCCGGCACGGTCACCGGCGAGCGACAGGTCGGTGCAGGGGAAGGAAGCGGTTGCCAAAGTGACAGTCGGTATCTCCTCCAGGGTCAGAGAGTGAATGTCGCCGCGAACAAAATGGTCTTCCTGGCCGAAATGGCCCTGATAGATTTCTTCTTTGTGGGTGTCAATGTCGTTGGCGAACACGACTTGCCAGCCCGCCTGCTCTAGTCCCAGCCGCATGAGGCCAATGCCGGCGAAGAACTCGGCTGCCGTGCCGACAAGACGCCGGGGATGCGGGGCAACATACTCTTCCTGAATTGGCTTTTTCTGAAACAAAGTTTGGAGCATGATCACTCTTTCTCCGTGACTTCCACGGACAGAAACTTGGTTTCGCCGTAGCCGTAGAACGTGGACCAGGCGCAGTCGGCGGCGTCGCGCCCGACCGCGATCTGAACCAGCGCCGGGCGCGGCTGCCGCTCAGTGGCGTCGAAGGAGACCCAGCGGCCATCCAGAAATGCTTGGAAATAGGCGTGGAAGTCCGGCGGTTCCAGCCCCAAGCAGTAGCCGGAAACGTAGCGGGCCGGGATGTTCAGCGCCCGGCAGAACGCGATCCCGAGATGCGCGAAGTCCCGGCAGACCCCGATCCGCTGGGGCGCCGTGTCGTAAGCCGACGTGCCGGCGTCCGATGTGCCGTACTGGTAGGTGACATGTTCGTTGATCCAGTTGCAGACAGTCTGGACGCGGGCAAACCCCGGCGCGACTTCGCCGAACATGTCCACAGCCATCGCGACTAGCCGGTCCGACTGGCAGTAGCGCGACGGCAGGGTATAGAGAAGCGTATCGGTCGGCAGGTGCAGGGCATCGGCCTCGTAGGGCTTCAAGAGCGGAAAGCGCGTGTCCGGCTGGCTGACCGTGGCCGTGTACTCAACGCGCACCTCTCCGCCCGGCATGAGAAGCCGCCGGCAGGGATTCCCGTAGAAGTCCAAAAACGGCTCGGCGGCGGCAAACGGCGTCACGGTCAAAACCGACTCTTCCACCGCCTGCGCCGCGCCGAGGTCCGCCGCCTCAATCTGAATCGTCGCCGGCGTCGCCTCCGGCAGCACTAAATCTGCGATCACATGAATGTACAGTCTCAACAAGCTATTTTTCTTTGTTCTACTTACGGTGCCACTGGCGAATGGCAACAATCCAGTTGCACACGGCTTTGTTGCATAAATGCGTTTGTCCTAGAAACCGTGTCCTGAAGGACACGGCTAGGGTTTTATTGGGGTATTGGGCCTGTGGCTGAAAACTACCGCTTCGCGGCACTCGGAATACTTTGAATGAAGCTGTCTTAGTCCCACGAAGTGGGAGTTCTCGGCGTCTGCGCCCCGTAGCCGTGCCTTTCAAGGCATGGTTCTCAATTCATGCAACAACCCCGCATTCCTGACTTCTTCCGGCGTGTTTATTGTACCCGCCGGCGGCAGCCGTGCTGTTACTCGCAAGCAAAACAGCGGCTTCCTCAAAACCGGCAAAACTACCTGTGCCGCTTTGGTTCGCTGTCCTTGTTTCTGGCAGCCAGACTACGAAGTGTTGGCGTTCTGCCTTGCGGACAGAACGCTGCCGGTTTTTTCGCAGCGTCTTAGATAACACTCAGGGCGAAAAATAACCGTTGACAAGCAGTCGTCCTTGTGTTACAATCGCTCGTTAGGCTTTCCCCAACCGCTTGGGTAATCTACAAACTACTATGAACACAACACTGACTAGAACCAAATACCTCGCACTGGCTGCCTTGGCCTGCACGGTCTTCCTGCCCCTCTCGGCACACGCGCAGACGTTTACCGACACTGCCGCTAACCCAATCTACGCTAAAGGGTACACCGGGCTGGGCGCGGAGACGCCCGGCTTCGGCGCGTTCAAGGTTGTCTGCGCCGGCGTTTCCGCCGGAACCTTTGTGGCGTCGGAAGCGGAGGCCGGCCAGGGCAATCCCGGCTCGATTGACACCGGCGGGAAGGCGTTTGGAACGTATGCTCAGACCCCGGACGCCGCCGCCACCGTCACGCGCACGTTCCGCGTTGCCAGCCGGCCTTCAGGGCTAACTGCGGGCGACAGCTTTTCTTTGGACTTCGTGACAGGCTACAATGACGGCGCTAATAGCGGGGGCAGCGCGGGCGTCGCACTCCTTTCCGCCGCCGGTCCGGTCGGCGACTTCCATTACCAGTCCGGCAACAAGTATTTCTTTGACGGGAAGGTCATCGCCGGCCAGCAGTATGTCGCCGGCGCTCTGCATTTAGTTTACACCCTGACCTCAGCAACCGCGTATTCCCTGCAAGTCACCGGGGCCGTCACTTATTCCGGCACCGGCACTTTCGCCGGCCCCATCACGGGCTTCCAGGTCCAGCAAAAGAACGCCGGGGGAAAAGACCCCGCCCACAACGCCTACTTCAATACCCTCGCCTTGAAGTGCGTCCCGACTGCGCCCTAGTCAAGTCCCTGGCCTGCTCCTCAAGGGCAGGCCCGCTGCCGATTTTCCCCGCCGCTCTTCCCCTGTGCCTGTGCGCTGCTTCAATTCTCCCCGTCCTCAAACTCCGTCTTCAGGATGTCTTCCACCTAGCCGTGCCTGGTCTGGAAGAAATGTTCGGTCTGGAAGAAATGTTCGGTCTGGAAGAAATGTTCGGAAAAACCGACACAAATACGGAGCAAAAAAAGCCATGTTCGCCTGCCAAAACTGGGTTTTCCGTGTTATACTGTAATTGCCTTTCAAGAAAGACCCTCGAAGGCCGCCCGGCAATCTCATCTTTTCCATCGTTTAGGAGTTCTCATGCGTTATCTTTATGCTTCTCTGGCAGCCGCAGCGCTTGCGTCTGCCGCCGTGCCGGCATTTGCCGGGACACTCTTGGTCCCGCAGCAGTTTCCAACCATCCAGAAGGCGGTCAGTGCCGCCAAGCCCTATGACACGGTTTTAGTCTCCGCCAAGCCTAAAGGCGGCGTCTACAACGAAGCCGTCACTATCACGACGCCGAACATTGTCCTGCAAGGCCTGGGCAATCCAGTCCTTGACGGCACAGGGCTGGCCGTCTCCGTTCCCAATCCCTACAATCCCGCCTTTCCTACCATCACTTATCCTAATGGCATTGAGGTCCGCGCCAGCCATGTCAGCGTGCGCGGCCTGACCGTGCAGAACACCGGCAGCGGCGACTACTTTGACGGCAGCAGCGCCATCAATGCCGGCTATTCGGCACCGGACGGTTCCGCCTATTATAACTTCTCCGATATTGAAATCAGCGGCGTCACTCTCAAAAACGATAATACCGGCATCACGATTACCGGCATGGGGCCGCGGGCTGCCGATGGCACGATCACTAATCCTGCCGGATATCGAGTGATCGGCTGCGTGGCAACAGGGAACTTCAAGAATGGAGCCACCTTCTCCGGCGTGTCTGATATCGTCATCACCGGCAATAAGTTCACCAGCAACTCTCAGATTGGGCTAAGTCTAGGCGGTTTCTTAGGGGGTGTGAGCAGCGCCCTAGTCACCGGAAACCAGTTCAAGAACAACACCAGCGATGGGGCGGACATCTACGGCACAGGGCTTCTTGTCACCGCCAATGAGTCGGCCCTGAACGGCACCGACGGGCTGCTCGTGAACACCGCCCCTTTCAGCTTTGGTCCTGCTCCCACGACTGCCCCCGCCCCCAGCGCGGTCGCGCTGAACTCCGTCCATGACAACGGCAGCTACGGCCTCTACGCCCAGGGAGCGCAGACAATTTCCGGCAACTCCTTCTCCAAAAACTCCGGTGCCGGAATTATTCTGGAAGGTGCGGATGGTTCCGCGATCTTAGGAAATGTGATCAGCGGCACGGTCCTGGCAAGCGGGAATTCGGGCGATGGGGCGGGCATCTTTGCCGACTTCCCCACGACTCCCAGCGGCGGCGACAGCAAGCTGAAAATCTCGTTTAACCAGATCAGCGGGGATGCCGGTGACGGCATTTACATCAATGGGTACGCCGGCGGCGTAATCTCTTTGAACAATGTCGTCAAAAATCAGGGCGTCGGCATCCATTTGTCCGATATTACCCATTACTATTCGTCCAACGGCTACACTGCCGCACCCACAATCGTGACGCAGAATGTCGCGGTGCACAACGCGGTCTTTGATGCCCGTGATGACGCTTCTGCGCCGGACAGTCTCACCGACAGCAACGGCCAGTACTACAACGGCGACGGGGCCACGACGCTCAACGTCTGGGCCAAAAACGTGTTCGGCAAGACCGATCCCGCCGGCCTGAGCAAGTAAGCTTGGCGCACCTCTCCAAGAAAACAGCCTCCACTCAAACGAGTGGAGGCTGTTTCTCTGCAGCTGTCATGCCGCGATTTTTGGTATACTCTGTTCATAACAGACAGTCATAGGGAAAACAGTCATGCACAATCCATCAAGCAGCGTCCTGGGCAATAAAGTCCTGGAGAGTACAGTCTTAATTGTGGAAGACGACCAGGACATCGCGCATCTGGTTGAACTGCATCTGCGAGACGCAGGTTATAGTGTAGATACTGCCCATGACGGGCGGGCCGGGCTGGAGCAAGCGACGGCCCAGGACTATGACCTGGTCATTCTGGATTTGTCTCTGCCGGGCATTGAGGGCCTGGAAGTCTGCCGCAGCCTCCGGGCCAGGCCCCGCTACCCCCTGATTCTCATGCTGACGGCCCGCTCGTCCGAGGTGGACCGGGTGCTTGGCCTGGAAATCGGTGCCGATGACTACCTGACGAAGCCGTTCGGCATTCGGGAGCTGCTGGCGCGGGCCCGTGCCCTGTTTCGGCGGGTGGAAGCGCTGGGAACAGCCGCCGCGTGCGCCGTAGGTGAACAGCAGGACACGCTTCGGCGCGGCGCACTCGTCATTGATCCGACCAGCCGGGAAGTGGCGGCGGAAGGCAAAACGCTGAGCTTGACGGCGCGGGAGTTCGATCTGCTGCTCCTGCTGGCCCGCCATCCGGGCCGCGTCTACACCCGCGCCCAGCTCCTGGACTTGGTCTGGGGGCTGAGCTACGAAGGCTATGAGCATACGGTCAACTCGCACATCAACCGACTTCGGGCGAAAATCGAGAAGAACCCGGCGCAGCCGCGCTTTCTGCTGACGGCCTGGGGGGTCGGCTACAAGTTTGCCGCGCACGGCAGCGAGGACACGTCTGATTGAGCTTGAGAACGTCGCTCTTTAAAACGCTGCATGGAAAGCTGTCTTTGATCCTGCTCGGGCTGTTCTGCCTGGTCGGCTGCCTGTGCGTTCCTCTGACGCTGTACATGACCCGGACGTACCAGCAGGAAGCCGCTCAAAAGCTCAACCAGCCTTTGGCAGCCAGCCTGGCCGACCATCTGGCCGCCAGCCATCTGCTTTCCGAAGACTCCGCTGTTCTGCGGCAGGCGCGGGCCGAGATCAAGGCGCTGATGGTCATTAACCCAAACATTGACGTGTACCTGCTGGATGCACAGGGAACGGTGCTGACATACTCCGGCGCACCGGAAGCGCTGCGGCGGCATCGGGTAGCGTTGGTGCCGCTGCGGCGCTTCCTCAGCGCCTCAGTGCCGCTGCCGGTTTTAGACGACGACCCGCGCGAGGCTCACGGGCAGGCAGTTTTCTCGGTCGCTCCGTTTCCGGCGAGATTAGCTTCTCCGGCGGGACAAGCCTCGGGCTATGTCTATGTGATTTTGAGCGACCGCCGCTCAAATTCCGCCTCCGGGCTGCTGAAAGGCAGCGACATTCTGCGCTCAAGCCTCGGCCTGCTGGCAGTTCTTTTGGCGCTCGCTTTCGCCGCCGGGCTGCTTCTTTTTCAACTGCTGACACGCCGGCTGCGCTGGCTGATGGTGTCTATGGAAACGTTTCGAGACCAGAATTTTGATAACCCGGATGCCGTGCTGACCGCACGCCTGTTCACGCCCTGGGCCGGCATCACGCCGCCGCGTGATGAGATTGACCGGCTCGGGCTGGTCCATTTGCAGATGACGAACCGCATTCGGGGCCAGGTGCTGGCGCTGGCTCACGCCGACGCGGCGCGGCGCGAGATGGTCAGCAACGTCTCCCATGACCTGCGGACACCGCTGGCCGCGCTGCATGGTTCCTTGGAAACGCTGCTGATCAAAGAGGGCTGGATGACGCCGCAGGAGCAGGGGGAATACCTGCATGCGGCGCTTCGGCACAGCGAGCGGCTGACGAAGCTGATTGACGATCTATTCAAGCTGGCCCAGCTCGATTCGCAGGAGGTAGAGCTTCATCTCGAACTGTTCTCTCTGGACGATTTAGTGCAGGACGTGGTCCAGCAATATGACCTTGCCGCCCGGCAGAAAGGCCTGCGGCTCCAGGTCCGGGTCACCGGCTCGCTGCCGCTTGTGTCCGCCGACATCGCGCTGATCGAGCGGGTGCTGGACAACTTGATTGACAACGCTCTGCGCCACACGCCGCCCGGCGGCTCGCTCGACATCCGCCTGACCCCGCAGACAGGCCGGATTGAGGTTCGCGTGGCGGACACCGGAAGCGGCATCCGGGAAAGCGATCTGCCGCATATCTTTGAGCGGTTTTACCGGGCCTCCGGTTCGCAGGAGAGGCCGGGGTCCGCCGGGCTTGGCCTTGCCATCGTCAGGCGCATTTTAGAGCTTCACGGCAGCACCATTCGGGCCGAGAGCGTTCCCGGCTCCGGCTCCGCGTTCACGTTTTCTTTGCCCGCTCACACCTCAACAAGCGTTCCGCCGTCTTCGTGATAGAACCGTGATAACTGCGTGATGTCTCTGTGACTTGAGCCGGTCATACTTTCGGCATGGAAGTTCCTGACCCTGCCGGTTCTTGTCCTGCAAGTTCTTGTCCTATGAGTTCTTATCATACAGCGCCCGCGCGAAAAGCGTTTGGGAAGCTGCTTCAGCAGAACAAGCAGCCTTTGCTGTGGGCGTCTCGGCGTCTGTGCCGGGGTCAGGAAGAAAAAGCAGAAGATTTGGTGCAGGAAACGCTGGTCCGTGCTTATGAAGCCTTTCTCAAGGGGCGGTATCAAGAGGAAGCCAATGGCAATGCCTGGCTGCTGCGTATTTTGACCAACATTGCCATCAACGACTACCACCGCAGAAAACTGGAACTGCGGATTAACCTGGAGCTTTTGACCTCGGTGGGCGAAGTTCTTTCCGTCCGAAGGCAGGCCACCGACATTCCCGGCGTTAACCTGCTGGCGGCGACACTGGACGAGGAGCTGGCGCTGGCTACTCTCCCCGAGAAGGCCCGCCGGTGCGTGACTTTAGTGGACCTGGAAGGGCTGGAATACGACGAAGCGGCGTCTCTGCTGGGCATCCCTGTCGGCACCGTCCGCTCGCGCCTGTTCCGCGCCCGCCGCCAGCTTTGCTCCTAGCTTCAGACTTATGGAGAGAGACGGGGGCTGTGACAGGAAGTTAGCTGAACGTCATCCGCAGCAATGCGTCTACCACGGAAACGTCGGGGATGCCGAGACCCGCTCGCTTTGCATAGCTGCTTTCAGGCGAGCCGGTAACAAGAACAGCCTCCTGCCGTTTGAGCAGGAAGCTGTTCTGTTTCGACTGTCAGGTATCATCAGCGGATGGACACAACAAACAGCAATCTGCTCGGCATTGCCCGGCGGTTGGCAGATACCTGCGCCGCCGCTGAAACCGTACAAGCCGTCGCGGTCACCGGGTCTGTGGCGGCGGGAACCGCAGACGACGCTTCCGACATCGACCTCCTTGTTCTGCATTCGTCCCTGCCGCCGGCTGCCGTACTAAGCACTATCCGCGAGGCAGTGAATGGCTCGCAAAGACTGTACTGCTCCTCGGCACAGGACAACGCCCGGTTTAAAGAAGGGTATTTCGCAGACGGGGTTCGGTGCGACCTCAGCCACCTGACGCTTGCGGCTCTGGAAGAAGACCTGGCTCTGGTGCTGGAAGCACACAGCACGGACGCGCACGCTCAGTCACGGGTGAGCGGCATTCAAAGCAGCCTTGCCCTGTACGGCGGTGCTGTTCTCAGCGCGTTCCAGCAAAGAGCTTCCTGTTATCCTGCCGCGCTCGCCCGGATTATGGTCCGAAACTCTCTCCGCTTCCAGCCGTTTTGGGCGATGACCGAACTGGGCGTCAAGCGTCACGACCTGCTTTATCTTTATCAGACATTTGTGGACGCAGAAAAAAGCATCATTGGGGTCCTGTGCGGTCTGAACTCAGCGTATCTTCCCGGTGACTTCAAGCATATCGCGCGTCTTGCGGCACAGCTTCCTATCGCCCCAGAGAACCTCGCTGCCCGCCTTACGGCGGTCTTCCAGCATGCGCCGGAGGCCGCTGCCAGCGAACTCGGCGCACTTATTCGGGAGACGTTTGCGCTCGTGGAACAGCAGATGCCGGATGTAGACACATCCTGGCCGCGACACTGGTTTGATCTGCCGAGGACCGGCGGGCAGTGAGAAAGCCGGCACGAATAGCACCCGGCACTGGAAGCCTTCCAGGTCTGCCATTGCAGTGCCGGGTGCTGAACGCTGCGCTAACTCTCCCCGATTACACCGCCTCAGTACGCCGCAGCACCGTATCGTGACGCTCGCTGTCCAGTGTTTGCAGGTAGTCCGTGGTGTAGTGCAGGCCGCGCGACTCTTTGCGGGCCTGGGCGCACCGGATAATCAGCATCGCCACTTCGACCATGTTGCGAAGCTCTAAAACATCGTCCGCGAGAATGAAATCGTCAAACAGCGGCTTGGCTTCGGCGCGGAGCGCGTCCACGGCGGCGGCGGCTTTGGCGAGGCGGCTGTCCGAGCGGACAATGCCGACGTACTTCTGCATCGTGCGCTGCAAGCGGTTTCGGAGGCTTTCTACCTGCGCGTGGTCGAGCGCCCCGACCCGGCGGGCCGTGCCGGGAAAGTTGGGAACGCTTTCGCAGGCGGCGGCAAGATCTGTCCGTGTCTGCGCGTCATCGGCAGCCCGCTTGCCGAAGACAAGCGCTTCCAGAAGCGAGTTCGACGCCAGACGGTTCGCGCCGTGAACCCCCGTAGATGCCACCTCGCCGCAGGCATACAGGCCGTCTACCGAAGTCCGGCCTTGAAGGTCCGTCACGACGCCGCCGCACGAGTAATGCGCGGCAGGCACCACGGGAATTTGATCGGTCGTAATGTCAATGCCGAACGACAAGCACCGGGCATAGATGGTCGGAAAGTGCGCCCGAATCTCGTCGGCGGGCAGATGCGTCACATCTAAATACACGCACTCATCGCCGGTTTTTTTGATCTCGCTGTCAATCGCACGGGCGACAATATCGCGCGGGGCCAAATCTTTGCGCTCCGGGTCGTACTCGGCCATGAATGCCGTGCCGTCCTTGCGCCGGAGTATTCCACCCTCGCCCCGCACGGCTTCCGAAATCAAGAAGCTTTTGGCGTCCGGGTGGTACAGCGACGTTGGATGGAACTGAATAAACTCCATGTCCGCGATCTCCGCCCCCGCCCGCCAGGCCATCGCAACCCCGTCGCCGGTCGCAATCGGCGGATTGGTCGTAAACTGATAGACCTGCCCCGCGCCGCCGGTCGCAAGCAGAGTCGCCGGCGCGACATACGCCTGCACCGTGCCGTCCGCCTCATCCAGCACATACGCCCCGCAGCAGTGTCCGCCGCCGTCTACAATCAGATCAATCGCGTAGTGATGCTCCAAGACCGTAATGTTCGGGTGCGTCCGGGTCGCTTCCACCAGCGTCCGTTCCACCTCTTTGCCCGTCAAATCCGCCGTGTGAATAATCCGCCGCCGCGAGTGCCCGCCTTCGCGCCCCAGCGACAGCTCGCCGCTCGAATCCCGGTTGAAGTTCGCCCCGAACTGCATCAGCTCCCGGATCCGGTCCGGCCCTTCATGGACCAGCACCCGCACCGCGTCCTCATGGCACAGCCCCGCGCCGGCGATCAGTGTATCCTGCACATGCAGCTCGGCGTTGTCGTCCGCGCCCATGACGCCGGCGATCCCGCCCTGCGCCCAGTTGGTATTGCTGTCCGTCCGGTCCTTTTTCGTGATCAGCGCCACGCGCCCCTGCCGGGACACTTCCAGCGCAAACGACAGCCCCGCGCTGCCGCTCCCCAGAACCAGAAAATCATACGTCTGCATTGCCTGCGTTTCCGTTTCTAAAATAGAACCAGCCCTGACACTGAAACTCTTTATCTGCAAGCGTTGTTCCCTACTCCGAACGCATCCAGTATAAACCGGGCCGGTAAGGCTGCGGCACGAGCGCTAAATACTTTCCTAACTCGTCCCAGCCTTCTTCTGCGCTGTGATTTAATCGCCACAGGGCATCACGACCAGCCGCTTCGTCGTCAGTGACACAATTAACAGCCGTTGGGTAGAAGTCGTCCCAGTGCGTGGAACGAGGACCGGCGTCGGAATAAACAGAGACGGTCGCCAGCCTGTCGCCGATCTGCATCGGTCGCCCCCGCGTCTTTTCCAGCGGCTGCGGCAGAATTTTGATCGCGGGCCAAGCACTGTCTCCTTGTGATGTAAGGTCACCATAAACGGCAATTTGATAGGGATTAACGGAAACAACCAATGCTGGATTAAGGCAGCCATACTCGAAGTTTTCTTGGAGAAGAGTTGCTTGTGACCAAAGAATGAAAGATTGCACGGCGACAACAATGGCAGAAAACGCTGCTATCCCCCAGGCGTCAGTGGGTGCCGCCAGCAGCATGGCAAGAGAAATAGTGACTGCAAATGTGACTGCCCCCAACTTGGGAACTGTCAGGCGCGGAAAGCAGCGAACCCAGACGAACCAATTGACTCGGATTTTTCCAGGCCGGGACGCGAAGGTCGTTGTGTCCGCAAAAATGGGTTTTTTCCGCACTGCTCTTATTCCACCCCGTCTAAAAGCCCGGCGATCTGCTCCGGGGTCGGCAACTGCCCGGCGTATTCGGCAGGCAGACTCGACACCATCTGGTACGTTGAAACGCCAATCGGCTTGCCAGACTCGCGCAGGGCGTACTCGACAATCGTGCGGTCTTTGGACTTGCACAAGAGGATGCCGATGGACGGGTTCTCGTCGGGCATCCGCACCGTGTCGTCCAGCACGGCGAGATAGAACTGCATCTTGCCGACATACTCCGGCAGAAACGCGCCGATTTTCAGTTCCAGCGCGACCAAACACTTGAGGCGTCTGTGGTACAGCAGAATGTCAATAAAATACTCCTGGTCACTGACTTGCAGCCGGTACTGGCTGCCCAAAAACGCGAACACGCCGCCCATCTGCTTGAGAAACGGCTCGACCCGCGCTAAGATGGCCGTTTCGAGCTGCCGCTCGCTGTATTCGTCGCCGAGTTCCAGAAAATCGAAAAGATATTCGTCTTTGATGGCAAGCGCAAGCTGTGACTGCATTGCCGCCGGCAAAGTCTGGTCAAAATTCGTCTGGCTGGTCAGCGTCTTTTGGTAGGTTTGGTTCTCGATCTGATGAATGAGGACGTTCTTCGTCCATCCGTGTGCTTTGGTCATGCGGATGTAGAATTCGCGCTCCAAGTCGTCCTTGCAGTTCATCAAAATGATGGTGTTGTGTGTCCATCCAATTTCTCTCACCATTGGTGAGAGTTTTTGACTACTGGCGTAAGCTTCGTAGAATTGCTTCATGCGCCAAAGATTTGGAGACGAGAAGCCCTGAATGCCGGGAAACTCACTTCGAATATCCGCCGCCAGTTTCTCGACAACCGAGCGCCCCCAAGTTTCTCCTTGCTGCTTTTCGACAATCAGCTTGCCAATGTTCCAGTAAAGGTCAATCATCTCCTTGTTGACTGCCCGTAGTGCCTCGTATTGAGCACTGCGGATGCGAGTTTTGATCTCGCCCAGCAGTTCCCCGTAGCCGTCGCTAATCAGTTCTTCCATGTGTTTCTCCCTGCGGATCATCCGCTTCTGAAAACTCGCACCAGTGATGCGAGTTTTTGACTGCTGCTGTAACTGTGCCGTCAGGCAAGACGCCACAGATTTCAACCCGTGGCGCTTTAATCCATGTCGTCCTCACCCGCCAGCAGCCGATCCGCCCCCTGCGCCCGCAGCGTGTCAGCGACTTCGTGGCCCAGCGCTTCACTGCCGCCATAGAGCTTTCGCGCCGACTGCCGCAGGATTGTTGTGCCGTCCGGTGCGGCAACCATACCGGTCAGCGTCAGCATCTTGACCAGCGCGTTCATATCCAGCGTCGCAAACGCGCCAACCGGCGTTTTGCAGCTTCCGCCGACATGGCGCAGGAAGGCGCGTTCCGCCAGAACCGCATACCAGGTTGGCCCGTGGTTCAGGCCAATGGTCAGGTCCCGGAGGCGCTGGTCGCCGTCGCGTATCTCAATTGCCAGCGCACCCTGGCCGGGGTCAGGGGTGAACCATTCGGGGTCTAAAATCTCGCTGATGACATCTTGAAGCCCTAAGCGGTTCAGGCCGGCGACGGCGAGGCAGATGGCGTCGTAGTGGCCTTCGCGCCACTTTCTAAGGCGCGTGTCAATGTTGCCGCGTATCTCCAAAAGCGTGAGATCGGGGCGGCGGGACAGAAGCAATGCGCGGCGGCGGACGGAGCCGGTGCCGACTCTTGCGCCATGCGGCAGGACATCCAGTGTCGAGCCGATCAGAGCGTCGCGGGGGTCTTCGCGGGGCGGGACGGCGGCGATGACTAAACCGTCAGGGAGCGTGTGCTCCAGGTCTTTCATCGAGTGAATGGCGAGGTCAATCTCACCGGCCAGAAGCGCGGCTTCCAGCTCTTTGGCGAAGATGCCCTTTTCGCCGAACGAGGCCAGCGGGATGTTGGCGGCCTGCGTGGCGTCGCCGCGCGTCTGGATTACTTGGATGTCTACGCCCAAGCCCGGATGCGCCTGGCGCAGGGCGTCGGCGACCCAGTTGGATTGGACCAGGGCTAATTTGCTGCCGCGTGTGCCGAGGGTGAGTGGTTTAGGCATGATGAGTAGAACCCCTCCCTGCTCGTTCCTCGCTTTCCCTCCCCTGTTAGGGAAGGGCGTTCAGAAAGATGCCGGACGCAAAGCATTCGCAAGATCGCTCTGAAGTCCAAGGCCCTCCCCTAACAGGGGAGGGAAAGCGAGGAACGAGCAGGGAGGGGTTCTTATTCCTTCCGTCCAATCCACTTCCAGCCAAGCGGCAGGAGGCCAGCGGCGAGAAGCGCCTTCAGCACGTCGCCGGGCAGGAACGGGAGGACGCCCATCGGGACCGCATTTCTCGCGCCGACAAAACAGGACAACTGCGCCGCGCCCAGGGCGAAGATCGCGAGCGAGCCGAGCAGCATAGCGGCGAGCATCGTAAAGGGACGCCGGTCCCAGCCGCGCACGGCAAGTGCGCCGGTGATCCAGGCGGCCAGGGGATAAGACAGCAGGTAGCCGCCGGTCGGGCCGAGCAGACGCGCCGGGCCGGACGCGCCGCCGGCGAAGAACGGCAGGCCGAGGCCGCCTTCCGCAAGGTACAGCAGCATCGCGATTGCGCCGAGACGCGGGCCGAGCAGAGCGCCGGACAGCAGGACGCCGAAGGTCTGGCCGGTCAGCGGGACCGGCGAAAAGGGCAGGGGAAGGGCGATCTGGGCGGACAGCGCGGTCACAAGGCTGAACGCCAGCACGAGCAGCGCGTCCCGGCCTAACGCCGCGCTTGGAGCGTCTGCGCGGCGCGGCCAGAGGGCTTGAGCCATTGGCAGTTGTGTCAAGAAAAGTCTCCTGGGGTAAGTTTCGGGTATTATACCTGCCGTACAGGATTTCATGAGCCTGATCCCAAGCGGGAAGGCAAGGAGAACGCCCGATGGCCTTAGATAAAACACGCCTCACGCAGTTGCCGCCGCTCATTCCGCGCCAAGTGCTGTTTGGAAACCCCGAAAAGACGGGGCCGCAGATTTCGCCCGACGGCAGCAAGCTGGCGTATCTTGCGCCAAAAGACGGCGTCTTAAACGTCTGGGCGCGAACGCTCGGGCAGGACGACGACAAAGCCGTCACGAGCGATGCATTGCGGGGCATCCGCCAGTTCTTCTGGCAGGGCGACAGCGCTCACCTGCTGTATTTGCAGGACACCGGTGGCGATGAAAACTTCCATCTCTACCAGACGAAGATCGCTTCCGGCGAAACGCAGGATTTGACGCCGTTTCCGGGGGCGCGTGCCCTGCCGCAGGCGCTGAACCCGAACCTGCCCGGCGAGATGCTGGTCTCGGTCAACAATCGCAACCCAAGCGTCTTTGATGTTTACCGTTTAGACTTCACCACCGGAGCGCTGACGCTCGACACGGAAAATCCCGGCGACGTGTCCGGGTTCTCCACCGACAACGCGCTTCAAGTGCGGACGGCGCAGGTGCAGCTCCCTGACGGCAGCACCGAGCTTCGGGTGCCGGACGGCGCTGGCGGCTGGCGCGTCTTTATGACGTGGGGCGCGGATGAGACCAGCGGCGGCGTCGCCGGCTTCTCGCCGGACAATACAAAAATGTGGCTGATCAACAGCGTGGACGCCAATGCGTCGCGCCTGCTGCAAGTAGACCTTGAAACCGGCGGTACGCAGGTAGTCGCGGAAGACCCGGACTACGATGCCGGCAGCATCCTGCGCCACCCAAAGACACGCGCCCTGGAGGCCGTTTCGTTTACCCGCGCCCGCACCGAATGGACCGCGCTTGACCCGTCGGTAGAAGCGGATTTCGATGCCCTCAGCCGCGCGGCTGACGGCGACTGGACCATTGAAAGCCGTGACCTCGCCGACACCACCTGGATCGTGTCATACCTGCGGGACAACGGCCCGCAAAGCTACTATGTGTATGACCGCGCTTCCAAAACCGCCACGCTGCTGTTCACCACCAAGCCGGGCCTAGAAAATTACACACTGGCCTTAATGGAACCGGTCACGTTCCCCGCCCGCGACGGCCTGACGCTGCATGGCTACCTGACCCTGCCTGTCGGCTTGACGCCAACACAGTTGCCGCTGGTGCTGCTGGTGCATGGCGGCCCGTGGGCGCGGGATTTTTGGGGGTACAGCGGCTGGGTGCAGTGGCTGGCAAACCGGGGCTACGCGGTGCTGCAAATCAACTTCCGCGGCTCGACCGGCTACGGCAAGGCGTTCCTGAACGCCGGCGACCGGGAATGGGGCGCGAAGATGCACACAGATTTGCTGGACGGCAAAGCGTGGGCGATTGCCCAGGGGTACGCGGACCCCGAAAAAGTCGCCATCATGGGCGGCTCCTACGGCGGCTATGCGACTCTGGCGGCCCTCGCATTCACGCCGGACGAGTTCGTCTGCGGCGTGGACATCGTCGGCCCGTCTAATCTGCTGACGCTCCTGCAAACCATTCCGCCCTACTGGTCCACGCTGGTCGCGACGTTCTACAAGCGCATGGGACGCTTAGATGAGCCGGACTTCCTCCGAGAACGCTCGCCGCTGTTCTCGTCGGACAAGATCATTAAGCCACTTTTAATTGCTCAGGGCGCAAACGACCCGCGGGTCAAACAGGCGGAAAGCGACCAGATCGTGGACGCGATGCGGGCCGGCGGCCTGCCTGTGGAGTACATTGTCTTCCCCGACGAAGGCCACGGCTTTGCCCGGCCCGAGAACAACCTCAAGTTCACCGCCGCCGCCGAGGCATTCCTCTCGAAGTATCTGGGAGGCCGGGCCGAGCCGGCGTCTCCTGAAGAGAGCAGCGCGGATTTGCGGAGGTAGGAAGCCAGCCCATTCACCGGAACCGGCACTGGAAGTGCTGGTGCTAAATCTAAGAAAGAACATCATGCCCGAAGAAATCACGACCGAGACTGTCACGCTCCCCGTCGAAGGCGGCACCGCCATGCCGGCCTATGTCGCCCGGCCCACGTCTGCCGGCCCGCACCCCGGCATCCTCGTGATGCAGGAAGCGTTCGGCGTCAACGCCCACATCAAAGACGTCACCGAGCGGTTTGCCCGCGAAGGCTACACGTCCATTGCGCCCGCGCTGTTCCACCGCACCGACGGCCACTTTGAGGGAGAATACACCGACTTCGGAGCGGCCATGCCGCACATGCAGGCCCTCACCGACGACGGCCAAACCGCCGACATCCAGGCGGCCTACCAGTGGCTGACCACCGACGGCGACGCGTCGGCAGTTGCGTCTACCGGCTACTGCATGGGAGGCCGCGCCTCGTTTCTCGCTGACACCCTGCTGCCGCTCAAAGCCTCCGTGTCCTACTACGGCGGCGGGATTGCGCCGAGCGGCTTTTTCCCCGAGCTTCTCAGCAAAGCGCCGGATCTTCACGCTCCCATCCTGCTGTTCTGGGGCGGTCTGGACGAGCACATCGGCAGCGACGCCGTCCGGTCGGTTGAAGATGCCCTGAAAGCCGCCGGCAAGCCCTACGAGCAGGTTGTCTTTTCCCATGCCGATCACGCCTTCTTCTGCGACGCCCGCGCCTCGTACAACCCGGAAGCCGCCCGCCAGGCCTGGGCGCTGACGCTGGAGTTTTTGAAGACGTATGTGAAGTAAGAACCTACCACCTTGCTTCGCAGGGTCCTTCCTAAAGGAAGGATTCGGAGCAGAGGCAAAAGCCTCCAAATATCGCTCTTGATCCTTCCTTCAGGAAGGACCCTGCGAAGCAAGGTGGTAGGTCATCCCTTGCGCCGAAACAAATCCGTCTTGACATTGGCGACGCGGTCTAAAAACAGCGTGCCATCTAAGTGGTCAATCTCGTGCTGCAAGACGACGGCTTCAAAGCCTTCGGCTTCCAAAGTCACCGGCTCGCCGTCCAGGTTCAGCGCAGTCATAGCAATATGGGCGTGACGCTTGATGTTGGCGGTGTAGTCTGGCAGACTTAAACAGCCTTCCCGGAAGAACTGCTCGCCCTCGAACGCCGTTACCTGCGGATTAACCAACACTAATAGCCCGTGGCCGCCAGGATACTTCGGGTTTCGGGACGTGTCCACAATCGCGATCCGCGACAGGATGCCGATCTGCGGCGCGGCGATCCCGACTGTACGCGGCGGGCAAGCGTCCATCGTCTCCAGCAAGTCCGACGCCGCAGCGCGAACGGCCTCATCCACTTCTAAGACAGCTTCGCAGACGACTTTCAGGCGCGGGTCGGGATACAAAACGACAGGGCGGACGGCCATGACTTACAGCGCCTCCGACTCAAGCGTCTGCACGGTGATGTCTACGCCAAGCGGCGCTTTCAGCGCGTCCATCTCCGCCGCCAAATCTAAACCACCCGCGACCGCTTCCAGCAGCATCACATAGACCGGCGCGTCCTCGGTCCCCGTCAGCCGCGTGTCCATGTCCGTGATATTGACCCCGCGCCCCGCAAGCGCCGCCGCGACCCGGTAGACAATGCCCGGCCGGTCCGCCCCGTAGACCGTCAGCAGCGTGTCCGGCGCGGCCTGCGAATGCGCGTCCGGCACCGACTGCACCGTCACCGTCAGCCCCATCTCCTGTGCTAATGGCTTCAGCGCTTCCCGTACCTCGTTCTCCGACCGGCCTTCCGGCAGCCGCGCCGCCACCATCGCCGCAAACGCCCCATGCAGCCGCGTCATCGAGGAATCGTCGAGATTGCCGCCCATCTCAAACACCGCCTTCGCCAGCGCCGCAATGATCCCCGGCTGATCCCGCCCCACCGCCGTAATCACCACAATTTGTTCCATGTGAGGAGTATACCTTGTCCCTGTTCAAGTCCATTCAGTGATAAACCGTACAGAAGGATTTTGCGAGGCCAACGTGGAATAGCAAGCAAGCTAATAAGACAGGTTGAAAATTAGGAGATGCTTTATGGAAATAAATACGCCTGAGTTCGGGATAGCTGGAGTTTGGATACCGATGGAGTTCTTTGATGAAGGTCTGTACGATTACTTATACGAGAAGGCCGGCGACGACACAGCATTCTACCTGTTGAAACTTTTGAAAGCAGATAAAGATGCACAGAATAACCAACCTGCTGAGAGCACGGCACAAAAAGGTCGCACATGAAAATCCCAAATTATTTTCTCGCATTGCTACTGCTGTTCAGCATGAGTTTTACGGTTGCAACCGC
>JAABUO010002345.1_pt1 | contig 23220 bp, 21 predicted proteins | sample 5559291 | NCBI WGS metagenome assembly JAABUO01 (sample SAMN10711878, study PRJNA513372) | rock metagenome | isolation source: Antarctica rocks | place: Antarctica: Victoria Land, Finger Mt sud
GATTGAAATGCAGACGCGCTTGTGAACGAAGTTTCTGAGCCTGATGAAGCAAAGCTGACATTCGTGAAGAAAAACTTGAGTCTGTCAGAGAAAAGAAAAAAGAGCGATGAAATGCTTATTATGAGTAAGACTTCTTGCTCGATCAATCATGATGACTTATTGATGAACATCGTAGTGTCTGAATCTCAGAGAATTCGTGATGATTTACGAAGGCTTGTGCGAAGCTACTTAGACGATGAATTGAGTTTGTTGAAAATGAATTATCAATCAAATACATGATACGTTAGCGTTAGCTTTCATGAGATAAATCAAAGTATTCTACTCAGTCACGAATAAGGTTTTTCTTCGACTATGCAAGATCTTTTGAATGATCAATGAATCAACGCTACTGTAATTCGCTACAAAACTTTCAATGAGTATGCTGATGATGTGAATCACGCCTCATGAGATAGATCATTTTGAGTGTGCATCACAGCTGATGATGTGAATCACGCCTCGTGAGATAGATCATTTTAAATGTACATCACTGCTGATGATGTGAATCATTTTTGATGTACATCACAGCTCGCTTTGATGAGACGATAAGAAGAAGAATCGAGAAGTGAATGTCTAGAAGTCAAATATAAATGCTGAAGAGAAATTATAAGAATGTTTGAAGAAGAGTCAAGTGTGAAGCTGAAGAGAATTTAGAAAAGAAGCAGAAAGTTCAGAAATGCATTGACAATTTTTCACATCTTCTCGCTCAGACTCTTAATAAAAAGCAGCTGCAAATCAATTGAAAAGCTTCACAGCACATGAATCATGACGACTTCAATCATTGAACTTCAAATGTCTGAAAGCAGATCTTCGTACGAGAGCTTCGAATATGCTTTGAAAACGCACGTGAGATATATCACCTCATCGTGACTCTGATCTTCAAGCTGATTGCTTTCAGCTTTTTCAATAACTTTGACTACTCTGATATCACAATTCTCTTTGAAACGATCGAAATTGAAATTTCTGCTCATTGAATAATTCTTGCACATCAAAGTTCTTATATTCACAACGATCTCATGAAAAATTCGAAGAGCGAACGACTTTAGCTTATTCAACCTGCTTACAGCGCACATTCATTTTGAAGAATTTTTCAGTACATGTATGAGAAAAGATATTCTTTGTGACCTGCAGAAGCTCTTCGTGATATAGATAGATCTTCAAATTAAGACGCGTCGAAAGACACTGAAAGAACTTTTCAGAAGACGAGTCAGAGTTACTTAAACACTCAGTCATAGCTCTTATTGCGCGTGATTTGCAAATGAACGACTTGAAAGCGCTCGCTCTTGAACGACTCAGATCTCAACTACGCTGACCAATCAGTGAGCTTATTGATTGCATTCAAAATATGTACGTGTCTGAAAATGATTATGCAAGACGATTGATTATCACAGAAGCAGCGAAATCATATGTACAAGCTTCAGATCTGACAGAAGCTCTTCAGAAGACTGCTTGAAAGATTGAAGAATTTGCAGTCGATCTGATGAAAGCATTGAGAAATCTGTGTCAGCAATGAGAAGATTGAGAATTTCAAAATCTTGCTATGACATGAAAGATGCAAGCGATCACATTGTCATCTTATCTGAAACATAAAATAGTTTGAACGCTCAAGAGAACAGAAACCATTCTGTCTAAGTCAATACTAACAATGACGTTTCTCTTGTCTTGCACGTTTGATCGACATGCTCGTGATTTCACTCACGAGCTTGATGCAAATCTAAGGTGAATTCTCTTTCAGTCTGACTGAAATTTTTTGAAGATCTCAGTGATCAAATATACATCGAAGAGAGCTCGAGCACGCGAACTGATCAGCGAAAATCTGAGTCACACGAGGCAAGAATTCTTCAGAGCGACGAGCGTCTTGTTCAAGCTTGATATGAGAGTGTCAGAATTGAAGAATGTCAGAATTGAAGAGAGTGTCAGTTCTGAAGTAAGATAAGAGTTTAAGATTTAGTTTTTTCATACAAATGATTTTAACATTCAATTTACTCTCAATTTGCCTGCGTAAGTCAAAGATTCTGATTCGCATCTCTCTTCTGCGTCTGTAGAAGCGCTAATCAAATGATCACACTTCGATCAAATAACTTAAATCATGCGACTTATAAAAAGAAGTGTCGCCAGAAATTATTCGAGCACATCTGTAAGATTCAGCTATTCAGTGAAGAATGTTATCTGCTAACAAAGTCTCGAAAGTGATCAAGCTCGAAATCTCAGTTGAGCTCGCAGAAGTACGACTGATTACAAGTGCTGATGATTCGTATAACTGACGAATATTATCGAAGAAACAGTATCTCTTTAAGAAACATTTAAGCAAGCATTTCATCGAGACTTACAGAGAATTGTGTCAAGAAGTTGATATATCATTTGAAGCTGTTCTGACATCTGAATCAAGCAACGCTGCCGAGAATAAACTGCCTGAGAAAAGACGAGAAGCTATAGTAGATGTAATCTTCATTGCTCAGTCATGACTGACGAAATAACAGAATTTTTGTAGTCTCGAAATCAGCTTCACAACAGTAATCGAACAATTAAAGTCAGACAAGCTCGAACTGATCGCTGAGCTGAACAAGTCAAATGATCAAGCAACAAAGACGACAGAATTGCAGACTTTAGTCGAAGAAGAAGCGACTCGATTGAAATTAACACTGCAAGCAGCTGAGATGAACAAGCAAGCATTACAGCAAGAAGTGCAAAATCTAAAAGATGTAATCGAGTGTTTAAGACACATCACAGTAAAGTCTGTTGATGAGTTTCTCAACAGACTCAAGCTTGACCTGAATCTTTTTATTGATGAATAGATATGTCGATGAGAGTGTTTCACGAGAATAATGCAAGATGATTGTTAGATCAGATAGAAGACTGTATAAGCTGACGTGAAAATTACTTCAAAAACAGCATTCTCATCAATGCATCGAAAGATTGAAGACTTTGCAGTCGATTTGAAGAAGACTTTGAGAAAAGTTCATCGACGACACGAAGAATGAGCGAGCTCATGAGATAACAATTCTCTTGAATTTCTGAAAGCGATGACGACAGCGTCACTGCGCTGAATGCGAACGCTAAGGTCGAAGAATGTTTCTCGCACGTGATCGAATTTCTGTTCTCTAGTCTAGTTATCGCGACGTCAAATTTGTTTGTCTGTTTGCGAGATTATGAGAAGATGAGAATCTCTTTCTCGCTAACAGATGACATAAATGAGAAAAATCGTGTATTGATTTGAATGACTCTCTGACGTAATGCTTCTGTAACTCTTTCGATGAATGGCGCGAAAGTCTTGACAAAGACTCAAGTTGCTAAAGTTAGAATGAGTCATAAAATTGAATGTCTGTATTGATCATTGTTTATGATCGATGCGTCAATCATGAATCATTCATGAAGAATGACAGTTGATTTCACATTTGATTACAATCATATAGCTTGATGATGATCGTGTTTCTCTGTGATAGTCATTGCGATTTCGAGCTCAATCATGTCAGCGCTAGCTTCTCACTTCAGCAGTGACTTCTCGATTTCAGTGATGATTCTCTGCTTCAAGTTGAATCTTTGACTCGACATGATCTGCTTGCGACACAGATGCAAAGAACTTGATCAAGTATCTTCATGTAAACTGTGACATGTAGATGAGTAGCTCTGCTTCGTCATTGAATTTCTCACTTGAGACGAGAGAATCTTTTGAAGAACGAAGTGTCTTAAGATCGAGATTTCAGAGTGCTGACTCTTCATTGAATAAATTAGCTTTGTTCTTGACAGTCTCTTGACTGTCAATCATCTCTTCTTTAATGTTCTCGTTCTTGATGCTGTTCTTGACGTCTCTTCAATGATATTCTCATCTTTTCATAACTCGAACCTCTCGTCTCATGATCTTCACGCTCGATTGTTCTTCGTCTCAGTCGTCACTCTTCGCGCTAGTGTTCTTCTCGATATCAAGACTGATGACTTTGCTTCGACTATTGACGCTCACGATCATCTAAGCAAGACTAAGACGTGAGAATAGCGACTGATTTGATAGAGTGTGACGCAACAACGTGACAGCAAATGCAAGAATCAGAGAAGCGCGATTAGTGTAAAGAATTGTCTCTCTGAGCTTCTCTTCGAAGACATTGAAGCTAGGCAGAATCAGAGAGTCTTCGATGACTGTTGAACTCTGCTCTGTGCTTGCGAAGAGATATTTCTTCGTTCGCTTAGATGATACTGAGGTTGAATGAGTATCATCATAAGTGACTCACTTCTTGCTGACCCTTTTTGAGACGCTGAGAATTTGTTTGACTTGTTTCTCATCTTCAAAGATGGTTTGAATGATTGTGATTGACGTCTTGACGAGTAATTCTGATCTAGCAAGAACATTAGCTCAGTGACGAGTCTCAGATATTGAAATAGAACAGACACATAGTCAATTTCTGATTCTGCAGCTTCTTGATTCTCTTCATCGCGATAGAAAGCGAAACTTTGATGTCTTGAGTAAGAAAGCGTAGCAACGCTTGTATTTCAGTTTTAGTGATCATGTCAATGTCACTGCTGCAGTCTTGCAGTTCTTCTAATGTTGACTCAATCAAAACGTCTTGAGTGACTTAATGTAAGTTTGCATTCGAGAATTGTTGCTCGTATCTGAACGTCTCAAGCAATGACGCGCTTCTGCAAAATTGAAGTCGACGAGTTCTTTAGTCACGTGTCCGGGAATCGCGATCTCTATAAATTCACAAGATGTATATTCATATCACTTTCTTCTCAATACGACATCTAGGCATATGAGCTGAGCTCATCGCATCTGACTTCAGTCAATGATTCAAAACTTCAAGATCAAGAAGTTTTCTGACATAAGCAACAAGCTTCAAGCATCTACAAAGAAATTCATCTTTGAACATCAGAAAGCTGAAGCTAAAGCAAAACATCAGCGAAATCAAGAAGAGACAGCGACAGTCTATGAAGATTTCGTCAAGTCTTTCGACGATGATGATCGTAGCAATAATTCATCGAATGATTCATTGACAAGAGAAGCAGACTTCAATGAAGCGACGTTGACTGTTGAAGACTTCTCAAAAAGACATTTTTTCGATACTTTGCTCGATTCGATTGAAAGAAAAGATAGAGATAGCAGCGAACCTGACAGCTTAAATTCTATACCTTCAGCTCTCTCACGAAAGTGAGATCACGATGAATTTCAAACCTCGCAGTGAGAGAAATTGTTCACGTATGACGACGCAAGCTCTGACTCAGCAGATTTCAAGACTGCGTTGCAACACTTCAATGAAGAAAACAATCAAGACCGAAATATTTCTCAAGATAGAACAATATTGAAGTCGACGTTACGACTGTCGTGTCTGTCTTCTGATATGTTCTCAGCTGCAATCAAGACTATCTTACCTACAAATATTATCGTCGAGAACATAAGAATTATTTCTTCTTCTGACTTCAGTACAACGAAACGACGCTCTCTCTCAGCTTTTGTTACTCTTGCAAGAGATACTTCAACGCATGAAATAGACACAGCAGTCAGCGTCTTGCAGAACAGATACTTGAGTCGAAAATTCAACCTTTTCATATCTCGTCATCTTTCATCTGCTGCATTGAATCTGACCACGTCTTCGAAAGAACTAGCTTTCTTCTTCTTCATCTCTTTCTTATCATTCAATGCAAGGTCAATTGTACAATCAAATATGTCTCGCTCTCTTTCTGATGACTCTCATCGCGACGACTATGCTTCTTCATCTTTGTACACTTCTGATTTTGCTCGTGACGATTCTCAGATTCAAGTCAGCGTAAGATCATCTACTAATCTCAAGCAACTGAGACTCATTCACAAAACACTAAAGTCACTACTTGCACATGACTCTGAGTTTGAGACACTACTCATGAGTCGCAAGAAGCTGCAAACAGATGAAAAGTGGTTCTGAATATGAAACTCTCGAAGTGCTGACGACGTCTATTATCGATGACGACTCTGAAATATACTGATTGACTTCTCTTGACGTGCACAACGAGAGCGAAATCTCAATATTCAGTTACAGCAGATCTTCGAAAACGACGCAGCATGAGCTATGTCGAAACAGAAGCTGTCATTCGAGTACATGACTCGTCTAGACGAAATCATCTCTGATTCGAAATACGACTCATTCGAAGATGAAGATTCTGACTACGAGAATCGACGACGCTATGCTCAGCATCATGATGAAGCTTCATCATTGAATGAATCAAGTCTCGACATTGATCAACAATTCTACCTCAATCTCATGCAAAAAGCAAATCTCATTCATTTTCTAGCTCAACTGTCAAACACAAATGCAAGATTGCGTCGTGATGACGTAGCATGAGTGACAGTCTTCGCAATACAGCACGCTGGAAAAAATGTGAATGAGATCGTTCAGATGATTGTTGCGAATGTGCATCAGTCATATGCTTTCATCAGTGCAAACTCAGATCGAATCTTTCAAGATGTGTCTTCAGTCAAATACGTCATCGACGATATCGTCGAAGTAGAAGAGAAGACGCTGACTAGTGAAGATGATGACACGACGCTCTCGAAATTGATTTCGCTCTATCTAATTTCGAACATTCTCTTCACAAGTTCTACTTCAGATGTTCGTCATGTCTGACGCTATCGTGCTCTTTTCGAGACAGCTCTCAAGACACATAAAACATTTGAGCATCTCGAACATCTCGACAAGATTCTCAATTGAGATTGACTTAAAGCAGAAAAATGAAAGCGCAGCGTTCATACCTTACTAAGTCTTTGAAAAGACTGATGTGTCTTCTCACAGACGAGTCAGAAATTTTTCACAACTGTGTTTACGAATTCATCTCTGACATCTGCTGAGAAGACGTTCAAAGCAAAGAAACAGAAAGAGAAACGTGAGAAAGAAAAGAATAAGAGTAAGTGAAAGAGCGTAGAAGATCGAAAGACAAAGATCATCGAAGATACAATGATAGCTGCAGAAACTGAGCTGACATTCAATATCATGAACGTGAATGACTTTGACGAAGAGTCGATGCAAGATGATGAAGAAGATCTTGATGATAAGTTCATGATGAATGACGAGAATGTTGACGAAGAGTCTATGAAAGATCAGTTGAACGAACACTCATCAATCGAGTCACAAGTCGAAGTGAAGTCAAGTGTGATGACGAAGCTCTCAAGAAGAGAGGCACTTGCTGCATCAATCGCAGCTAAATTGAATAAAGCTTTCAGTGTTTTCACTAAGCTTACGAAGTCAGATCTGATGAATGCTGATTCTGACTTTGCGCGAAAACGACAAAGATCAAAAGCTGAGAACATGTTTATTGATTCAAATGACGACGAATAGATGCTGCGATACCTTGAAGTTATGTAATTACGTCGTATGTAAAGCGGTAAAATTAATTCATGATGTCTAGCTTTTGAACACGCATGCAAATGCAGCTTCAGATAGCAGAGCTGACAACATTTCAAGAGGCTAGACTCTTGACTTGCGATCATCATCATCTGTGACATTCGTTTCTTTCTAAGTTTGAAACACTTTCAGAACATAAAACATATATTCAATAAAGTCATAAACTCGTTTAAGTGATGATCACGATATCGTCTTTGATTCTTGATCTCAACTTTGTCGAGATTTTCAAGAACAAGATGAAAGCTTGTTGCTGAAAGATGTTGACTAGCGATCAATATACAATCTGTGAGACAGATTTGATACTGAGCGAATTAATCTGACAAAGCTGATTCATTTTATGATCGAGTCATGAAAGAAGATTGAGCTTTTCGCATTGATTTCTTCTCGAGAAAGAACTTGAGAAAGTATACTCTCTCAATGTCGCTCTAGCCTTGAGTAGAATTTTCTATGCTCTTTTTCAACTTCTTGTTCTATGAAAGTTGCATTGCATCGAAGTCTGAATTGACTGTTTCGTCAACGACTACAGCTGCTTGCATTGTTTTCAATGACATAAATTGAAATATTGCTTGACTTGATCTTCTGCTGTTCAGATTCAGCCTCTCACTATCAGTTTGTTGTTAGAGAAGTTTTCTTTCGTCTGCGCATTGAAAGATGCATTTATTTCCCTATCTGCTTGCTTCAGCAGCATCTTCTTTCTCTCAATGAGATCTCAGTTGAAGGCTTGCAGGTTTTCTCATGAAGACACTACGTCTCTTGTGATCGATAAGACGTCAAGTGAATAGAACAAAGTCTAGAAAATGTTAGTCTAAGAAGAGTCAGTGAAGATGAAAAGAACGAGAGATGAAAGAAAGATAGATCAAGAAGAGAAAGTCTGAAAAAGACTTATCGAGAAGAGTAATAAAGACGAGCTTATAATTATCAGAGTGAGAATAAGTACGTAGATTCTTAAGAAGCATGAACTGAAGATAAAGACTCGAATAATACACAGATTTATTTGAGATATAAAATGTAATTTCTGTAGACTTGAGTCAATATGATGAGCGACTTGAACGCATGAATGATGGCTGACTAAGATGCTTACGACGTTATACGTTATCTCTGTGCTTCTTAATCTCATCTTCATGCCTTCTTGTTTCTTCGTCGTCTTCGAACGAGAAAGGCATATTCTATACTTCTAATTCTGATTACCCTCTCGAATTGTGCCAATTCTAGTGTATAAATCTCAAGCACTTTCACAACTGACTCGTGCACTGAATCAACTGACGATTAATGAATCTTGAGAACTGTCAGAATAGACTACGGTAAATCGAGTGAGTATTCATCGCGCAGCGAAAGAGCATTTCTACACTTCTGATATTTCAGAACCTTTATTGTCATATCGAGACGTGAAAGCGACTCAAAGGCGATCTTTGCGATAGCTCAGATTAGAAAAAGTCGAGTTGCACACATGTACTATGAAGCATTTGTTCAATATAGCGAAGCTGAAAACGTATCAAGATCATCTCACACTCATATCATGACTTGAATTTGATCATGACGTCAATTCTTCGATGAAATTGCGAGAGTATTCGATTCGTTGAGGCTGAACAGCTCATGAGATTGAAGAGCTAAAGCTTGAGAAAGTCGTCAATCACACGGCAGAAGAAGCGCTTGCGATGATTCAAAGTTGAATGTCTTTTGATCTTCTGAAAAGTGTTCTTAATGTCAAGCTTCATATCTCATGTTTCTTGACGCGAGCAAATGATTCAGATAGATCAGTCGTTCATACAATATGTCTAAGACAGCATCTTGAATCATGACACAGACAATTTGTGATCGAGAAGACAAATGTCGAGACGATCGAATCGCAAGCGATAGCTCTCAGAAGCATACTCGACGAGGCTCAAACCTGAAACTTGCTTCTAGCAGTCAATACGAAGATTGAGAAAGAAAATGTCGAGTCGTTCATATTGACGCAGTTGTCAATCTTTGATCTCGTCATGTGTCTCATAAGCTTAGTTGTAGAAGCTATCTGAACGATAGTGCAGATTCTGCCTGCACAGAATGATCGCTTCGCGCTCAACTACAAATGACATCTGACTGCTGACAATGAAGTCGCGCTTTTAGCTCAGATCAAGACAAATGACTGATGTTCATCTCTCTTTCAGAAACTTCTGAAACTCAATCGCGCGCTCAGCTTCTTCTTTGAGTACATGAGTCTGGTCAAATCAAGAAAGCAGACGAAGTGAGCACATAATGAATGCGTTGATGATAATTGTGTAGCATTCAGTATCTCACAAGATTACACGACTCAACATACTTCATCGTGTACAGAATGTATCTTATTGATACCAAGTTTGAAAGAGATTCGTCAATATCTTGAGAGTGATGAGATTTCTGTAATAGATGAAGCTAATCTATCAATGTCTCACAGCGACAACAAACACTTCAGATCTGCGTCTTCGCTCAGAAATAAATCTGAAAAAAGAGACGAATTCGTTGCATTTTCCCACGTCTGATCTGACGAGCTGAGCAGTATCACAGAGAATGATTTACCTGTCTGTCAGATGCGATGACTTATGAATAATGCAAGAGAGACTACTCAGTCAAGTTTTTTTTGAATCGACTCTTTGTGCGTGTCTAGGCAGAAGAACTTGCGTCGCAACGTGATCATGTTGATGACAGACATCTATTGAAGTGCAGAAGCTGTTGTAGTGCTTGACAGCAGATTACATTGCTATCACAGTCAGAATTTCTTGAAAGAACGCTTGCTAGAATTAGCGTTATTAATATGATAACAGCGACTATGAATGTTGCAAGAGAGCGCTTTGATCAAGCGACTGTTTTTCAGGTACAAAGACAAGCTGATCGACAAAACGAAGATTCTGAGAGAGACTGCAGAGCTGAAATATATGCTCGTGATGCGATTTTGTCTCTATCTGCTCAACAATATCACGAATTGAGTCACTGATTTGAACGTCTCTGTAGATGCTTTGCAGCGCAATCTATATCTTCGCAATATCAGTCGATCGAAGAATGAGACTCTAGTCATCGCGTCACTTCTTTCTTCAATTGACATCTCTGCAATTCTACAGAGTTGTGACGAGAATTGCATGAAGCGATTTTGAATGATGCTAAAACGAGTTTCTCGTTCGTTAATCATTCATTCAGATTCTAAGCTATCTTCAGTCGAATATTGATGAGCGTCGCAATCGCTTTTAAGTCAGCGCGACTTCAACATTATTGACTTGAAAGACAATCAGAATGTTATCACACAATACGAGTTGAAAGTCAGATATCATTGTCTCTTCGTTGAGATTTCAAAAGGCTGCTATATCAACAAAAGAAGATTTCTACTCGACTGTTCATGACTCAACTGTATAGTGAATGTTGAACAGCTAGAATCGATGAGAGCTCAGACGTTGACACTGAAGATCGAGACAATGCTTTGTATTTTTCGATGAGTCGAAAGCTGAGAAGGCTGAACATTCGAATATTGAAGTCGCTCTTGAATCAATGAAACTCAACTCGATTGAAGATGAAAAGAGAAACACATGTCGCCTTTTTAGCTACAAAGCTCTTATTCGAGCTACATTGTACTCTCAAAGCTTTGCAGATCGTGATGAGATAGATTGAAAAGAATGTCGACAGAAATGTCAGAGTGCTACTGACAGATCTGTTGAAACTGATCTCGTCATATCATAGAACTTTGTATCTTCAACGTTCAACGACAAAATAATCTATTGATTTATTTAGTCTAATGATAGCTTTAGACTCGAATTTCTGCTCATGACTCATCTCTACAGCAATCACAGAATATTGACAACGAACTTCTGTCACAAGAAGAGAAAACAAATGCTTCGTAATACAGTTATGAAATTCTTCTTGCGACAAAGAAGAACTAAAGAATGATGAACAGTCAATAATCAGAGACGATAGTAGCACTCGCAATTATAGCAGCATACTCATTTAATCATCATAGATCGTCATTTGCAATCTTCATTTATTTAGATTGACTCTATCTCTGCACATTTCATATCAAAGTTTCTTCTTAGCTCATTGCTATTCATTTGTGAATTTCAATGTAAAGAAACTGTGTCTCAGATGACGAAAGTATTGAGATGTCAAAGATCAATGCTGAGTCATTGAGTAGACAAATGACAGAGTTTTGACATGATGAGATCTTATTATAGATGAAGAAGTATGTGAAAGTATTTAAATAAAGATAGAAAATAAATACGTTTACAATCACGATGAGACTTCAAATTTCATGCGACAATATTATCAACGCTTATTAAATAAACTTTTGTGATTGACATGATTAGAGACTGATTCAAGAAGATGATCAAAATCAATCAAAATTCTTCGCATGAAATTCAGAGCATCAAAAGAATGCTAGATAGTTGTAAGAGAATCATCAGCGATTGTTAAAGAAACGTCGCTCATGAAAGACATTAAAAATTTGATCTTGATCAGCAATTCATGATATGTCAACATCATCGATCATTCTGACGAAAGCTGCTTCATCTTCTCATTCAACATCTGCATGCAAGAAGCAGCTTTACTATTGACGAAATGAGTTTTTTTATTTGAATTCTTTCGCTCGAAATATGTTCTAGTCTTATTTCAGAAGGCTTGTTCATTCTGCGACATGGTCTTGAGAAAGAAGATATTGAGAGTCGTCAGATCGACGTCTGAATATGTCATCTTCAGCTCGATCAAAGTCAACATGATCTTGTGACTGATAATGCAGAGTCGTTTCATCACGAACTCAAGCTTGATGCCTCAATTCTCGAGTTTTCAAGAAGCGACGACTGCGAGAATTGTGTAAAGCATGCTCAAGACATCAATGAGAATGAGAAATCATGTTTGACTGTTCAATTCATTCACTGTCATCAGAAGCGCAACTCATAAGATGAGTTGAGTCTCGATCATGAGCTTCGTTCACGATGTTACGCGAACAGTCTTCGTTGATGTTGCAAGATCTTCAAGATGAAGACTGTCAGACTTTGCAAAGATAACGAAAGCATGCTGTGCTTCGTTTTCTCTGATAATCACATATGTAGCGTTTCGAGAAAGTCGTCGACAATTTCAACGCTCTCGACGTTATTAATGCATGCTTTCGACTAAGAAGAAGAGTATTGTATCAAACGCAGTGACGACGAAGACTTTTCAATTATCTCACAGGCTTCAGAAAATTGCTGTCATTTCAAGCTGAAGAAATGCAACGACATAGTCAAGTTTTCACAAAGTGTCGCACTTAAGCTCTATAGTCGACTCATCTCTACCTTCAAATTCAACAGCGATCTTCAACATATTCTTATCGAAAGTCATATTGAACAAGAAAATGCAAATTTCGACCTTAAACCTTCTCTATTTCATCAGCATTGTCTGAAGCTCTGAGCCGATTTTCGAATGCATTCAGTGTTCATTCTCAAAGTCACGAAGCATTCTTTCAAGAATTCAGAATTGATTCATTCTGACGTAGTCACTCTTTTCATTGATGACGAGCGAAGATATGTCGATTGATATCAAGAGATGATTGTGCTCGAAGATCAAGACAATTTGCTTGAAGATGTAGATTACTCAATCGAAAGAAAAGATCACTGACGTTGATCAATGACTTTCTGTCAGTAAAGCTAGAACAATCGCGATCACATCGCTATCTACTAGCAAGAGAAGATCTAGAATACTATTTGAGTTCACTCACTGCGATTGTAAGTGACTCGTCGCGTCTTGAACAATGCTCGCTGTTGTCATTTTTGAGACTAGAGATCACTGAATGATGCGACTGATGTAGAGAACAAGCGTGATAATCGTAATGTATCAAGACTAAGAATGCTATGTTGCTATGAGTTAGCAACTGAGATGTCGATTGTATCTATCTATTTAGAAAATTCTGAAGCGTTTTGCATACATTCACACGTTATGCTCGCTGTGATAGTGATACTGATTCAAATCTGCTGATCTACGTTCTCAATTCAGATGACGATACGTCTCAGAAGTTAGTGTAACAGCAGATTCGCAAGATAAGTGAAAATTGTTGACTAGACTATTCAGTCTGACTCAATGTTCATGAGCAAACAAAAGTGAACGAATCTTTGATCGAAGATCAGTGTGAGATCTTCTTTCAGTTTTGAAGTTGATTTGTGAATCGTCTCTTATACATATAAATCAAAACACTCTCTACTTTCTTTTCTTGAATAGCAGAAGTTCGAGAAAAGTAATATTAGTCTCAAGCTCTTTCATGATACAAAAGAATGTATGACTGTTGATTAAGAATTCAAGCCTCATCTTTCAAGTAGTGAAGTCTCATGACTCATTGACGTATCTCACATCTACATTAAAACATACGATGACGACTATTTGAAGATTGTGCAAGACGAAATTACAATTACTTTCGAACTCTCAGTACTCATTAAGATCTTGAAATAACGACTTTCATCATCATAATCTATCATCAAAGTAGTCTATCTACAAAAGACTATCATTTTAGCTCTGATCTGCAAGAATTACATTCACATTTTACTCACTGAATCGTCTATCAGTTTCGATTTCTTAGATGAGCGAACGTAATTCGTGCCTGAGCTCAGATAAGCTTCTCAATGAGCTTCTTGATGTGAAGAGAATTTAATAGATGACAGAAAAATAAATGAAGCGAAGATAGAATTGACATTGTGATAAGTGCAGCTGCAGAATTCAAGACTAAATATAAACGATCTTAGTTTCATTCAGACTTCACATCTTCAGTCTTATAAAATGCAACTTGAGACTACAGTCTTAGAAGTTAAAGAGCGCAGCGCGTATGACTTGACAGAAGATCGTGCAATGTCTGAGTCTTTTCAACTTGTCGTCGCTGTTACAGTCGCAATGTCAGATTGAGACATCGTTCAGCTACGATTGATTCTCAATGAAAGCTAAAAATCGTGATATGAAGAATCAATCTGTATACAGTATAGTCAGCGCATAGTCTCTGACCTGTGCAGTAAGATGAGATGATGATCTATTAGTTGAGTGTACTGAACAAGAACGAGGCATCGCTGCGCAAGCAAAGAGAAATGTGTGATATATAGTCATTATCGTTTTGCGATGAGTCTATCTTAAAGTCACTCTGAATTCTTTCTTCGTCGTTGTGATAGTCTGCCTTCTATACATTCTTTTGTAATAATGAGTGTCACTGAAAGAAAGACTGTACTCTTCGCTGATCTGATATCTCAGACCCGTTCTCGAGACTTTCTGAAATGTGTTCAAGACTTCAAAGATGCAAAAATTGAGTAAGATTCATTCATAGATGAGATGATCGATCAGTCTTGAAAGATCTTCATTGAATATCTCTGTCTGACTTGAAGATCATCAGCACTTATTGCATTGTTCGACTGATTTTGTTCATATCTCAGTATCATGACGATTCACGACTTAAATCTTTTCAATAAAGATGATCACAACAAGACAACTTGAAAATCTTCAAAAAGTGAGAAATTCTGATTGCGCGATTTTCTATCTGAGAATATATCTGAGGCGAGAATATTCTTGTACGTCGATGCGTTAATGACATATCAGTCATACAAGTCGCGACACATACGATCTTGAATAACAGTTTCGCTAAACGAAATTGTCGTTAGACTGCTGATCATTAGTGTCGCTGTATTTGAAGCGAAGAAGCTTGAGACACTTGCAATATTGCACATCGACAAGCTTTTAAGATGCTGCAGATCTTGAGCAGAATATGCTCGAGAGAGAAAATGAAATACGCTATGTTTAGAGTAAGAAAGATCGATGATTCTGCAGAATTCATTACGATCAATAGAACAAATCAGGCACAATAATGCAAAACAAAAGACATTGTGACAGCTTTTCATCATCAATAACTTCTGTATCAGCTGAATGAATTGAGACGTTTGAAGATTTCGTCAGAAAGAAAATAAACGCAGAAGAAGTATTCAAATAGCAGCAACACTCACTATTGATTTATTCATCATATCAGACTTTATGAGAAATCGAGCACGATGCAACGACTCATATTATCAGTAGCTTTCAGAAGTGTGCTTCGTTGCGTCTTCAGAACAGATACATCTCTCGTGACAGCAAGATTTGACACACGTCAGCAATAGATTTCAAGTATGACGTCTTTCGAATGCACGCAAGTTCAAGATATGTCAAGCTTGAGTCGTGAAGACGAGTTTCACGTAAGATCTTAATCGAAGTGTCATCGCAAATAAGCTTACTATTTTGCAGAAAATCTACAATCTCTCTAAATCGCTGATAGACTTGCTTGACGTAACTCAGATGAGAAGTATTTAGGCAAATCTGAATCACATAATACTAAAAGATTTCAGCTTTCTCGTTCTCAAGTCGTCAAGATGCTCTGAAACTATATAAAAGCTCATGAACTTCAGAATTCTTCAGACAAGCGATACATTATTTGTGATGAACACATGCAAGAAGTGTTCAAGACAGATAGAGTTCATATGTTCACAATGAACAGAATGCTTAACAATCACTTGTTTGCAAAGAAATGAATGTGAACGTGATCAATATCAACAGTAATCTCATCGATCTGACATTGATGAAGAGCTACTTGAGCAAGCTGCTTTTAGCAGACTCACGCATTTTAGTAGCAATCTTGACAGGTAGATGAAAGCTAGATTGAGTACTCATTTTCAACTCAATTGATCGATTTTGAAATTATCAAAGTGTCATCTTCGTCTAATGAATATGAGGTTCATTCGAGTCTTGAAATTCTGCTTCTTCTGTGAGTGCGTTTTCTTCAACTTTCGCTTAATATGCTTTCTTCTCAATCTTGTCTATTGATCGCAATTAGAGTGATCTATAAGCTATTTTTATCGAAGCTAGAGATACACAAACCGCACTGTATCTCGCTGCATCGCATGATATTTCTAGAAGTCGTGTTCAAGAAAGTGTTTGAGCAAAGATCATTTTCATCTGTCATCTGTTCATGTGTCGTACATCAATGAAAATGATGTCTACGGAAACAAGTCTCGTTGACAGGATTGAAACATTCAGAGCTGTCAAAATCAGCGTCAAAATGTCACTCGTAGACAGAAATAAGCCTATCATAGCCTAGTCTTCATGCAGCTGTCTTCGATTTGCTTCAAAGCTCTCTGCTGTTTCTCTCTTTCTTCTTTCATCATCTCTATTTGCATTGTTTTCGATGAAGGTGACGCTGTTCTTCTCATAGACGTCATTTCGATAGTAATATTGCTAGCAACAAACCTGTTTATATCGATGAATAGATCAGTTAAAAGATTTCATCGAAATAATACAAGACAATTGTTTAGCGCATGAAAAGACAGGCTAGAAGACGATAGTAAAGCTCTTTCAACGTGAAGCAAACTTCTGTATTAAAATAATAAGAGAGAGAATACGAGTTGAAAATTCTTTTTTACTGCTCGTTCTAGAAATGTTCTACTAGAAGAATTATTTCAGAAATGAGTATTAGACAGGTGAATATTGACTTGCTTGAAAACTGAGACGATCGAGCTCTCAGAAGACTCTGCCTAGAATAATATAGATTCAAGAGATTCTATTCTTAAAACAGTCTAGCTACTAGTCACGTGATGAAAGCTTCTTGTGCGTCTCATTCTTCTTCAGCATTCAGTTCTTGCTCTCAGCATTCACTTCTGACTGTCTTATCTATTGCATCAATAAATAAAATTCAAGCTATATCAGTCACAAAAAGAAAGATTCAAAAAGCAGAGAACTGTTCTTGTTCAAAGAATTTCTAATTCGCACGAAATGTTTTCTTTGCATGCTGGCACGAATCTACCTGAGTTATCTATGTGTCACGTCGTCACTTTCAAACGCGGCCGATAAGTCATGTTTAGATGTAACTCACATACATCTAATGTTCAGTGATTACAAGCATAATCTGCTGTCGTCTTAATTGAAAACCTGTTATGCAAGTCTTTCAGCTCAGCAGCCTCATAGAACGATGTTGTTATCGCTTTGCTGATCTTAAATGATCCGTTTGATTCAATCTGATGTTCGCTTCGAACGTTTGAGGTTTGCTTGCTTGAAGCTTGTCGATCTTTTTATCTCGACTGCTATTGCGAATATCTTTTCTTCGTTCTTCTTTCTCATCTTTCGTTAATATACGAATCGTTTAATCAACACTCTCTTTCTTCGCGTGACTTATGTTTGATCTAGTTCTTGTTTTAAGCGTATGAGATTTATCTGTAGTATCGTTTTGAACATTTTTTCTTTTTCTTTTCAGCTCATCTTTAGTCAGAAATTTGCCTTTCGATTCTCTTGATCTTCTCATTGCATGCTTGTATTCACTTTCGTGAATGTATGACTTGCGAATTTCTGACGTATATTCAGCCTTCTCAATAAGTCGCTGTCTTGTCATTCATCGTTTCAGAATTCGATCGAATTGTTTAACATTAATGTAAACAGGTGATTTCTCGATAAGGCTGAAGATATCATCTCGAGTCTGAAAAGTCGTTGATGATGACACAGATGAAAGGTGAGACATTCAACGAAATGAGAAAAGCTCGTATGTCTGGCTTGAAGATGAATACTGAGTCATCTGACGTGAGAATGAAAACTGATGATCTTGAATTGAATCGAGACGCAAAGACATTTGACGTGAGAATGAAAGCTGAGAATCTCGAGATAGCTCAAGATGCAGAGACTTCTTTTTTGACCAGATATTGAAAGACTCGTGAATACTTTGCATCTCAGATGAAGAAGTTGTGATGTGATTCACATGCGAAGACGATGCTCTGTATTCTGACTTAATGATATACATTGTGTGATAGTCAGAGATTTCTTGTGCTTTCTCAAATCGAGCATAGTCATTCTCAGAAAATGAGAAGTTGCTCATTTTGCTCGTACTCGAAAAAGATCTCATGTGAGTAGTATTGAGAGCTGTCGAGAATGAAACAGATGAAAATAATGCTCTCTATCTATGCGCTCATCAAAGATTAGACATTCACTGAAGACGATGCATCGCTTCAAAGTAATCAGTCTTCATTGTCATATTTCTGTGAGTTTGCTTTGCGCGCTGCGTCAGACCAATATTTATCATGAGTCTTCAGAGATGCAGTCGTACGATTTTCGTGTTTGAGCATTTGTCAATGCTTTCAGCGTGATCATGCTCGATTTTTCTCATCGCTTCAAGAAAGAAAACGATATGTCTCTGAATAGCAAAAGAGACTACGAGACTCACTTCTAAAAGACGAATTGTCGTGAGCAATATGATCACAGACATATGACGTCATCTGAAAGAGAATAAGACTCGATCATATAACATTCTTCAAATAGTCTAATTCTCGCTTTCAGATTCTGTCTGTCAAGACAGCTCGTTTGTTTTCACATTTGACATTCACGATCTGAAAGTTACGATCTTCGCGCGTTTCATCATACAGATCGTTGCGTCGACACACTCAGTCTCAACAAATCAGACAAAGTTATATCTTTCTACTTCGCACTTGAAGCATCTTCGAACATTTTGATCACTCAGCTCTGCGTGAAATCGACATCTGCGAGTTCGCAGAACAAATGTCTGCTCAAGCTGTAACAAAGAAATGCGCTCAAAAGACTCTTGACGAGCTTGAACGCAAGACAGAGACAGCACAAGAATCATGAAACACTTCATTTAAGTATCTCTCGATTTCGAATGTCATGAATGATGTGAACGACGTTAAGCATCAATGATTTGATGTGAGTAATCTGCTGTGACAAAAAACAAGGTGCTAAATACAGTAGTCATCATCGAATCAACAACGAACGACACAAAAGCATGAAGTGAAAATGAAATCAATTGACTCTGTCAATATCATCGTTGCAAAACCGATTCGCTATCTTACGACGACGATGAAATCGAAATATATTGAAAAACCTTATTCTGATATTATTATAATAATCATTGCTCTCAGTCGCTTGACTCAATTCAACGATCTTTCTCGTCAAGATTCTTCAATAGTTCTTGAACAGAGTCAAAATCTGAGCTTATCTGAGAACAATTTGCAGATGTTCAATGATCAAGAAGAGAAAATTGCATATCTGCTGATGTTGCGAAAGATTCATTTGTAAATATTGACTACAGTTTCACTCTGACTCAAACGACGATCACTTTGACTGTTCTCTTGATTTAAATTGTGCATGATGATCGATGTGTATTCGAAATTTGACAGTTCATTGCAGTCTTTGTTCTGCAACTGATATGTATTCTGATATTCGATCAAGCGCTGAAATGACTGTGATATCTGAAAGCTCTCGAACTGCTGAACGTACGAGTTTTGAAATGACTGTGATGTCTGAAAACTCTCAGACTGTGAGATGTATGAGTTCTGAAATGATTGTGATGTCTGAAAGCTCTCGAGCTGCTGAACATATGAGTTTTGAAATGACTGTGATGTCTGAAAGCTTTCAAGCGACTGAAGACACGAATTCTGATTGATTTCTGTTCGATTCATTTCTTAGTTGTTTTAGCTATTGAAATATTTGCGTAATTCGAGACATGACTTATCAATTTCACGATCTTGCGATTGCTCTACTTTTATAGTGTCGATTGCAAAGAGTTTCGAAGGCATAATTCGAAAAGTCTAAGTTGTAAATGTCGAATTGTATTCTTCGTTTTCTTGTTGATCATCTTGTTTATTTCTCGACTGTCAATTCTGTATCTCGAGCGCTATCAATTCGAAATTCATACTGTTCAAAGCTAAGAAGAATGAGTTGCTGTTTAATGAGAAAATTTCGCCTGTCATCAAAACAGATCGCGTCGAATGAGTTGACTTCAGTGTCAATGAGTTCGTCGTATTTTTCTCATCGTGACTGAGCTGACTGCGCTCATGCTCGAATTTCTATAACTCTGCTGCAACAAGCAGATCTTGAAGTTCAGTGTTGACATCATCGAAGACTGACACATTCGTTCTTATGATATCTGTGTTTAGCGATCGACGAGCATTTTGAGAGTCAACAGGCTGCGATCATGAATCAATGTCTAGATTCAAGCGACGACGTTTTGTTCTTTTCAATTCACGATGATCATGTGTGATGCTTCACGTTGTATCAAACAGCTCGACGACATCATTAAACGTTGAAGAATTGTCATGCAAATTAGAAGATTGAAAGACGGTTTGAAGACTAGAATTCAAGCAATCTTGAGATGCAGAATCTGCTTTTGAGCTTTGATCAGCAGAAGAAGCGCAACATTTTTGAAGTTCATATCTACAGCAGCACTGAACTGTTGCTCGTTGTGTCTTGATTCAAACTTCTGATAACGATTTCTCTGAGTCAAGTTAATCGAAGATCATCTGATAATGTAGATCTTTGAATTTTCTTGCAGAAAATGAAACGACTATAGAGTCGATTGTTGAATTCTTTTCCCTAGTGTATTTGACTCGTTGATTTCTGCTTGTTTCTCGAGTTTTGAATGAGCGATGTCGCTCACTGCCTCGTTGTAGACAGCTACGTTCTCAAGCGATAATCGCTTTTTCACGCTGTTGAATAAGTGAGTGCAAAAAATTTTGATCTATTGAAAGATCTCTTACGCATCATGATCAACGTCAATTGAGAGCTCAAGCAGAATTTCATCATCAAAGATCTTCGTTAGTCTGTGATACCTTCGATCTTTATTTACTCAATCTCGCACGTTTGAGCTGATTTCATCGACGCAGAGATCGTTGAAGCTCGCTGTGAAAATAATCTTGACAACTCAATCATAAATGAATGCTGAAGCACTTTTGAAATGCTGAGAATAGAGATGACGAAGTAAATCATGAAAGAACACAAATAAGAATCTGACATGCAAGATATCTTGATCGTGACGAGTCTGCAGCGCTCGAGTACTTTCATATATGTTTGTCAGTTCATTCTCAGCGAACGTCACTGTTCAGAAAGAAGAAGTTCAAAATGTCGATACATTTCTAGATCAGCTTTCGATGATGCTCTTGTTTGATCTTCATATCAAAGAGTCGTTCTTTAGATTTTGCAATGAAGCTCGCTTTTGCTTCTCATCTTTCAATGATCAAAGAGATATGTTAAGCTCAACTGACTCTGATTCTGTTATGAGGTCAGAATATAGCTGCAGTGATCAGAACAAGATCAATCTCATTCATTGTTACTCACATTCTGATCTTTCATCAATAATCGCTTGAGTCTTTCTAGTCTATTCTCACTTGAAACAGAATAAAGAATATCGACAATATGACTAAGATTGCTTTTCATAGTCGACAAGTTGTTGAGTTGAGAATGTGACTCTGAGAGATCACTTTGATCGTCGAGATTTCTGATCTGTCAGCTACTTTTAATGTTAGAGTACGCTAAGTCGAATCATCAAACTACTATCGCTTTTCTAGAACAGAGCTTCTCAAGAATGAAAATCGCAAGCAATAAGAGTAATATGAAAACAATGCGTCATCGAAGAGAATCAGCGCTGTTCATCTTGAATCTTATTGAACTCTGAAATTCTTTCAATTTCAACTTTATGAATAGAAAGAGAAGTGACTACTATATCATGCTCAAACATCTGCGCTCAGAAAATTCTTTAGTTTGTTTTTCTCGTTTGTCTTGTTTCAACTGCACTTTTTCATGCGTTTGCTCTTTCTTCTCGCCTTGTTTTTTCAGCTCACTCTGATCTTCTGCAGTTCGTTCTGCAAGCTTGCACTACTTTCACTTTCTTTCGAATCTGCATTAGCTTTTGCTTTCACTCGAGATGAACAACAGCAGTTCTCTGATTGATCTATAGCTTGTCATGATCGAGCAATCTGCATCGATATCAGCTATGCAATCTTCACTTCTTTTGCAGATAATCTGATGAACACTGATTTGATCTGAGTCGTGCTTACAATCTTATAAGGCAAAAAAGACAGGTCAACAATTATCAATATCAAAAGTAGTTGCAAAATGATGATTCGACAAAGAAACAAGATTCTTGATTCGAACAAGATTTGAGACTATCAATGACAGAACTTCTCACAAACAGAAGCATTATGAAATGAAGAAGATGAGTTCAAATGTGATTGAGAGCATGAACATTCTAAAAGTCTGACGTGAGTTTCAAGAGACGAGATCTGATGAATGAAAGAAGCACAACGATTTTGTGCAGAACAATTGAAAGAAGAAGAAGTCAGCAAAAAGACAAGAGAAAGTGAAGAAGAGCAAATGTGAGAAATCGCTTGAAAGAAAGAATGAAGAACATGACAGCAGAAAGAAAATTTAGTTCGAGTGAAATAAAACTTAAAGAAAATGATAAGATCGCGTCGAAAAGAGAACTCTGAAATTCATTGATCATCTCAAGTCTTTCTTTATTTGAACAAAGAAAGTAACGAGCTCTTGTTTATCTATGTATATCAAAAATCGCTTGTCACTTCGAAGAGAAATCATCATGATTTGCTGTTTCAGTACTAGCACAGTCATCTTCTTTCTTTGAGATTACTTCAGTCAGATAATGTATTATAGCTCTCTCATTGAAAGACGAACTGACATGAACAAAAGAATGTCATCATGTTGAAGCTTGAGATTCTCAAGAATGCCTTGCGAAAACGTACAAGCACGAACTCTATCAGGAAAAGCGAAGAGAGTCGCAAAAGAGCTTGTGAAACGACAGAGAAGATGACGCAGAGCAAGATCGAAGTTGAAGTTGATCAAGAAGCAGAAGTTTCGATCGAAGAAAAGATAGATCATTCAAAAGTTGACAAGAAGTCAAAAGAGAAGAGAAAGTGAGTTGAAAGAAAGTCACACTAAAGGGTGCAATGACTAGCAGAGAAGCAGAAATGCTGCAATTGTTCGCATAAGATCGAATTTCGTACTGATGAAATCTGCAACATCTGTGAGCATCGTTGATATGTCGAGTGCATGTTAGAGTAATTAACGCAAA
>JAABUO010002346.1_pt1 | contig 23216 bp, 18 predicted proteins | sample 5559291 | NCBI WGS metagenome assembly JAABUO01 (sample SAMN10711878, study PRJNA513372) | rock metagenome | isolation source: Antarctica rocks | place: Antarctica: Victoria Land, Finger Mt sud
AACGCAGGATAGGTGTTATGCTATCTATATATACGATTGGGGCACGGGTGCAAGGTAACACGGGTTTTAAATCTATGTTTATCTGCACTTGATTAATACTGCAACAAAGAGCCCACCACACACACACACACCTTTCTTTCTCAGATTGCAGACCTCTCCAAAAAAAAAGCACTCCAACGTTCGCTTCTAGCGCGGGTGTTGTAGCATCCTGTTGTGGCGAAAGCTTAAAAAAAAGGAGAACTGGCTGTGTCGTGTAGACTCACCGGCTTCCTACTGCTTCTGCTGTCTGAACGGAATTTGACTTGCTCATCAAATTCCTCTTTTTTCCATCCTTCCGAATCTGTTGCTGTGTTCCATGGTTCAATTTCTCAGTGGTTACTAGGACGGTTTTATCGCCAGAACAGTCTTCCTTCAAGAATGCGGGTTTTGGAGTGTCTGTAGCCCACAAGAATTGCCTCGCTGTTTGGATTCTTGGAGATTAGGGTTACTTGTTTGCAGATGAATGTCATCAGAGGTTGGAGGCTTTCTGCTATTTCAGCTTTGAAATTTGAGTGTTGATGCAGAAAGACATCGTCGTTTACTCGAGTATGGTTCGTTTTATACTTTCCGGGATTTAGTCTTCGTATTTGGGTTTTCTCTGGGTTTTCAGCATTTTCTTTACGAGCAGCCCAGAAACGAAATTGGCCCAAAGACCGCGGAAGAGGAGGGCTGGGAGTATTGGTCTTTCTGCTAGTTTTGATTGGTGAAAGGGCACAATCTTGGAGGCGACTTTTGGTTTTTTTCTTTGTTCCGAGGAATCCATGGCAAGGATTCTGGATTCATAATATGGTGTTGATACCGGAGCTATCTGGCATGCATAAGAAAAGGTCTATGAAAGACTCTGTTAACTTCTAGGATCAGGAGTGCATCTCCAAATCGCTCATCAAACTCTTAAACCGATAGATCTCGAGTTCGCCGCCATTATGAAGTAATGCTTTCTTTAAGGACGTAGAACAGGATATGGGTTGGATCAGAGTGTGGAGGTTAACTTGCGCTCAATTGGTTTTGGGTGTGAGCTACTCAGCTCAGAGTTATACAAACGAGCTTGACTGTTGTGTTCTCTATACAGAATATGAGTTTAAAATCTTTATAGAACATTATGAGAACTTACATGGCTTGCATTCTAGATGTCATACTATCGTTCAAGATCTGAACACGATTGTTCAAGACTTTTATTTTCACTTCGCTACGTGTAAATCTTAGTTTCAAATCCTCTGAAGAATATAATCAGAGCTTACATTGCTGTAATTTTAACATTGATATTATTAATTGTGTTCATGATATTCTGTAACATTTAAGCATTGTTAACACGAATTATCTATCTTCTAGTGTTCAACGGGCCGAAAAGAGTTCATTTGGGAGCCGTTTTCGAGCGTCTGAACACCGTGCACTTTCATGTCACAAGATTTATGAACTGCCAAGTAACATCTTATCGTCATCCTCCTTCTTTCGAGCGATTATCTCCTCGATCGATGCTTCATACAGCAATGAAAAGATATCTTTTCATAATTTAAATACATGATTCTTCTTGAATTGCTCATGAAGAAGCAATTAAGCAAAGTCTTCACTTGTCTCATGAGCTTGCTGATTTCGAGTCATAATATACTGAAGTCGAATTAGTAAATAATAAAGAAAGAAAAGAGTTTACATATCTTCTTAAGTTTTCGAAGTGATGATCAGAATTTTTTTAATATTCTTATTTACTGTAGCTGAGCGTCGTTTACATTTGCAGCGAATTGTTATAATCTTGTTGTTAATGAATCATTTATTAGCTCGAATTTATATCTCTTTACGATCATTCGAGCAAGATTAATTAAAACATTAATTATAAACATTCTGAGTCTGCTCTTTTAAAATTTATTAAGCTCGACTTAAAGCTTTTTAATCTTAAGTTTTAACGATTAAGACAAGAATTAATATATTTTAATAAATTATATATGTCTTAATGAAATATCTGCAATTCTTAAATCTGCTTTAATTCTTCTTTAAAAGATATATGAACGTAAAGTTTATTTTAATTCTTCGACATTAAGACTAGTATGCGCTCGTGATAAATTGTAATAATTAAGTCTTTTATTACAGACGCTGAGTTCAGTCGAAGTTTCTTTAATGATTCGAAGCTTAAACGTTTAAAATGACATTTTCTTTTCAACGAAGACATGACTTTCGCAGAGATTAAAAAGTCATTTAATGATTTTTGCGACATTTCAGAGCCTTTGCGAGAAGGAGTCAGCTTGTAAACCAGATGCGTCATGTTTACATGAAGATGAAGACTTGTCTTAATCGTCGACATATTCTATAAAAGATTAAGAAGAGAGAAAGAAGACGTTAAAGGTTAAGAAAAGAGAAAGAAACACTGAGTGATTTGTAACGATAAGTACTTTTTATCTCATTAATATCAGAAAGTAAATTACACTCAGAATATACTTTGAGGTGTTTCGGGGTCTGCTTTTGGAGCTCATGGTGCTATGTTACGCAGCCCCTCTTGTACGACATCAACCCCCCAGCAGACCATCCTCCCCTCACTCTCCCTCTAACCTTCCTAACTGTCCCTCATAAGGCCGACGAATCGACGAAATCTCTTACGTTTTGCATCCACGTTTCCATTCGCAGGTAGGCTGTATGCAGCAAATAGGGCGTTAAGTTGAGTAGCTTTCAAATCTGTTAGAATAGTCGTCGATGATTGTTTTTGAAAGTCTTTAGTACCTGTCAACAAGGAAAGTTGCGACGAGTTCAACGGAAATCCGACTGGTTCCACATTCGCTGATGTTCTTATGGTTTCCAAAGCTTGCTGCGAGGTGACCTATGAAAATGGGTGTGTATTGAAGGTACGATACTATTATGGGAGCATCGAGAAATCATCTGCAACGCGCCAGGCTAACGAGCATAAAATTTTTAAGCCATTCTCGAATTTGTCTTCAGTAGAACATTTAACTTATTTGGGAATACACTATACAACGCACTATGACGAGGTATAATGAAAGTGAATACACATCACTCGAGACCGGCTATTCTCCGTAACTCAATGCAAACAGGGTCCGGTACACCTGCTTTTTCATCACCGCCATCTCTTGCAGTATAAATGAACCCCGAGCGTCACTCATCTTGGCCGTTCTGTTCAAAGACCTAAGCGATTTTTGGCCATTTCCGATGGAATGATTGTAGAGCTGGAGGGAAGAGTAGGGTCAGGGGAAAGGCTGGAAGGTAAGTCAGCTTTGAGTGTTTCCCGTAAGCACAAGGTCTAGAATATGCTGTATGTAGACGGAAGGTCGTGAGAAAGGAGTAGAAAGCGGACCGCCCATGGGAATGTCGACAATCAAAGTTTCTATTTGCTATCGGGAATTCTGTTGTTCCTGCCACGTTCGAGGCCTCCTCTCTCTATTGCGTCGTCTTTTCAGCATTCAGCTGTTTTGCTAAAACTCCTTGCGCTGCCCAGTCTGCTCGGCCTTTGCCGATCTTGTCGTTACCGTAACCATCCTTGGTGCGAATGGATACGGTGACTTCGGCAGATAGTTGTAGTCGATGATGTGCATCTCTATCTTCTAGATAGCGTGGACAATCCATGACAATCAGGTGTTTAAATACCTCTATCACATCTTACCGTACCGACTCTGTTATCTTCTTGATCCATGATCAGATTTGCTTCACAAAGTCCGGTAATGGGGTCTCTTCCTCGTTGCTGTCCTCAAACTCGTGATTCTTTCTTTGCGTCCGTCGTTACTGTCCTCAAACTCGTGATTCTGTCTTTGCGCAATATCGGAAAAATCTTGGCGAGGCGGAGTGATAGCGCGCCCATTGCTCACGAGTGGATAAGACAGCTCGATATTCTTGCGTCCGTCGTTGCTGTCCTCAAACTCGTGATTCTTTCTTTGCATCCGTTAAATGGATGTCAGGGTCGTTGTCGTGAACTTATGCACTGAGTTCGGGATCTGGCGTTCTTGGTTCTGTTCCAAATTTTGTGCTGGAGATTTGAGACAAGAATCAGACGTGATTTTGACTAGCTACAGCCAAATATATTTAATGCAATGTCTTTGCATGATAGCATCAATCGTTGAGGAGTGTCTGCAAAACTCATTGAGGAAGCTGCACCCACAGCTGTTACGTTTCCATACTTCTCCTACCATTTGACTATGTATAAATATATTTATAGTATCTGTTGCCTGGTTTCTTAGACGTGTTGTATTTCTTATTCTGTGTAAAGTAATGTATTCCTCCTACCTCCGTGCTTTATATAGCGCTTTATGAGGTGCTGTAGTGGCGTGTTCATACTGACACGCTTCTTGTAGACGGGACTATTGTACTAGGTCTCTGTTGGTGCTACCATTGTTATGGTGCTCAGTGCCTAGGACTTATCTTCCGAGTAGATAAGTTGGTTATTAATAGATCACTGATAGGGTTCTATTGACAAAGCCCCATCCCTTTTCCTACTCTGACTTAGATACTAAATCTATGGAGCCGATGAAGTGCTGAAAAAAGATAACATAGGTCGCTGGAACCTTGGTATTTGGCATAAAATCGCTCGAATGCACTCATCATTGACGTATTGATCTGGTCCGATTGTTTGAAGGCCGTCCTTTCTTGGCGCGGCGTTAAGCATACCAACAAACATGTCGACCTCGACCGGAGCAACATTCTCTATGGTTCTCAGCAGTTTATATCTAACACTCCGAACCCCTCACATATTTCTTGTGGCCCAAGCTTGGATGGATTGTGAAAGGCCTTTCAGTACATCTTCAGTACGTTAACGCTGAACACCCTGCCCATGATCCCTAGCTCTTCTTTGATTCAATTCTGGTCCATTGCTTTTGACATAGCCCAACCGACATCCTTCCTTGGAACGGTTTCGTACCCTACAGGATGACGCAGTATTTGTCTAATTCGTGGTGGGACATACTTATGAAATGGTCATGCATGCGGAGATGGATGTTTATCCAATAGCCGCCTCTTAAAGGGATACCGAGTGCTTTCCCTCGACTTTTGATGTCACTGCCAGATAAGAGAAATGGTTCACCCTTGATATGGTCCGGAACAATCTTCCAAGCTTGGAAACGTGTTTGTGAGGTCCGGCTCAAACAGCTTGGGGTTCTCTTCTCTGGCTTTCATCTCCGGATCGATTCAATGTCCCGCGCCCCATATCTGCCAGTAGGACAAGAGTACCATCCATACGCAAAATTGAATGTGCACGAGGTCATAACATATCTCATTTGACCTTTCATCATAGCTTTATGAATGCTTTCTTCCGAGGGATCGCGTTGGAGGGAGAAGATGAAGCGGGTTGACTTGGGCATATATTGCTTCACAGTGCGCCCGCTACTGACATTGATAGAGTCGTTATTAATTCTCGAGCCATGTCTCTTGAAAAATCTTTGCTCAGAGGAGAAGGGCCTGTGCGCGCAGTTTGTGATTGCTAATGTTTAGCCAAGAAATTTTCTGCTTTAGAGAGCAAGAGAAAGGATACCGATCGGAAAGAAAAGGATTAATGGTGTCGCGGATTTTCATTGTTTATTAGATAAACAAGGAAGGTTGAATCTAGTAATAAAGGAAAATAGGAAGTATAGGTGAAAAGAATTTGCATGGAGACTAAGGTTGCTTAGCATCTGTTTAAGACTGAGGAAGAGGAACGATGATCTAGGAAATGCAGGAACAAGGAAACGAGTGGCTGAGACTGCATGCAGGGCGAGATGGGTTTGGTCTTTCATGTACGAGAAAAGTAGCAGGTTTGCCATCCTGTTTTTCACCCAGTTTTCTCGAAACATCCTGTCTGGCCAATCTTGTAGGCCAATAAAGATAGTTCCGCATATACCCAGTCAGAATAAGTCAACGTACAGATTCACTAGTTCTCTTTAATGTAGCAAGCAGTCAATTGATACTAGTTTTCCTGTGGCGGATGTGAGGCCAAAGGCGCTCACCTCTTGGCTTCAGATGGCCGAACTCGGGTTCCTCCTCAAAGGGCCTTCTTGGGGTGAAAACTCGTATATTTCTGTTTTCTTCTGTCCAGTAAGGTGAAGAGTCGAAAGAAGATGATAGGTTCTCTGGCTGGTCGACAAAGGTATGCCCGTTCGCTGCGTTAGTTATATCATCGTTGAAAGGTGACAGGTCTCTGGAATTGAAGAGGTTGGTGTCACGGAGATCAGGTCATTGATGATAAAAACAATTTGGAATTGAGCCTAGCGAAAAGAGCATTTATTTGCGCCCTAGCCGCAGTTCGAACAGCTACCTTTGTGAAAGAATCCAACCGTAACGCATCTTACGAATGGTCCGGACAGCTTTTGACATTGCCCACATTCGGATTCGTTTTCATTGTTTTTTTCACAATCTGCATCAATAATGCCTCCCGATTTACGTTCGCTTGACCCGGTTTAGTCTGAAACTTTACCGCATCGGCGCGAAACACAACCTCACGCTTTTGTATCATCCGGGTCAGTTTCTTCAAACTTTCGATTTCACTATCAGCAGTTTCGTATGCTCAGTCGATGTGTGTCGTAGCCGTTTCTGTTGTATGCTCATGATTTACGTACGTAACGAGCGAAGCCGAAAGCGTTACGGATACTGATCTTGTTTCGAATAGTTCTTCATCGAAAAGAACAATTGTGCTTAAATCTGCTTTCGTATTGTTCTCTTTGGGCCCTTTTTCGTCCGTACCTTTGAGTTATAGTTATGTCTTCTTGAAAGTCTTGAGTCCGGGGACGTTACGATTATTTTTTGCAGGAATTTCTTCTGTAGACGGCGCTTCTTCATCGTTTTCACCCGTTCCGGGTCCGTTTTCAGTAGACATTGTTGTTCCGAATCATTTTACTATCGTACTCATTAATTTTTAATGATTGTTGTGAGCGCCTTGTCGATCATGAACGAATGATAGATTTTTAAGCAGAATAATTTCATTTGAGACAACTTACAATCCGTCTTTCGCGTTTCGAATATTCTGAGCGAGTCGACTCAAATCTGACTGAGCCATGAATAATGTAGTGACGAGAGTTAAAGAGGGTAAGAGAATGATGTAAGGGCGAGAGATGAAGAAGATGATACGGTGTGAGAGGTGAACAAGGGTGAGCGCGCCGGGGGTGGCCGGGGGCAGAACACCTAAAGGACTTAACTCGATTTAATGAAAGTTTATCATTACGAGTTAATTTTCTTAAATCATTACGCGATGCGTCTTCGTTTAACTTTCGCATTACATTAAGTCTGTTAATAATGCGCAATAAAAAATGCATTATTTAAATGCATTATCTGTTTACTTAATACGAGTTATAATGTAAATTAAAGTGATTTCTTAACTGAGTACGATTTAAAAACTTAAGTACGATGTAAACTGAAATGATTAATGCAATATAAGATAAAATAATTAAGATAATTAATGCGATATAAACTATGCTGACCGGATTTGACCGAATTTGTTCGTAAACTCTCTCTACAATCTCAGTATGAGATGGCCCTTTCTCGTATCATACGTACGGAGGGACTCGAATCTGAATGTCATCGAGGCGATCGACGACCGTGTCGTCGAAAATCGATGATAACCTCTCGTAAAAACTATCATCCCAATTGACACCGTCCTTGAACGGCATTGAGAGCATATATGCCCATGCATTTACAATCGCATGCGCTCCGCCTGTGCTACCGCTTTGTTGAATCGATTCACTGGAGCGACTGGAAATGTCTGAGCTGGGAAAATTGGGTACACTCTCCAAGTTTTGGCAACGATATGCTGAAAACCCATATTTGATCAGGAGTCTCTAATGCAATAGATTGGGAGTAGAGTGCAATGATAATGAAGGGATTATCTTAAAACTTCTGTACCCGTCCATAGAACCCAATATATAAGCGCTTCACAAGAGGCTTGTATCCTGGCTTTTCATGTAAAGAACAGAGAAGAGAGTTCGAGGTAGCATCACCGTGAGTGCTGATAAGCCTTCTTCGATAAGGACAGCGTAAGTATCGTTCATGAATACTGCTTAAGTCTATGAAAGTTCGCTCTTCCATTTTCTGGTCTAACTCTCTCGCCTTTATTTTCTTCATTAATCTTTTGGCCTGCTGCGATGGCATCCATGCGAAGGGAATCCCGCTTAAACATGTTTAAAGAGCGAAACCGAGTGTCTGAATACTTCTTCGATGTAGCCTCGAGGTCTTGCACAGTAATTCGAGCTCGTTCACATTGGCCTTTACCTTTGCCAATCTCATTAATATCTTCACGTTCTTCAATTGCATCCTCACGAACCTTTTAATTGAGTGTAATTCTCTCGGTGATTTAAACGGCAGGTACTTCATCGTCATTCTCGTTATTCTCTCAAAGATTTTAGTGATCAAAAATACGTTTATATATTTACCGCATTAGACAGACGTCGTTCTGGATCAATCTAGAGAGCTGTTCTTCTGATATGTGCATCAGATTAAAATCTGTTCGGTTTTGCTTTGTCTTGCTTCAGCGCTTAAAATGTGCAATTTCTAGTCTTCGAAATCAATATGTATATGATCATTAGGTCTTGCATATAGTCGAAGCTTCCAGAAGAGTTTATCAATAGTACCCTCTTCTATGATCTCAATGATCGGTGAAAGGGCTTGATGAGTCGTGATCTTGGCCATCGAAAGCATATCGACGCTGGACTCGGGAAAGACCAGGCTGACTTTATCGTGTGTAGCGGATACTTGACTCTTGACGCGGTGGCTGAAGTCTTCAGTCATATTCTCTGAGAATGCTAGTCGGTGTAATCCATTAAAAGAATAGTCGAGGACTTTAAGTGTAGGTGTTGCGCTTTGTGCCGAAATACTACTATGTAATATTCAGCTATATTAGTTATCTTTCTGGTACTCGCCTGACCCTGAAACTAAGACAGATATCAAGGTGCTCGATTCATTATTAACCAAGCTTGTGTATATATAAGAGTTATCGTATGGATACTCCTATCGTGAACGTTGCAGTGTAGTTGGCGGCTGGATCAGATCTTCGGGTGACATTTCGAAGGGCGTTCCAGACACGGACCGTTTCTCTCGACTGACAAGAGTGAGTTTTGGCTCTATATCTCCGTTGGTCTTTCGCCATAGAAATCGACAGTCGATTTTTGAAGTATTCGCTACCTTCACCAGCTCACTGACCACCGGATTCCAGGAGTAGCTTGAGAGAAGCTTGTCTTTCTAGCTCTAGAATAGTTGTGAAGCTTGTTAGTCTCATAGTCTTGTGTCGCACTAAAGCTCATCTTTCGGGTGATCTAGAAGTCTCGCACAGTACACTTGCGAGAATAGTATATTTTTGTTCTTTCCTCTAAGTAAATCTACTAATGTAGTAATAAGGAGGTTGCAATTCATCAGAGAAAAGTCTTTAGTCTGTTGGTCGACCTTACTTTGTTTAGTTTCTCGTTGGTATGGTTCAAGGCTCTGTTCACTAAAGTCCAGACTTCTGGGTCATCTCCTACCCCCACTTGAGGGGACAATTCCACCACATTTTGATGGCCTCTCTATGTGCCCGCAATCGAGACAATCTCGTCGCTGAGCCGGCGTTTAGGAAGTCACAAATACCGGTAAAGATGCATTTCGTATAGTACTGAACGTTCTTAGATTTCAACAGAGACTTTTCAAAATTTCACCATTTTGTAATTGAACTCATAATGAGAAAAAGACAGCAAGGAGACAAATCTTACCGCAGGAAATCTAAGCAGAGACCGTATCGTATGGTTCCGATTCATGTTCAAATGAACGCCAAGAAGCATCGAATTACGTTTATTGTGGAGCGATATTGTTGAGTGTATTTAGTGGCTCATGTAGCTTGACTAGTGAGCTACACACTCTCTCGGCAGTGAAGATGTCGAAGCCAGCCTTCACCAGGGAACCGGCAACTCGTGGATTCAGCTTAAATTACGGGAGTATCATCGGATCAGGCAGCTAGAACCATTCTCATCAACACAAGAGCTTCTCTTCGATACTCCCGCAATTTGTCCCGTTGGCAGGTCACCTGTTGTAATGCTCGAAGCACATTCAGCTATCATCTAGGGCTGTCCTGGGCATCTGAAGGTCGTAACCTCTGAAGGTTCTGTGTGCATAAAACACTACTGACAATGTGTACTTCTCTGTCCTTTACTAACTCCAGAAGGAGACTTGAACAATACCTGAGCTATTGAGATGTATAAATTGTATAAATTATTGTAGGAAAGATCAATAGTTATATAAGACAAATTGTTGGAAAGATTTTTGATCCCTTCATCCGTTGGCGTATCCTTGCTGAAAGGGTCATGACTGTCGACTGGCTGACCGATGGTTCCTTGACGCCCCCCACCAGCCTGGTCAGGTACTGGTTGGCGTCTACGGAGATTCTTCGCCGTCGGCAAGATACAATATGAGAAGCTGTGCGACGCTTGCAGGTAAAATCCGTGGTACTACTTTGGGGGGCCCGCTAATAGATTGTGATTTGTGATATTCGGTAATTAAAGCCAATTGTCCATCGATCACAAAGACATTGCGCATAGTTGTTAAATGATTGCGAGATTTTAGCGACCTGATTGGACAAAACGAAGTAGATTCATTCTCCATGGAGAGTTAAGGTTTATAGGAGCTGATGTGACTTTCAATGTGCGGGTTGCGTTTAGTATTCTGGTTGCAAGCGCAAAAAGATATGGCGATATAGAGCGAAGCGATGGCCAGCATGCAAAAATATGCCATAACAAACTGCTTGAAGTGATGGTAACCATAAGGCCACCCGCGTATATATTCCGAATATACATGTTGTAAATCATCCAAGAACAATTGCGGACGTCATGGGGTTTCTCGCATATGAAGTCCGTGACTGGAAACCTAGGTAAGATAGCGAGAAAGGGTTCTTAGGGACACGCCCATCAGTATATCTCAGATCTCAGATCTCAATGTGTTTGTCCCGGTGCCTAAAGAAATCTCAAAGTTAGCGTATGCGATATAAAGAGAAAGTGGACTTTAACATACTCACTTTCTTGACTAGATCAGGATTTTGAGCTTGGTGTCAAGTTGGTCTTAATTTTTTTGCTAAGAGGACTGAGCTACGCGGTAGCTCAAAGAATATACTATTGCCATCTCGACTTACATATTTTAAAAATCTTCAACTTTAAGCAGCAACAGTGCGTGAGGAAGACAATAAGGGAACGAAGTGAAAACAGGCAACGAAGACAGTAGCGTCAGTAATCTCATGTATCGCTCCGAAAGTTTTGGCAATGAATTACCTACCGCTACAATTATCTAATCACTCGTCAATAAATTAATGTAAATGTTGACCAGAATCGAAGCTTTTCAAAGACAGTTATTTCAATTACAAAGATAATGCTCGGATGTTGGCGTAAGTTCCATGAATATACTAGGTTAGAGAAATGAATTGAAGGTGATTTAGACTTTGACTTCCAGTCAGTCCAAGGCAAGTGTTTTGGCTTAGATTGTTTAGATCAGGATGAAAAAGTGAAGCTCGGACTCTTGCATGGCCGGTCTGCCCGATCAATCTACGTCTCTAATCGGGAATGAGGTCTTGAGGGGCGATTTCGCTCACTAAACGGATTATACTCAAAGGATTATTCAAAGACTCGAATTCTACTGTAAAGTCGTGATACTCCTAGTTGCAATGCAATGTCGAATCAGAGAGTAATTCATACAATGTGTTGTGGAGAATTTCGGTTTCAAATTTCTTCACCAAGATAGTTCTTAGAGGCCTCGTTTAAACATAGAACTAGATAACCAGATACACTGAAGGCTTTTCACATAGTGACGAGCGTGTGAATACTAGCTGGCTGACCGAACTTCTTCAGTACAATAGCTCTCAACAGGGTACTTGGGTACGAGGGAGGTATCTTGTTCCAAAAGCAACGACTTGCAGCACAAGACGTGTCCTGGATGACGTGCTGCGGTGGACCGGCAAGCGCGTCGTAAGCGCTAGCCAGCTTGTTAGCACTCTCTGCGCCTTGGACACCGACCTTTCTTTTAATCTTTATGCCGGACGTCTCAATGGCCGATGACGACAAGAATGAGAGGGCAGGTCAGCTGGCGGATCAAGCGGTAGAGCTCGTAGCATCTGGTCGAGCTGAGGTCCATCACAAAATCCGTAGAGCTCGCCACAGTCGCTGACTGAAGCGCGGCAGGATGGTTCACGAGCACTACGGGAAGCAGCATCTCTAGTTCCAGAAAACCCCAGAGTCAAAGCAGCCTTTCTGAATATTCAGTCGAATGATGCAATACATTCACTACAGAAGCTATGCGCAAGATTCGCCCTAGAGGAAGATGAAGATGCGGGAAGAGAAGCTGTAAACCACCTCGATACCTCATCCGAGGTTCCGGGAGATATTGCAACGGAATGCCTTGAGCTTGTTATCAAGCGTCGAAATATCAAGGGAAAGGCAAAAGTGATTCAGGATGACCTTGTCTCCGGACTTTTCCGTGAGTCTCGAGCAGCCAAGGCTTGGCTCGCAAAACGACTGAAAGAAGCTGCGACGGAAAATTTTCAGGAGATCTTCGACATTGGGGATGGCTCCGCCAATGCTATCACTGCAGTCATCCTTGATCCATCGATTTGGGCGACGGAGCCTGGCCGAGAGACTTGCGAAAGAGATGTATTCCAATTATTCCTTGCAAAGCTGATGGAGGTCGGTCACGACCATGATGGGAGAGCACTCAAAGGGATTGCGAGGCTGTTGGTGGCAGATGCCAACAAGTTGCACATTTTGATCGACGAAGAAACATTTGATGCAATTCTTGTATCACTGGATGAACGTTTGCCGATAGACGTGCGGAGCCAAGCTACTCTTGCAACAGCAAAATATTTAGAGGCTTCTCACGATCAAGGACAAGCCGTACTAACGAAATTTATCTCGTCTCGAATCACACGACAGAGCAACGAGGACTTAGTTCTCGCATTTTCCGCAGCATCAGCAGTATTTCCGATAGTACCATCTATAGCCTCAGCATTGTTTTTGACTGAGGGATTTGTGCCGTCATTAATTCCACTTCTCGAAAAGAAGGCCAAATCTGAGAGGGTTGAACAGGCAGGTTTAGATATGTTGAGTGCTGCATGTCTCGACAGCGCATGTCGGGAAGCTATCAGCAAACACTGTTCCGCCTGGCTTTCACGTGTCATGGATACTAGCAAAGAACCCAGATCGGGACTTGCAGCAGTAATCCTTGCCAAGATTCGAGGTCCAGCTGGGAACGACCCTAGCGGCAAAGGCAGCAAGGTACAGGAGGACACAAAATCCATTGATGAACTAGTCTACCGGTTTAAGCAGATGATGAGCAACAATGAGAAGTTCACCAGGCAGAGTTCTATTGAGGGTCTTGCGTATGCATCCGTTGGCCCCAAGATCAAAGAAGCACTTGCAACAGACAAGGATTTTCTAGCCAAATTCCTTTATGCGCTGAGGACTAGTCCAGTCGAACCAACCACCGCATTTGGAGCTTTGACTCTTATTGATAACCTCACACGATATTTGCCCACACTATCCGAAGAGCAGAAGCGTATAAGTCAATTAAAGGCTTATGCGAATGCTTCTAAAGCTTCACTACAGCCAGACCCGTTGAACGAAGATGCAGTGGTCACAAACCGCTGCAGAACTATGGTTGACGCTGGTACAGTCTCCGTTCTGGTCGCAGTGGGTAAACATCTATCACCTGCCTCACTTACCATTGTGTTCAATATATTACTGTCGTTTTCAAGGACTTCGTCTCATCGCGGAGTCATAGCTCAGCAAGGTGGAGCTAGATTACTATTGCAAACTTACACATCAATCACGGGAAGCTCGGGTACGGACGTTCAATCTCGGCACATCGCAGCTCACGCTCTGGCTCGCATCTTAATATCGGTAGACCCCAGTCTCGTCTTCTCCTCATCTGGATCGCCACCACTAACATCCGCCATTCGGCCATTGCTGTCGCTCCTTTCCGAGGATCCCTCTCACATTTCAGATGGTCCTCGTGATCTACTTCCTACCTTCGAAGGTCTGCTTGCGCTTACGAACCTGGCATCAACTCCATCTCCACAAGCCGCGGAGGCCATCATTCGTCTAGCTTTTCCCAAGGTTGAAGAGCTCTTACTAAGCAGTAATACCTTGATTCAGCGTGCCTCGACAGAACTCGTGTGCAATCTCATGACCTGCCCTTCCGGTATCGAAATATTTGCCGACGAATCAACGGCTGCAGCAAGGCGGTTGCATATCCTGCTTGCTCTGGCAGACGTCGATGATCAAGCGACCCGAAGAGCCGCAGGAGGTGCTCTAGCGACGATCACAGAGTTTGAGGGTGCCGTGAAAGGAATTCTTGCGAGAGAAAGAGGGATAGAGATCCTGTTGGCACTTTGCGAAGACGACGATGGAGAAATTGCCCACCGTGGATTCTTCTGCATAGGAAATATTGTGTCTCTTGATGGACCAGTAGCTGTCCAGGCAAAGGTCAAATTGAAAGAGCTTGGAGGTGTCGATATCGTGAGAACTGCTCTCCATGAGAGCAAGAATCCAGCAGCCATAGAGACAGGGGTGGCAGCTTTGAAAGTTCTCATGGGGTGAGTTAACGGGTATATAACGACTAACGTGCCATGACCACTAGGTGCTTTTAGAAAATCTGCAGCTATCTAGAGACTTTTAGATTCCTTTGAATACTTCAACATTTTCAATTCTTTTGTATCTGCAAAACTAGTTTTGTACATCATATGGACCGTTAGTATAATTCCTATACTACCTTATCTTAATTAGCATTTAGAGTCATCCATATGTGAACACTGTGGTAGCTTACATGGGTAGTGAATCCTTTTCCTAATGGCTACTTAAGGGACTCACTCTGGTTACCCTAGCTGTCCCTTTATCAGCACCACTAAACATGGGTAAGGGGTACGATGACATCTATGCTAAATCAGTGTAGATAGTATATATTTCTATCTAAAAAAGTGGATTCCTAATGGCGCTACTAGAAAAGATATAAAACTACTACACTATTGTACTAGCGCTATTAGGAATCGAACCTAATATTGGTAAAGTGCTCACGATAACACGACCACAAGCAACAAGAGTTCGCCCCCGAACGACCTGTCCCAAAGTAGTTTTGAGTCGTCTCACAAACGAGATTCGAACTCGGGGGGTCCAACCCAGACAGCGGGAAGATACGAAACTTTTAAACAATTAGGGCGCCTTACTTAACCACTTTATCTGCTACAGACCCTACCTCCTCGCCTTTCACAAACAGCAAAGGCCATATGCTCAAACCTTCGACTTGATGCTTTGTTTTCTGTGGACAACACAGAGCGAACTGGAAGATGCTTCGTCCTCGCGCTAGACAGCTCTACCTTCACGTACCTTGTTGGGGTTCTACGTCGTTCATGGCGATCTGGAAACAACCGGCCTGAAGGGAGGAGGTGAGGTCAAAGCAATATCGATGAGTTCACGAGCTGATTGATTAGATGGGTCGTTCCTGGATTTTTCCCTAGAGACTAATAATCACTTTTTTAACCTCATACAGTATGATAGCACATTTGGCCGCGCATGTGGAACAGGAATTGGGCGATTACTACTTCTGCGAACTTCATCACCGTGGATTTTCTTTATGGTTCGTCACTAAATGGCTAAATTCTCTCAACCACTGCCGAACAGCAATTCGACAAAGGGCAACTTGTTATTGTTCCGGCCCTATCAGAAAGTGCCACATCTGACCAGATTAGAGATTGGCACAATGCGACAGCCAAGAAGTATACAATCTGTCCAACGCCATGCCGGTGGATCGTCAGATACCGACCTGATGATAAAGTTCGGGGACGATTTATTCGAAGTATCAATTCGTAGTATGGGAGCGACAAACCACTTATGAAATTTCTCACCGTGTTGGCCTCCAACAATAACTTTATCCTCCGAGGCTACTGCCACCTGATCGATTCTCAGATGCGTCGGATATTATGTACAGTAATCTATGCATAATACAATTTCTCGCCTCAATCTATGACTCATCATAAAACCCTACATTATAAGTCTGCGATCAAGAAAAACTATCTCATGTTGATACAACAGAAAGGAATAAATATTTATCATCGCCCCGGTGTATAGCAAAGTCGTATAAGAGGGGTGTACCCTTTATTTCTCCAACGCCGATGATGATGGAGAATGAGTCCAGTTAACGCGACTACTTCGGGGTCCGCTTCAAAGAGATGTGCCCTCTATATCTCGATGACTATACGATGAATGAGACTGTTAAGACGAAGAAGTGAAAGACTGATCACACGTCAATTAAACAAATGAGAGACAGCATTCATTCGAAAGCGAATAAATTCGCAAAGCCAGACCAAAACTAACATAGTCACCGACAAGTACGTTTGTTCCTTTTGCGAGCAAATTGCCGAGAAAAAGTAAAACTTTTGGAGAAGGGGATAATCACCAAGGTCCACGATAGTTTGAACCTTTCTATGCAGATGTGCCCCTGATCACCAGTGTCACAGTGGATGGTAAATACAGGGCCGCTATTGATCTTAGTACCAGCAAATCTGGTTTATGAATGGATCTCTCAATTCCGGAAACATGGAAGCCGCGATCATCCTATACCAGGGATGACGTTGTGGAGCTCCGCAACCGAGAAGGCCTGCGAGCCTAGAATCAAACAGGTCACCCAAAATAGAAGAGTGCGTAAAGGCCTTTAAAATCTTCAATAACCTCCCTCCATATCCTGACCACTAACGATGAGAACCTTAAGGGCAGAGTGATGCCTCTAACCCGAGCTTCCTACGCCAAAATGGTAAAGAACCTGTACGAAACAAGTCTATTGGGGTCGATGTCAGCGCAACTGCCGTGGTGACCCCTATCCTAGAACCGCAGCTTGACCACGATCAATATCAATCGCAGTGCACCAGCGCCTTCAATGCCTGTCAACAACCCTGGGCCACTCAGGACCGCATCGGCCCAACATAACATCAGAAAAGAATGAGCAAGAAGAGTTACTAGTAAGCACAGTATTAAACGTCTTAAATCTGGATATCGAGATCAACGAGTTAACACTTAATTCTTCGAAAGTATTAATTATTTCATTTATTATGTTAAGTTCGAACGAGTCATAATGAAGTCTTTTAATATCATGACTCAGTGTTTCATGCAATGTCCTTGCAGCAGCTAAAAATCTCGCTACTATCAGCAAACACCACCAACTTCTACCAGGACATGTACATAAGCTTGTTTTCAAGCATTATCCAAAACCTCATCACGGAAAAGGAGTGGCTGTAGGCGGGTTCGCAGGACGGCAAGGAGACCGACATGATTCGGACCATCATCAAGGCCTACTACGGGAATAGCCAGAGCAAGCAGTATTACGACCTACTATAGGAGAGGCCGAGGACCATCAGTTATTGATAATGCTTTAGGTACCTGGTATGCTAACCATAAGAGTCTAAACATCGCAGAGCAAGTCAAGACCTCCTCTGAAGAGTATCAAAACAACATGAGCGAATCAGAGTCTTTGCCGTCCGATCTCACCAAGGTCAATCTAGACAATTCTTCCTCAACTCGGGCTGATCAAGCCAATCAAGCTGCTGTAGCGGAGTGGTTAGAGTCCACCGCATATTTATTGAGCGAAATTTGCTCACTCTGTATCTCAGTACAATACTCAAGTCATATCTTCAGATTCTCAGTCCAGTAATGTGAAGCATCGATGTCACCGCCAAACACAAGAAGGAAGACTGCATTCGATGCCGTAGTTGATGATGGTGTCACTAGCACATGGTTACACCGCTTGCAGGATAAGACGATGAAACTTTTGAGACGGGAGAAAGGATTAAAAACCTCAATTTTGCCCAATAGAGCATTCAAGAGTTAAAGGCAATAATGACTGAGATCTCATCGGAAATGCGATTAGTCGAGCTGGCCACCGCGAAAATCGACGAAGCAGGGCCACACAGCGATGCGTCAGAACTCGGTCTCGCCTCGAAGGCAACCCCAACACGCCGCCGTTTTACCTTTAGGCGAATTCATTGTCCGTAAGCTATCCTGATGCACCAAGAAGCAGCATACAACCCATCATCCGTGTTCCAAGCCCAAGAACGGACGAATAGTTGCCAATATGCAATCAAATGTGGTCAATTTGCTAGAAAAGTCTCAGCTTATAGACAAAAACCAGAGAACCAGAATATATATATATCTATATCTTTACTTTATATCTAAGCTTTGGAGGGTGTTAATTTTTCGTATTATCCAGAGACATCGGCCAATCCAGGTTGAAGCGATGAGCGGTCACGCTTCTATCAAAATTCCGATGCTAATGTTACGTTCTTTATGTAGAGCACGACGTAAACGCGCATACGTAAAGCTCTGTGGAGTGTAAAGCAAGCTCAGAGCCAAATTCTGGCGGATGATATTCAAATTCCCTAATTTACTCTAGAGCAATGTTAATGTCCACAACCCCAATATTGATCGACAGCCTTACTGGTCAACGCAATTCGCCGAAACGCAGCCGTCTAGCAATAATTGATAGCGACCAGGACGAAGAGGCGGAAACTTGAGATTATTATACTTCTTTTCGTTTAGTACATTGCTTATTAGGAAAAATTTATACGCAAGATTGGGAGGCCCTGAGGGAGAATGATTAAACCAAGAACGCCTTAAAAGGATGTTGGATTCGTGCGTGTTCATAAGGAAGATGAGCAGTTAGCGATTTCTCCATGTGCTTCTGTACTTGAAGTCTGCCCCTATTGCACTTCGAACCTATATTTTGTGATATCACATCGCTGTTCTCTTGGTGTTTGGCATGTACGCCTTTGCTCAAGGTCTATACCATCAACCTGGGCATTTCAATACTCCCAGTTAATCAGCTCGGAATTGGTACCGACGGCTTTCAAACGCTTCAACGTCAACAACGTCAACACAAAGTAAGAGAAAACGCTAAATTTCCCACTCAGTAATAAGGTCTGTTATCAACAATGCACAGAAAGAAGCCTTGAAGTATACAATAGAATTCTAGACCGATTTGAGCAGGGCTTCGTCAAGAAGATCTTTATAATACATACCATTCAACGCTTCCCCTTTATATACTCTCTTTCTATTATCCCACCCAGGAAACATATCTTTCTTTACCAAGATCAAGAGCAAAAAAGGCACCAAAGAGCATACCATCGCTGAAACAGCTTGGTCTTCTACGCTGGAGATACATGCCATAAACGAGAAACGAGTGATTCAGTTGTCAAAAGGCAAAGCTCACACGGGCGAAATAGACCATCTAAAACCGGAGCACAACGAGAGGTCATCAGCTCTAAGCTCGATAGTCTCTATATAAACTATAGCCGGAGAGACCATAAGTACAGACGCATGGGTTACGGGTATCAGATTCCGGAGCCACCATGCATGAGTGTTCCTAGTATTCCTTCGTCTAATTCTATATACCTGACTTTAGCAACGAAATGGAAGTTATTTCTCGCTTTTGCAGAAGGCTCATATAATGGAAGAAATGAAAGCCAACGTCTGGATCGGTATACGTATCTTGGGCTGAGAGAACTGACATCCTCATCATTCGTTCAGATCATGCATGAAGAACAACAAGACCGAGTCGGTCGAAGAGTTCTATACTAATATTTATGTGAGTGCTAAGAAGCGGAAATTATGGCTAAGAAAGCAGCAGACATGATGCCATCAACAGCCTCTGTGCTTTTTGCATTGGACGACCGGATTAAAGCAGATTTAAGTAAAATGGAGCGTGGGGGAAGGGAGGAGAGGGACGAGATGAAGAAGTAAGTGACAATTTCCAGAGACACCTAACCCGGAATACGTCCAAAGCTTATCCATGCTTCGAGCTCTGCGCTACAGCAATGATATCGTCAATATTGACTGCTACAGAAAACGTGATTGACGTTGCAGACTACGACTCGCCCAAAGCATATTCGCCAACTAAAAGATGAATTGGCTGCAACCACAAACTGATCAGTTCTCGATCCCTTAAGCATCTCCTTTAAACGATCGATCGATGAGTCCGCGGTGCCAGACTCTAGCAAACGCTTCAAACATTGTAATCCTTCCCATGATTCACTCGTTTCTGATGAGAATGTCATACTGATCGTTTCGGGCAGCCCCGACATCATCTTGTCTGACGTTGAAAGATATCTTGAACTAAATCAGAATCAATGGTCCATCTGCAAAATCAGAGGTATGCCCTCGGATCATGAGTTTGTCAAATGTTCAACTCACGCCATCGAGATCAAAGATTTAAAAGAATTTCGGAATAGTCCTGATAAATTTCAGTAACCTTAAAACATTCACTGGGCATGCGGCATGTTAATTTCGATCTGCCGTAAATCCAACAAGTACCAAGACATCTTGTGTCCATAAAAAGCTACCTGGAAAACCCTTATTGAGCCGAGATCGAACTACGTAAAAAATCCGAAGATACATATCTGAAGTATGACGGAAAACATCAGGTTCGTTCCTACATGATATTGGCCTTCTGCCAATGTGGCAAGAGTATAAAAGGCACGAATTAGTGCGAAAGAGCTCTAAAGACATTATGGTGATGAGAAAAAGCATGGGGAGTGAGAAGAAAATTGCCAGGGAGCTGATAATTACACTTCCGTAAGCACATGTGGAGCGTATAACTTTCCCCTCATGGCGTGCGTCATCACATTTACTTCCACAATCATTCTCTCGTCTTTGCTTGTAGCAAATAGTCTTTAGTGTGTCTTTGTTCTATCTTGTGCCTGATACGAACGGCAAAAATGAAAATACTCGATTAAGCACGCTCTCCGACTATGAAGGCAAATGGAAAGAGCTCCGGATTCTCGAGCCAACGTCGGCCGCAAGCGGCGCCAGCCAGGTAGGATCCGTCCAGCTCACCGAGGACAGACCACCGTATCGCTATCAACAAGCCTTGAAAATAGTCAAACGGAAAGCGCTCGTATACTTTGCGAGCAACCCGACGAGTCGGCCAAGAACCACTTTCTTCATGGGTCAATCCGAAAGCTCATGAAGGGAAAAAACCCTCCTCCGGAAGCCCTCATGGTAATCAGCAGATCGTTGGACTATCGGCAATGGCAAATAATGGCGCAAGCCAACCTGTTACGAGACGAACTCGGCCTCTCCTGCCCCGATTATTATATCTTCTCCTCTAGTGGCTTTACGCGAGCAACATCCTCTACGCTACCGCCATCGATTACAGTGACAAGTACCCTAATTGCTCGGTTCCAAATCTCGATTATGCGGTAACGGTCACCGCCACGAAAGATTACGTTCTTGAAAAGCTGAGTGGATAGAAGATTCATGTAGCATCCAGTTTCAGCCAGACACCAGATTTCCAGATTCCAGATCCTTAAGGACTCGCCAAATATGCTTGTTCGAAAGCGATGAGCAAGAGTTCAATAGTCGCCAAGTCAAAAAAGGCAAGCCCATGATTCCCACCGTTCTGCGTGCAAGAGCCAAAGGAAAGATCAACAACAAGAACCATCCAACAGACATATCGTGGTCCGATAAAGCTGCCAGACTCACCAATCTAAATTCTATCCATTGTCCAACAAAGACCTAGGAAATTACAACTGAGCAACGGATCCTAGATACCAAGGCCGTGGTACTGCTCATCGTTACCTCCACTCTAGTTCCATAATGTTGGTTGAAGTCAATTGCGGTGACACCGCATGCAAACCACAGTATAAGAAACGTGGAAATTATGTATACAAGGAACACTCGTTTACATTTTCACTTCTTCTACTACGGACGCTCGTTTAAATTTTCGTAGTCCTTCTCATCGTAAGCTTCGCGGTGGCGACAAGTTTGACATTTGTTTCCGAGATTGCTGCAATATGTGAATGGAAACCTCCTTTCGAAAGCTTCTGGAATGGGGCTTCGAGATATAAGACCCAAACTCGCAATCGGTCCCATGTCGAATTTAGCAGATTTGACTTGTCAAGAGGCATTCAAACCTTGAAGTTGATAGCCCTCGAGATACCAGCGAATGTCAAACGCCATATCAAAGGACCGGGAGCTAGTACCAATAACGATATTCTACCTTTAAGACCATACAAACTTACTGCCATCAAGACCAAAATGGTGACTCCTGAGGCGTTTCTGATTGACGTTGGGCACAGGTTTCGGTCGCTCAATCGGCTTTAGAGTTCTAGTCATGATGAATCATCTTAAGTTCGTAATACCAATAGGTAAGCTTTGTTACGGGTGGCTGGCGTTGCGTAGAATCGAATAGAAGTTTGAGAGCGTTCCTCGAAGGGATCACATGTCATAAAATCCGAAAGGAGGAAACAGGAGAATGGCATCCCCGGAACGATGTCGAAGACCCGTGTATAATTTGGCAGAAGAGTTAGGGGAGACCAAGTCGGAGATACAGAAGTTGTCTCTGAGAGTCAGTAACAACACTTTATCTGGGGAGTCTTGGATACTGATCCAATAAACGACTCTCCTGATGTGTGGGTGTAGTGTTCGTACACAGCGCCAATTCAGGTAGTGTAACGATGATTTCAAGGGAGAAGAAGCTCGTTCGATTTGGATGCACAATTTCCACCACCGCTACTATCTCGAAGTGCCTGTTAGAAGATGATGAAAACACTCTAAGAACGGATTCAACACTAATGATTAGAACCTTCGTCTACATATCAGCAATACACTCAAAATGTTGTTCTCAAGTACATCCACCACAGGTACACGTATGCTACCCCAAACTCCTTGGAAAGAAATTCTGGGGAACACCTGGACTAAACGTGAGAGGAGCCTTTGCAGCAGAACTCGGTTGCCACTAAGCGGCAGCAGCACCTTGAGAATACGACGGTGGCCAAATTGTAAAACTAGGATCCTCGACGCGGTTTGTCAGGACCCAAACAGCGGAAGAGACTTTCGAAGAGGATGATTACGTAGAAGTTCTGGCATTCTGCTGGAATATCGTTAGAGGAGGTCTTACTGTACTTCCAATCATAAGGTACCTTACTTCCGAGCCTTAGCTTAGGTAAACTCTATTTGCAACTGATGCTACCGCCTGGTACGCCATGACCGTCGCAACCACTGCCAGCAGCGAACCAGAGTCCAGGTCACCCGACTATGTGAGACTCATCAGTATCAGTAAAGGTTGAAGACGGGCGATGTTGACTGATCAGTAAATAATAAGCCTGACTATAGGGAGCATCAAAGCGCAACCATTCATCTGAGGACGAGAGCGATTCAAGACATCGAGAATCTAAGAGGCAAAACGTGTTGTCGATAATTGAATATAAATATTGCCGTACAGGTGCTACAGATCTGTAAGGA
>JAABUO010002347.1_pt1 | contig 23214 bp, 34 predicted proteins | sample 5559291 | NCBI WGS metagenome assembly JAABUO01 (sample SAMN10711878, study PRJNA513372) | rock metagenome | isolation source: Antarctica rocks | place: Antarctica: Victoria Land, Finger Mt sud
CGCAAACACCTAATTTGGCAGCTCAAAGCTGCAATCGCAAACCAACCGGCACGAGGCACAGTCTGAGTTAGGCTTCCTTAAGGAACATGGAGGGATTGTGACGCAGGTCGTAGTACACCCTCAGTAGCTTGCATTGTACAGCCAGGTTCGTCAGGTGGTTTTCAGAAGCTCTTCTTTGGCTCGGAAGAGATTGCCATCCCAGTTTATGGCAGGTGACTTCATGCTGCATCAATCTGCTTTGCAGTCACCTTGCGCACCAAGGTGCACTGTATGCGCACTAAGGTGCACTGTATACAGTCTGGTTTGGTCAGATCTTGCAAAGCTGCCCTGTCTTATTGGCAACACTTCATGCTGGCCTGTCTTATGGTCAACATAACCCGCCTGCCTGACACCGACAAAGCTTCTGCTGGTTCAACGCCTACCCATTTTGTGAATGCTGTTGTTTAGTGCCTGTGTGCTCTCACTGATTCCTTACAAGTTTTCAAGAAGCAATTGCCCTGCTGTCTGCAGCACCCCAGCGGCCATCAAGGCTCACAGAGCAGCTGACGTATTCATCAACTTTGCATCCTTCAGAAGGTGACATGCTGCATGATGCTGGTGTACTGCGATTGTCTTGCATGCTATGTCCCTCACACCTGCGATGTCGCTATGATCATCCTGCAACTCATTTTGTCACTGAATACAGTCCCATGCACTGCACGTACCGACTGCGTGCATGATCATGTGAACTCTTACATACATGGTCTGTATGCAGCTGCTGCAGTCTTTTGATCCACCAGTCTGCATCTTTGCCTGTCCACTGCAACTTGAGTCCATGTTTGCTTGTACACATCCTGCAATGCTCCCAACCAGCTACTGCCCACAGAATTGCCCTTTGCTGCGCAAGGCTCTTGTGTGAGATGCCTGCATCCCAGCATCAGAGACAGACAAACTGAATGCATCTGTTGGGAGGGCAATGCTGAAAATATGCTTTAGTCTGACCATATATGCAATGACTGGGTCCATGCTACCCATGAGTCATCAGCAGTCTCTGTGTCTGGTTCTGCAGTGCCTATGAGTCGTCCATGGAAGCTCTTCAGCAGCCATCCATACGAGTCATTGCAGTCATTGCTGAAGGTGTCCCAGAAGGTGACACCAAGCAGCTCATTGCGTATGCTGCCAAGCACAACAAAATTGTCCTTGGACCTGCTACAGTGGGAGGACTGCAGGTACAGCTGTCTGATTCATTACCACCATGTGATCATCGCTACCATGTGATCATTGCCACCATGTGAACATTGCCACCACGTGATCACTGCCACCATGTGGTCATTGCAAGACTCTGCTTTTCTGTCAAAGTACGGCTGTTCATCATTTGGTCAGATTGCAGTAGGCTGGTGCGTACAGATTCAGCTCATGTGTGAGCAGAACGCTAGGGAGTCTCTGCTGCAACTACTTACAACGTGAAGGCAAGGCTGTTGAACAGTGTAACGCATGCATAGACCAGCAGGCTTCATCTACAATGGTGACGAGGTTTCTGATGAGTGTAACGCATACACAGGCCATGTGTGCTTTATCTACGGTGATGGCAAGGGTTTTGCCGAGGGTAATGCAAACACAGACCATGTATGCCTTGTCTACAGGCTGGTGCATTCCGTATAGGAGACACAGCCGGGACTCTGGAGAACATTGTGGCCTGCAAGCTGTACAGGCCCGGCTCTGTGGGCTTTGTGTCCAAGTCTGGGGGCATGTCCAATGAGATGTACAATGTGCTGTCAAGAGCCACAAATGGCCTGTATGAAGGTGCCTGCACTGCCTGATGAAGCAGCAACACCTGCTGCTGCTGATGCTTGTGTATGTGAAATGTTGATAGGCAAGCATGATGGTCACAAACAGCCTGTATGAAGGTATGCCTGCACTGCTTCATGAAGCAGCAACACCTGCTGCTGCTGCTACTGCTTGCATACAAGGGAATGTTGACAGGTTATGAAGCATGCCTGGAAGATAGTCATGGCTTGCTGCCGCTGTTGATGAGACACACAGTGGCTCTATGAGCGCCCATGATTCATACAGGGAAACCTGTATACCTTAACAAATAAAACTTGGCTCACTCCATGTAGCGGCACATGCATGCCGTACATGTCATCAGGAGTGTCATCTTTGTACTCTGGGCGATGAAGCGTCTTGGCAGGCTCAGCAAAGATGCATGCCGAATGATCCACCCATCCAGTCACTGTTCTGCAGATTGTACAGTTCCTTGTGTTTGTTTCATACATGCATCATAGAATGCAAGCTTTGAAAGTGCTGGCATGTTGGCTGATACACATACTTGTGCTAGTTTCCAGCAGTTGTGCACCAATGTCAGATCTGCAACATAAACTGACAAATCAAATTAGTTTTGAAGCTGCAGCTGTGGGGCTTCATGCTGCCCAATGTGGATGCTATCAATTTCATCATGCTTCTTGCATGTTCTTCAAATCAGCAGCAAGGTGTTTCTGTGAAGGCAACATAATGAAAGCGGTGACGTACCTCAAGGCAGTCCTCCTGCAGACAGCTACTTGCCCTATCAAAGCTTGCCAGACATGCCAATTGTCATCTCTACTGGTAAACGCATCTAAAGCTCTATCACATCAAAGTGTCATGATGCAGGCTCAGCTGTTGCTGGACTTGCCTTCCCAGGCAGCACCTCCTCAGATCTTGGCATCAGCACATTTCAGATGTCAAACTCAAGCCTGCAAAGCTACCCGCCAACAGCCCAAACTTCATGCTGCAGGCATTGCTATTGGTGGACATGTCAGACTCACCTCACTGCTGAGAGTTTCGGCGTATTGTCTCTGAGGATCCCATATATTTTGTAAAATCTACGGTTTCCTGCTGATTGTCTCACGAATAATAAGAGCGAGAGAGGCTGTCCGTCAACAGCCCAGTGTTCATGCTGCAGGCATTGCTTTGATTGGAGATGTGAGACTCACCTATTGCTGAGAGGCTGCCCATCAACACCCCAGTCGTCATGCTGCAGGCATTGCCATTGGTGGAGATGTCTTTCCAGGCAGCACCCTCTCAGACCACTGCCTGCGCTACCAGAACATCCCAGACATCAAACTGATTGTGGTTCTCGGCGAGCTGGGGGGGCATGATGAGTACAGCCTTGTGGATGCGTTGAAATCTGGCAAGATCAACAAACCGGTCGTGGCTTGGGTCAGCGGCACCTGTGCTAAGCTCTTCAAGTCCGAGGTCCAGTTTGGACATGCTGGGGCGAAGAGCGGCGGGGCCTCTGAGTCTGCTCAGGCGAGTCAACTCCACCTGCAAGCTTGCCAACACACAAGCCAGGATGTGTGATGAGTCACAACTGGCTCCACACCCCAGACTGTAAGGTATTGCATGAAATCAAATGAAAAAAAAACCCATTTGGATTACCTCCAAAACATGTTGGAATCACCTCCAAAAGACATTGGCATCACCTCCAAGACTCAATGTTGTTCCCATGGCCAGCATGGTAAAGGCTGCTCCTGCCGTCACACAGTCCTATTTGAACCAGAGAAACAAGGGTGGGTGCATCAGCAGGTGCGCATGTTGACTTGTGAAGCAACAAGGCAGAGATTTATGTTTCGTCGGGGCACTTGTGGTGATCTCTCAGATTTTAAAGATCAATATGAGATCCATGTGAAACCAATGTCAAACTCTCAATCTGGTGCATGGAATCTCAAGGCGATGATCTGAGTCAACTCAAAGCGGTGATCTGAGTCTACTCAGCTGTGCGCAGCTTGCCAGAGACACTGCATGATGTGCCTGACACGAGAAGACAACAAGGAGTGCAGCAACTAGAACAAGCAGTTGACTGTGTGTAGGCGGCACGTGTGTTCAAGCCAATCAAGCATGACCATCTGATTGGACAGGCTGGAGCTGAGTCTACTGAGCTGACACAAATGACCTCAGAACTTTACAGCTACACCTAGACTAGAATGCTCAGCTCTCCACCTTGTAGCAAGCTCAGCAAATCCAGTATGCCTTGACTGTTGCTTGAAGTCGAGAGCGACCTTTATTTCACGCATCTATGTCACACATGCTTGGATGGTGTCAGGCCCACCCCGCCTCCCTGTATATGCCTCTGGGCTTCCCAGAGACTTTGTATAAGGAGCAGAATCATTGCAAACACACCAGCGTCTGCATGCAAAGATGCTGTAAGCCAAATGTGGTGTCTACTCGTCCCTGCAGGACAAGAATGCTGCGTTGAAGGCAGCAGGTGCCATAGTGCCCGAGTCTTTTGAGGGCTTTGAAGGTATCATCAAGTTGACATATGACCAGCTCGTAGAGGAAGGGCAGATACAGCCCCAGCCTGAATCTGAAGTCAGGGCGGTTCCCCAGGACCTTGAAGCAGCCAAGAAGGCTGGAAAGGTATGCACACAACTTTGACATACCTCTTAACATATCTCCCCAATGTAGAAAGGCTGTTTAATAGTCCCCAGACGTTGTTTAGTTTAGTTTCCCACAGTGAAAGGGACTTCCCTTTAGAACAAGTGATAGTTCTGTTGTGCAAACAGCTTCAAGCTCTCAAGGACAGCCAAGACAGCTTTGCAAGCGTCCCTTGAGGGCTTTGACGACAACACCAAAGCAGGTACTGCTCTCACCTGGAAGCCAGAAGGCTTTGCAATGAGTCCTTCACGGCAAATCATCCCGCAGCCGGATTGGTAGTTCTGCGACAATGGCTAATGCTATGCGTTTCATTGCTGATCTGCATGTGATGACAGAAAACGAACAGACGTATAGAGCTGTAAAGCATGAACTTTTCAAGCAAGTGGAATGCATGATCTTGCTATACATACATCATGCATCATGACTTGTACATGTGCCTGTGTTGCAGATCCTCATCTCGGCACGCATTTGTCACGAAAGGGAACACACTGGCTGCGCTCATGACACTTTGCCACTGCTTGTCGCAGGTTTTGCATAGACCATTTTGCAACTTGGTCATACATTGTTACGCTTTGGTGGCAACAGCATTACGCATCCGTGACTGCAGGTGCGGGTACCCACCACCATAGTGTCCTCCATTTGTGATGACAGAGGTGAGGAGCCCACCTACAACAAGGTCACCATGTCCACGCTCATCACAGGAGACTACAACGTCGGGGACGTCATCTCACTGCTTTGGTTCAAGAGGCAGCTGCCCAAGTATGCGACGCGCTTCATTGAGCTGGTGGTCATGCTGTGTGCCGATCATGGGCCATGTGTATCAGGTATCGCATTGAGTTTGAATTTGGTGACCCGTTTCCTATTGACAATCAACAGGAAACACTCCTGAACAGAGGTGTGTTTCCTATGAACATGCATATAGCAGCTGTCAAGTTTTGCTATACGTCTTCCACAGGTGTTCTTCAGGTCGTGTGCTGACTAGAGATTCGTCATGCTGCACATGCTTGACTGACAGAAAGAAAGCAGCCGCAAGAGCAAGATGCATTGGTACATGCCCATAGAAAGCAGCATAGCACAGCACAGCACAGCACAGCACAGCACAGCACAGCACAGCACAGCACAGCACAGAACAGGCACAGCTTGGCACAGCGCAGCACAACTCAGCACCGCGCAGCATGGCACAGCACAACACAGAACAGGCACAGCTTGGCACAGCGCAGCACGACTCAGCACCGCGCAGCACGACTCAGCACCGCGCAGCATGGCACAACACAGCTCCCTGAACTGCTTTTGTGTCCAAACAAGCACTCGTGATATTTGCAGGTGCGCATAACACCATTGTGACAGCCCGAGCTGGCAAAGACCTGGTGTCATGTTTAGTCAGTGGCTTACTCACCATTGGCCCCCGCTTTGGTGGCGCTGTTGATGACTCAGCACGCTACTTCCAAGATGCTTGTGACAGAGGTACGCTCCCAATACATTCCTGGCTCTGCCAATCCACCTGTGGCCTAGTGCAACATGCAGCTGTCAGCCTGCTTCATGCCTGGACAAGTTTGCAGAACATCCAAATGGTGACTGCAGCGTGGCCATAACAGGACCAAGGGGATTGAGGCATTGATCAGGAGTTAGCATTTTGGCTTTGTGACCCTCATCTGGCATCAGGCTGATGATCAGCTTGCAGCTGTCCCATTGTGTGTTGTACATCTGGAGTGCATACAGACCAGAGCACCACAGCATGCTGGCACCTGATCTATGAATCTTGCGTGAAATTGTGGATCATTGGATTTGCAGGCTTGGAACCAGATGAGTTTGTAGAGGACATGAAGAAGAAGGGGATCAGGGTGCCTGGCATAGGCCATAGAATAAAGAGCAAGGTGAGCCTTGCCAGCTGGCTTTGATGATACAGTCCATGTCTGTTTAGGTCAGCCAGCAAGTCAGCCCTGAATCACGTGAAAGAATGCGAAGATGGTGCTGCATACATCTGTTGATCTAGTTGCATGTGTCTGGCAAACAGTGCTACCACAAGTCCATAAAGGTGGAATCCGAGTGCCAAGTACATGCTGAACTCTTACTGTATTGCAACATGCAGCACCTCGAGTACTGCATCACCTTCTCTTGTGACTGCTTGATGCTAAATGCCAGAGGCTTGTCAGAGGTACCACTGCTAGCTAAACCCTAAACACCTTACAGTCTAAAACCCTATGCAGAGATGCAAGCACTGCAAGCCTGTGGGAGTTGCATTACAAGTTTGTCAGGGCACAAGGTGTCAGGCTTGATCACAGTTTTTGTAGCCTGACTAGAGTACTGACAGTATGAGCAACTGTCTCTGGTGCACAGGATAATCGCGACAAGCGGGTTGAGCTATTGCAAAAGTATGCATTCAAGTTCTTTCCCAGCACCAAGTACCTAAACTACGCCCTACAAGTGGAGACTTACACGCTCCAGAAAGCCGCCAACCTGGTCTTGAATGTAGATGGCTGCATAGGGACGTTGTTCCTGGACCTGCTGCATTCCTCTTCTTTGTTCACAGAGGTTTGCAATGCAGTTCGTCCTAGACTGGCGTTGGTTATGTCATCAACGTGACACACTGCTTGGTTCACACATGTTTGCATGCTTTTGCTTAACTCACAGGGTTTGTGTCCTCCTGTGTTGTTGAACATGCATTACATCTGCAGTGCTCTACCTCATCTGCACAGCTTTGCCTTACGCTTCGTCTCTGTGCAATTGAGCTGGTCATAAAACAGCTGAGCGCCTTCGTTTTACAATGAACCTGTTGGGCAGCTGTCTTGTATGGATTCATGAGGCCTGTAGGCAGCACAGCAAAGCTGCTTGACATGCTGCTGAGTAATCCTGTTGTTGTGATGGCTTATACAGGTACAGCATGTGTCCTGCTGTCACATAAATATCTGCTCATACTGTGCACTGCATGCATGCATGTAGCTGTTATGCTAGGGTACTTGCAGGAAAATGCAGGGTGGCTTTGTGGTTGCAGGCTGAGATTGCTGACATTGTGAAGATTGGTTACCTGAATGGCCTGTTTGTTTTGGCACGAAGCATTGGCCTGATTGGTCATGCTCTAGATCAGAAGCGCTTGCAGCAGCCATTATACAGACACCCTTGGGACGAGGTGCTGTATATCTGACTGTTATGTACATTGCTAATGACAGTTGGACATATCCTATACATCTTGCCGTTCTTGCTGTAACATGAAGCTTGAAAGATGCTTTGAGTGGATCAATGCTGCCAACAGATCTAGAATGCTTGGTGAAAGGGCTTTGGGTGCACACATGACTGCCAGTCATTGAGTGGTACAAACAACTGTGCATACATAGTAGATATTACATGAGTGATGACAGCGCGTCCGCCTTCGGGAGTAAAGACTTTGTCAGTGTGTCGACGTGCAAATGTTCAACAACGACCACATGACTACTGGCTGTGTTGGCACGTGTCTGAAACAAGCAAATGCTGTTCGAGGTTCTATATCACATAAGGATGGATCGATATCGTGGTGTCAGGGTCTCTCCACAAACTTGATGAGTGGAGATGAGTGGAGACCTTGGACACACGCACAAAGAGTAATAGGTAGGTAGGCTTTGCAGGGTGCTCACAGCAAGACTTCGAAAGGAATTGTATTCAAGCTACAGCGGTGTAGCTAGATATACTTATTCCCAACAACAATGCTAATGCAGCTGAAATTCAACACATATGTGCATGCATGCCAACGCAAGCACGCTAACAGCAGCTTGTTGAGCTTTCCTTCAAATCGCACGCTTGTGACCACTGTTGAACAACACATAAAAATGACAGCCGTGCTGCTTTCTGCACCTAACTCAACCTATCTCAAGAGCGACTCCTCTTCGCCATCCTCTGTGAGTACCCTATGCTTGGGGTCCAGGAAAGAGCACAAACGGCAGAGTGGATCCTTCAGGTCCAAAGACCTTTTTTTGAGCACCTCAAAGCATTGTCTCGCCGCCGCTGCAGACACACAGGTTGTCAAGAACCAAGAGGTTCTGTTGAGCAGCAGGAAAAGCTTCTGTAGTTATCCCACCCTTTGGCTGTATTAAGCTGTGAAGCTCATGCTGCAGACTCTCTGCCACGAACATCCAGTAGTCTGTGACATCTGAAACACTGGACGTCTTGTACTCAGCCTCGCTTAGTCTCCTTACGTCGAATCTCATCTCCTCAGAAACCTTTGCACAACTGAGGGTATGCTCTTGTAGTCTGGGTATGCGACCGTCCTGTAGTCTATGCTGGCAAAACTTGCATGTAGCGCTGTGTTTGCTGGCGCTCTTGTGAGCGCCCGATTTACGCCAGTACTCCCAGATATAGCTGCAGGAGCTGTTCCCATGGTCCGGTGCTCCGTTTTCCTGATCAAGCCAAACGTCGTCTTCCGGCTGGTATGCGGCATGCTCTGAACGTGTGCGCTTGATGCTTTCAGAACAGTGGTCATTGAGGGAGGCATGCTGAACTTGAAAACTATGCATGACGCCTGTTGCGATGGTCTGGCGTCCCGTCTTTGTCAGGCTGTCGACAACACTTTTCAAAACCGTCGAGCCCTGAATTAGTCATTCTCGAATTAACCATCTTAACTTGGCTACTGACCATAGGGTTTTCTCTGTGATTTGTCAGATTATGTCAAGCAGTGTCTGCAAGATTGCAACAGACAGTTGTGCACAGATTGCAACAAACAGTTGACCATCACAGGCTGTGCAGTGCGTTATCGCTGATGCTTGGCAGCAAGCAAATGCTTCTGCAATCATGTCTGATGAGAGACCGGCGAAGGTCCATAAGCTGTCAATTGCAATACAACATTCTCCAATCTTAAGACAAGCTTGTCACTGACAGCTTCATTGTATTCCATGTGGCCCATTTTAAATCCGCGCCGGCGTAAATGGAACAGACTGTACTTTGAAACAGATCCCATTTCGGCATTTGATTTCCATACTCTCATGGCTTGACAATCAGTGTAAAGGTCCTGCTTGGTTGGCATGTTCACTTACACATTGTTGTAGAGAAGTGCACCAAGGTAGTTGCAGCAATCGCGTGCACTTGGCTATGACCAATGCACTGGTTATTTGACGACATCATGGTCAACCACATCCATGTTCAAAGTCAGTTTTCAACAATGCACTCCTATCATAACGACATGCTAAATCTGAAGGCCAACAACCTGCACTTCAGCCAGAGTCAAGATGGTGGTGTAGGCTGGCAGTTGGATTGCTACAGCCTGGCCTACCAGTGATTGAGAGCACAGAAAGGTTTCAGTATAGTCAGCGCTCTCTGAGAATATAAGAGGAGGTGAGTCTGTGGTGAACGATGGCACCTGCACATGGCAAAAACAGGCATTCAGTAGAGGCTATCAAGCTATTAGATGCAGCTGTCGTCGTGGCCAGTTGCATGTATACTTGTATCTTGAAGGCACAAGTCTGCATTCATCTGTAGTATAAAGCTTCCATACACCACGTGTATGCTGCATGCACATGACTACAGTGACTATACAGCAGAGTAGCTTGGACACTTGCAGCTCCTTTGCTGTATTCCGTACAACAGTGAAGATGCAAACATTGTGATCGTGTGCATTATGCTTGCTGTACAGATCGAATGCAGGTTGCTCTCACCGTTGCACACAGCTGCCAGTTGGACTCAGTGCTCAAGTCTGGGTTCTGGTTTGAGGCCAGGTTGAGTGCACTAGGGTCCCCAATATAGATCTTGGCCCCAGCCAGGGGGCACCTGCAGCAGTCCTGCCTGGCAGACAGCACCACATGAGTCACCCTGTATGACACCTGCAGCAACAATTACTATTCAGACCAGTGCATTACTCAGCTGCATTTTGTGGCCTCTCAGAACAGATCATGGCATCTTTGCCTGCAGGACTACATCACATGTCTGACACCTGCAGCAGAAGAGCTAGCGTGATTGTTGTGGCTGTTGGTGCGATTTGCTGTACCTTGGTACATGAGCCACCCTGTACGTCTAGCTGCAGCCAAATCAGGCTTTAGACCAGGGATCCTCATCATCTTACAAAGCTCACTCAGGCTCGGTACACGCCACAAGCAACAAGCGTTCCAGGCAGGCTTGAGACAAGAACTCTATTCAGAGCCCATGTAAAGATGCACAGCAGCAGCTCAGCCCTTTCACACAGCAACAGATGTGCGCACTGATTGTCACTTCAAGACACCAGTTGCAATGTAGAATTATACTTGTCCCCATACAATCAAAAGCACAACTTCACAGCAAGCACATACAGCGCATCAAACTACGCACAGCAAGCTGAAATGCTATCTCATCACTCACGCTTCAAGTGGAGTAAATCAAAGACTCAGCCCACAACTGCCCACATGCAGAAGCTCAGCATTCAGAAGCTCACCGAGATGTCTGAAGAGAAGCCAGCAGTCCAGTAGGGGTAGTTGGGGGTAGAGGCATAAGCCCCAGTGTAGTAGGGGGAGCTCATGCACTCCCCAATGACACCGCAGGTTCCATACAGGCCTTCTTCATTCAGCTTGGTGCAGCTCTTGGTGTCCACAGCCGTCTGGGAAGATGTGGAGATGTCACCGTCCGTTGCTGCGCTGGCTGGATGCTTCTTGGTGTCATAGTCTGAGCTCTGGTATGGATTGTAAAGCTGTATTGGGCCTGCAGAGACAGGCAGGACTTGACAAGCACAAGTTGCAGGGTGCAATCTGTGAGTCAGCACACAGGCATTTGCTGCATCCATGGAAGGCAGAAAAGACTTCGGCCATTCAGGAGTGCTTTAACTGTTTGGCAACACCAACCAGAGCGTGAACTAACTGGGCTATTGCGCATGTACTAGACGCTCAAGCTTCACGAGTTTGGTGGTGTTGAGCGTACATGCACATTTCAACCATGCATACCAAAGACTATGTGTGTCCTGGCCAACTGAGAGGCAGATGCAACTCGTGATACCACAGGTTACAGGGTGACCTACCTCCAATGGCATCAGAAGATGCAACTTTAGCAGTGTGTGCTCCCCGGTGATACAGCTGCGAGTGACTGCTCTGCACTGCTGCAACCGCTGCTGTGCTGGGACTAGGGGTAGGGCTAGGGGTGGGGCTAGAGCTGGGGGACCCCTTCACCTTCTCCTCCACCTTCTTGGCTGCACCAGAAACTGCATCTCCGACTTCTGAGGCTGTTTCATTGACCCAGTCTTTAAAACTTGTTAAGTGCAGAGGACCTTGCGCAGGTGATTCAGGTGATTGCTGAGTGGACTCCTGCACAGGCTTGACTGACTCAGTGCTGGCAACAGCTGCGGTGGTTGCTGCTGTATCAGCGGTTGATGTATCATCTGAGGCAGAATTAGCTGCATCGGTCATCTTCTGAGCATAGCTGTCCATGAGAGCACTGTTGTCAGATCCGACTTGCTCCATTGCTAAAGTGCTGTTCATGTCAGGGATCTGGCCAGCTGCAGCAACTGCTGCAGCCTGTGCATAGCGTGCAACCTTGGCACGCTGAGTCTCGGTGGTGTAGCTGCGAGTCTTGTAGGTAGTATCAACATCTACCAAGGTTGAGCTCTGGTAGTTGGTGTCTGGGTCGGTGTAAAAACTGGTTAGCAGCCTGCGGCCTTGGTTTTGCAGGGGCTCTGCAAAGTAAACAAACAGTTTTGAGGCAGAGGTCTATGCGGGGCAAGTCTGGGTTTGCAGTAGTCAGTGTCTTGACCAGACAGATGCAGAACTTGCCTGCGTTGCTGACTGCCAGTAATAAGCAAACGCTTAAAACCGTTGCCAACAGCAGGCTCGAGCGGCAGCTCATCCTTCTTCAAGCAACTCGCCCGACTCTCTTGTACGCCTGCAGATGACAGCACCACTGTTGGCCATACACTGTGCTACAGGAAACATTGACAGTCGCCCTGAGCCGTCACCCTCGAGGACACGTCTGCCCAGTCGCAAGCATAAAAGCTTCGAATAAAGCATAGCAGTGCGTACCTCGGTGCGCACTTGAGGTTCACGCTCTTGATATGAGCTTGAAGCTTTGGCAGTCGAACAGCTCAAGAATCCCTGTCGATTGACTTTGGACGAGAATGTATACGAAGGCTGCAGCGCTGCACAATCTCCCAGCTACCCGCCAAAACGCCAGCGATGCAGCTGCAGGTGTGCGCAGATCCTGTGGTGGTGTCCCCATGTCCTGGGGCTCCTTCAACCCCAAACACGTGTACCCCCCCCCCACTGACTTTCGGAAAGCGTTGCAAGCCACGGCAAGCGGCAATCCAGGATACGTTGCAAACCACATGTGCTTCACGTACGTAGTATGAGATGTGCTCTGCGCTGTCTCTGCGCTGACTCTGGAGCCGTTTCGACTACCTTAATCTTAGGCAGCGCAGATTGATCACCACTGCCCATGCAAAATCAAGGGCTGGCTTCCTGCAACCGCCTGACGTCTCCTTTGTGCAGTTCCAGTTTTTGCGGTCGACGTCAGTTTTTGAAGCGTGCCCTTTGGGCGCAGCATCCAAGTCAAAGGCTTTCGTCACAAAGACCATGCACGCGGTGTTTGGTGGCAACTGGTGGCAGCGATGACGAGGACGACGAGCCAAACCAGCAACCCACTCCCTCAAGTCGCAACCAAAGCCAACCCTCTGCTTCTGGTCTTGGGCTAAATCCTGATCTGGAGCAGCCTGTACCAACAGAGCAGCGACCTGTCAATGAGCTGGCTGCTCTCAGGGAGACCTGGCTTTACTCCTGGGTGAGTTGTGAGTTTGTACAGTGCAAGCGCCAATAGGCACTGGTTGTCAAGTCTCAAATACAGGTTCAAGAATGCTCAGCAGAATTAGACTCGCGCTACTCTATTTTGCTGCAGGCGAGGCTAGAGACGCCATCATATTTGTCCAGATTGGGTGCAGTTTGGCTTGGCTTCTTCGCCCTTGTCGCAGGGCCCATTGCCTTTCAGACTTTCGATCCGTCCAAGCAGGTACTCAATAAAGTTTGCATCCTACAAGTACACACCTTGACTTGCTCACAATGTCACTGCAAGGTGATTTTACATTGACAGTGATGAAAGCATGTACCAGCTTGCAGTCTGCGCATCAGCTCAATTGGCAGTGGTCTGACTGCAGCCTGCTGAATGGATGATGAGTGGCACACTGGGAGCGCTTGCAGTAGTGGCTGCTGCTGTTGTCAGAATATATCTAGGCTGGGCGTATGTTGGCAACAGGCTTCTGAGTGCTGCTGTAGAATATGAAGAGACTGGTTGGTGAGCAGGCAGCTGCAGACCTCAAGCTGTGTAACACATGCGTTTTTTTCATCACTTGTATGCATCAACCTTGTTCTTCCAGATGCTGTCATGCATTCTTCTTACAGCTGTCAGGGGCTTTGGGCTTTGAACTGCTCCAAACTTGCGTAACCAAACCTGCAAACAGCCTCTTTCCTGACTGCAAACAAGGGATGCTCTGACAGTGCAGTCATGCAAAGCATGTTCTCAGCTTAGCAAGCGAGCAAAACCGGCTGTCGGCATCTGACTGACTTGCACTGCTGCTGTTGCAGGTATGATGGGCAGACCTTTGTGAAGCCACCTGAAGTTCTGGCCAGAGACAGATTGCTGGGTGCATATGAGGTAAAGCTGCATCAAGTCGGCAATAGCCTATCGGCGCACTGCAGTCTGCTGTCAGAGCACACATACATGATTCCTATGCAACAGTACGGCATGTGCGTGCTGCATGTGCTCTTGACAGCCTGGTGGTGACCTTTTCATCACAATGCTCCTCTGTGCATGCATTCCATGGACTTCTGGCACAAGATGAGACATTGAGCACAACAAATGCTGACAAAGGCTGCAAGCACAACACAGCAACCACTGCATGCCTAGCTTGCATTGTTGCTGCAGGTCAAGCCCATTCTGGCCAGGTTAAAAACAACGCTAGCAGGATCAACAGCAGCCTTGGTGTTGAGTGCTGGCTTGTTAGTTGGTTTGGTTCAGGCTGGCGCTGATGCTGATGGCATTTATGGTCAGTTCACATGCTTGCAATACTGCTGAGCAACATGCTCATACTGACTGGCTTGATAGCTCAGTAAATCATGCATGCCCATCACACAGTATGTGCATGTGTTGACCCATATTGCCATGACTAGCATTTTGCAACCTCAGGGTTTAAACCATATGTATATCAGCTGCAGTGTCTTTGCTCATAGCTCAACAAACTGGACACTGTTATACTGTGTGCAACAGTGATACACTTTCATCCACACTCGTTCTACTGGCACAGGCCGAGGGGCTGCAAGGGCGCCAAGGCAGGTCACACTCAATGGCATTATCTATAGTGACAAGGTCAAAAGTCTGGCAGACTTACGAGATGATGAAGATGCTGCAGCAGCAGAGGCGCTAGCACAGGGAGGCAGACCAGGGTATTGTGGAGACCGATACTTCAAAGCTGCTGCTGGGGGTCACATGTGTGATCACTTTGACAGGCATAGCTAGAGGTATTGTGAAGCCAACGTTCTGGTTGTATATGAGAAGATAAATTGGAAAACACTCATGTTTGTTTGTTGCTTCTGGCAATGCAAGTTTGTTTTAGAAATATATATAGCATGCTTGTGGATGGCCTGCAGTGTTGAGGCCTTTTTTTGTATCCCCAAGGATTCTTTTTGCACAAGATCATCAGGCCAGGGACGATGTAACTGCTTCTACAACCCAGACACGCAGGGGAAGCATACTAGCTCTATGCAAGCATGAAAAACAAGTTGTGAGCATCCTCTTGACAATTGTGTCCTCTTGCAAATGAAGCAGAGCATCTAGTGTCTCGATGATCCAGGCTTTTTACTTTGCTCTTAATTTGCTCTCCACACTACTGCATCTTTGACAACGAGCGTACGAACTAAAATCCATTCTGCATCTACTGATTCTTCTGGCTAATGCCTGATAAGCGAGTAGTCGTCTTCTTCGTTAGGTCAACAAAGTGTACATGTAGTCGCAGCACTCGCAGCACTGTCTTTGATGAAGTCTTGTGCGAACACTAGCATCAGGAGTATTCCTTTTGGTTGACTTGATCCAAGCAGCTGCAGGGCGCGCCGATGACAGCGTATTTGGATCAGTACATCCGTCAAAGCCAGTTGTCGTGATCTGCTGACTCGAATAGGCTCTCGTTTTATGCAGCAGTGTTTGCCCTAGTTATGTCCAGCCCACAGCTGTCAGACGCTCAGCAAAACCTCCGTTCAGCTTGTCAGACAGGTGATGTCAAAGCCTTGCAGAATGCTCTCGCCCCGCAAACGCCGACTTGGAGGCATGCGCTTTGGAATTGGCTTCATGGCGTTGACAAAGACGCTGCCAGCTTGCCCGCAACATTAGACTATGTCTATGAGGACGACCTATGCAATCTGCTGGTGCACTACATAGCCTGTGGAGCACCTGCCAGCAGGTGTGAAGCATCTTGAGGCTTGCGTATCTGCTCAATTCGAAGTTCTGCACATCTGAGCATGTTCACATGGCAGGTTGCAGCACCTTCTGTTTGGATGCTTTCCAGTCTCTAGGCATGCCAATCCAGTCAGCAATTATGATCAGAGCAGGGCTGCTCTGGTACAATGGCTGTCATTCCATGACCTTGATATCAATGTTTCAGTTGTCAATGCTGCGCTGGAGACAGCAATCCACTGCGCTACTCGGTGCAACAGCCCGCTCACTTTGCAGGTATGTATTTTCTGCAACAACACCAATCACAACGAAAGTGCTTGCCAGGAACATGGGGTCACCTGCGCATGCTTTTATGTCCCCTAAAGATCTTCAAACACAAACACATGCACAAAAGCAAAAAAATGACAAAGCGGTGTCAGAAAAAAGACTCGATCTGCTCATATGCGTCAATGCTGTGCAGGCACTTCTTTTCACAGCAGCTGGTACAGACCTGACTAAGGGATGCCTGTCCCAGAGAAATGTACAGGAGCAGCAGGCCTTAGACTTAGCATTCCATGGAAGGCAATGGTATGCAGTGCAGCTATTGGTGACAGCAGGTAAAACTTCGATTTAGCGGCTGTGTTGCTGTTTGGCAGCCTTGAATTTGTTCAGCTAAGGTGATACTATGACTCTACTGCGTACCAACAGGGTCTCTTTTCTTGATTGCACCAGCATGGATGCTTTGTGCTACAGCAAATCTGACATTCTGTGGCAAAGCATCATTTTGCCTATGTCTGTGCACTGACAGCAAGCTTAGCTTGACCGTTTGTGTCCTGGTCATACTCTTGTGCGGCATCACTACATCCAGTGCACAATCAGCATGCAGGTGCTCTGAAAGAAAGTCCAGCTTTGGAGAGTGCAAGAGTTCAGCTGCAGGAAGCAATGCCGCAGCAGTCAAGCAGTGCTCAGTCCGGCTTCGCTTCCCTTGTGGTGGGTGTTGACCCGCACTCACCATCAGCAGCCTGATTCTGAGACCACATGTCAGTGATACAGACTGCTTGCTGACTACACTTTGGATTCCAGCTGCCTGTGCAGGAGCACTTGCAATGCCTGACTGCAAATTTGAAGGCAGACTTTGGAAAGATGCAAACTGGTTGTCAAGTCAAGCTATTGCATTTTGCGACACCGAGGCACGAGCCTGTTGATTGTTTTGTCATGTGCAAGAGCATGATATTGCAGCCTGTGCATTGCAGCCGTTTAGCGTCAGCTAGCTACAGACACACATGCACCTCCTCAGTAAGGCCTATCATTGGGCCAATTGACACCTGTCAGGCGGCTGCCATAAGTCGTGAGACTGGTCTATGTGCTTGCAGTCTGGCGTCGGTAGGATCTTTTCTACGTTGTTGGCTCCTACCAATTCATCAGGTGCTCAGGCTGGCAACCTTGCACCCACTCTGCAGAGGGAACAGGATGCATGGGGAGTTGAGGCAGCTGTTCCTTACTCATCTCACAAGGGTAATTATGGACATGCCGTCTGCGGTCTTCACTACAAAATAATGACATTTGTCATGCCGTCTGCCATGTCCACTACAAAATAGTTGCATTTGTCATTACTGCAATGATGATAAGTCCCCATTCCAGCAGAATTGCTATCAGTTCACTTGACAGCTTAGACGCATCCACAGTCAGTGCCAAATGATGGAAGAGATGAACATCAATATGCTGCGTTGTTTGAGGCCCTGTGCGGGATGCAGTCAGTATTGCATGCTTTGCGCAGGCCTTGCTGCACTTTACAGCTTTGACCACATCCATTGATGGCAAGTTTGACAGTAACTGTTCCCTTACTTGTCACATGCATTGGTGCAACATGACTGGTGCTGATGTCAGTGCAAGCTTGACTGTGCCTCCTTCACACCCCTAGTCTCACCCAAAGGGCTTGTTTGCAATGCTGCAGATGACCAGCAAGCATGCAACCCCAACCTGCTGCTCTTTTTACCAGACCTGCACGCGGTCCTGCGGCACAGAGGCGTCGCAGTTCAGCGTGTGATGACAGAGTGCAGTGTCCATGAGAGCACAGCAGTCATGCTGCTGAATGCACACCGGGGCAATGCTGATGCTGCATGCAGAGCAGTCCTTCTGGAGCCAATAGGCAAGCCTATCTCTGAATCTGATGTCACATGTAAGTAGTTTGAGCACATTCATCACAGAATTATTCTGCTATATTACTAATATGCATGAACATGGATGACTGGCAGCACTAGTGTTTGCTGTGCAGTTTACATTTGCCTGTGATCATACTCATGGCTTGTACGTGGCCCACTGATGCTGTTACATTGTTTGCGAGTGCTGTGAGCCATCCCTGTGTGATTTGCAGCTAGTAGCATAGCTGTACGCTAACATCACTGGTGGCCCTCTTTCTCCCAATCTTATTAGTCAATTTGGTTCCTGCATCCATGAACTCCACACGCACAAGTGGCAGTCATGACTGCATCCTAATTGACACATGCCCACTATTGATTCAGCTACTAGAACTTGCTTATCAAGTGACTTGACTGACTGTGCAGTCATCTCCTACCATGCTTTTGCTCATGCTTGGAATCAACAAATCATGCAGCATTTGTCTGCTGATAGTTGGCACAGCATCTCCGCAGCAAAGCACAGCCATCTCTCAGGGACAGCATTCCATCGACAAGTTTTTGAAGTGCATGAGCATGTTTCACAACATTCTTGGCAGTCGCTGCCTGACAACCCCCATGCATGGACCCCACCCCCTGAGGAACCCCAATGCAGTTGATGCTATTTGCAATGAAGTTTGTCAGCATGCATGCAGGTGCTCTTGAGGCCTGTGGCATGTCGTCAGATGTGGCGCAGCTAGTAGCAGGGGCTCAACAGGCTACAGGCCTTGAACATATGACGCAGTGCATGGTGTGTTTTGAGGATGTGCAGCCATTGCAGCTGAGTGTGCAGCTGCCCTGTGGCCACTGCACATGTGACACATGCTGGCAGGTACAACATGCCATGTCAAACTCCCGCATTGACTGGCCTCAAATTGTCTGGCAACTGTCCTGTGCTATGTTGTCCACATCTCCACAAACAGTTTCGTATCTGAGTGGCAGTTGTGGGGTGACGGCACAAAAGCACCATGACTGCACCGATCCACAGCACTCGCCTTACCTTTCAGTTGCGTCCACAGTGACACACGTCTTCCCTACATGCTGCCTGACAGGATGTCAAAGTTGTGCAGCGCTATCAATCCTGGCGGTTGACCGCATCCCTACATGCTTGCCTGCTACCACTGCCGGCATCAACACCGGCCTGTAAACATGTGTATTTGGTTTACATGTGCACCTACGCAGGGCATCTTGAGAGCTGCTATGGAGGAGGGGCACATTCATCAGGCTGCCTGTCCTCACCCCAGTTGCCGACTGCCTATTGCCCCTGGTCACGCTACAGCCCTCTTGGACAGACAGGCTGCCAGCCGCTTCCAGCAGCTGTTGGCCCAGCAGCATGTCAACACAGATCCCTTGATCAAGTGGTAAGCAAGGTGTTGTAAAGTTTGGACTGTAGCCTCGTGTGCTGTCCAGACTGGACCGTGCATATGCTTGTGTAGGCAGCATGACAAGTAAGGGGCTATCATGCTGTGGCACACTGTTGCTGGCTGCCAAGAGTTTCAGCCGTGTTTGTGCCAAACATTTTCCGTCTGTAAATTCTGCAAAACGGATTTGTTTTTGCTTACCACTCTTGTGTCAAATGCCTTTTGGGTGACACACCATTGCTAGCTGCTGAGGACACAGTGCTTGGCTCAAGAGCATGTCACGTTTGGTCAAGCGACATACATTTCAGCAGCGTGGTCCATCATGTTGCTGGGGTCTTCCTGCCTTTTCCTGCTGTTCTGCACTTTAGCTGAGGCTGGTATACAAGTCTCTTGTGACAGCCCAACAATGCTAATACATACCAACAGCTGCTGGTCATGCATGCATGTACTTCTAGCATTTTGAGTTGTGCTAAAGACGGTGATGATGTGGTCATAAAGTATCACCGTGATGTTGCTCTCAATTGCACATTGTGTGTGATTACAGGTGTCCCAGTCCCAACTGCACAGGCTCTCTGGCTTTCCAACCAAACGCAGGCAGCAGGAACAGCAGCATGGCACAGGCATTGGCAGCTGGACAGTCTGTGGACGTCGTCTGCTGCTGTGGTCATACTTTCTGTTTTGCATGCTCAGCGGACGCACACGAGCCTGCCACTTGTCAACAGGTACAGATTGCAGTTTCTGATTGAAGCCACATCTGATTGCTGTCATGAACCATGGCTTCTGCCTTTTACAGCGGATTTTTGAGAAATGTTTCATAAGACTTTTGAGGCTTTCATCCAGCTTCTGCACCTGTGTGTGCAAATGTCATCCAGATGTGAGATGCAAGACAGCTCGTCATGCGCCAAAAACTGCACAGTCGGCAGAGGCTTGTGTGCAGATGCAAATGAAACAGCATCAGACAGATGACATCAAGAATCCCAAGTCTCCCAGCTCCATTCCACCAGCATCGCATCAAACACTTTGCACATGGCGAAAGACAGGCTGTGATACAAGCTGTGTTGCCATGCAGGCTGCGCAGTGGGCAGATGTGTTGAGCAAGATGCGGGAGGAAGACAAGCAGAACGCCACGCAGTGGGTGCAACATCACACTCAGCCCTGTCCCGCCTGTGGCAGCCGCATTCAAAAGAACGGTGGTTGCAATCACATGTCCTGTGCCGTCTGTCGGCGCCAGTTTTGCTGGGTAGGCAGCCTCAGTGCAAGTGACGCATTCTTGATCCTGACTCTACTTTGTGCAATCTAGCTGTGAGGGCAGGCTTGGCTGACGGTGACCATGTGCATAGCGCTGCGCGTATGGTGCTGTTTCCTGCATCACTTTTTGCATGCCAGGTTAATGGTTGATACTATTTGTGTAGCTAGCAAAATCACAAAGGGTGATTATGGCTGTAAGTTTGCCGAGGTATCAGATATATCAGCATTGTTATGGCAAAACATGGGACTGCACAGCATAGGCGTGATAAGCAACCTCAGCACTGCGGTTTGCATCATGCACGCTTGTGCTGTAGCTCCTCTGTTCCTCTACCAAAAAATTTGTAGTATCGCTGCTGCTGAAATGGGATGTTGCAGATCTGTGGAGGAGATTGGGCCAAGCACAATACAGAAACTGGCGGCTACTTCAGATGCAACATCAATCCATCACCACCTGATGCCACCTCAGCAGGTGATGACTCATCATCCAGTCAGCCAGTGGACGCCTTATCAACACAGGCTGGGTCATCGTCCAGTCAGCCAGGGGCAGGGGCAGGGCTGTTGGGAGCGCTGTTTGGGAAGGTCACGTGTGCAGGGGCTAAATGGAAGCTGGATTACTTCATGAGAAGGTTTCTGGCGCATGAATGCAGTCACAGACAGTTAGAGGTACATTCTGAGTTGCAGTTTGACAAACAGTATGGCAGTTTCTCTGCTGATTATCAACCCTGTTTGATTCACGTCTGTTGCATGCAGCTGAAGTCCCCTGTCATGAGCAAACAGAGACGCGTCTGTGGAATGTGGACAATGGTGTGAACATCACCATCATGCCTGCAAACGCAATCAAAAGATTGCTTGCTTAGAAATGGCGGTCGGCTTCAGTACATATACCACCATCACCTTCTGCAGACACAAAGACTGTGCAGCGCTACGTTGTGCACTACTTTTGCAAGCAACGCCTAGCCAGATGTTGTCATCTGCTTGTCACGAACTTGCAGGTGAGCATGCAGTGGATGAAGGCCCTGCTGCTGAGTGGCACCCCCCCTGCTTTCTGGACTGACCACCACCAAAATCTTCTTCACCGCCACCATCACCAAATCAGCCAACCATCGTCTGCTCAGCCACCTTTGCAGCTTCATCATGACCAGCCGCAGCAGCTGCAGGAGCAACTGCCACTGCAGCTGCAGGCTCCTGGCACAGGCGCTCCTTCTCAACAGTCGTTTTCATGTCAGCCCTCTATCTTGGCACAACAGTCAGGCGATTCCATGGTTGGGGAAAGTTTGCCCTTTGCTGAAGTTCTGCCCATAGCCTCCTCCTTTGTGCCGAGGCGGGACTTGGGGCTGAAGTCGCTGCTGCAAGATCCCAGCATGCACAGCTCACAGCAGCAACATGTGATGCTGGACCCGCCAGAAAGTGCCTCAAGGCACTTGCCAACAGGCCCTGGCATGGCCCCTCATGCAGAGGACTCCGTGCCTGCTGCACAGTATCAGAGTGGTCACATTGCTAGGACACATGCAGCAGCAAGAAAATCTGCTGTACAAATGTCAGAACAGCAGCAGCAGCAGCAGCCGGCACCAGATGTGCAAAGGTCAGGTCAGGATCAGGATCAGCCCTGGGGTCAGGATCAGCCACAGGGCAGGCCCCAAGCCACATACAGTCAACCCCCAACACAGGCGGTGCAGTCACCAGCAGGCCCAACCAAAAGGCAGCATCATTCCCCAGGAAACATGTACAAATATCTAGATGAGTTGCCCAGGGAGTTAGTTGCGTGTCGGCGTATACTGCAGTACTCCTTTGTGTTGGAGTACTTCTGGCAGGCCTCGCCAGATCAAGCCAGGTCAGTGGCTCACACACACTGTCAATGAACTCAATTTACATTGCCTGCCTTTGCGAGTTGTCACAGGAGCGTGAATTGAGCTGGTCCTCCTGCACCATGGGCCTACTGCACGTTTGCATTGTACATGTTCCCAATCAAGTCTGAGATTGTATGTATGTTCCTTGTGTTTCAGATTCACGACCTCTTTTGAACAGGACACTGACAAGCCACAATGCTGTTGCACAGTGTGCATGTTGCCATGTGAGTGTTGGCTTTGCACTGCTGTGAGCTGCAAGGCACAAGAAGGAAAATGTGTCAATGTCCAAACTGCAGGCTGCTTGAGGGCTTGCAAGCACAGCTGGGCAGTCTTGTAGAGCAGCTGTCAATGCCACTGGCCCTTCTGCCAGGCTCCAACCTTCTTCTTGAAGCTGCACCTGACCTGCTCAGTCACCAGCTCAGCTGTGTGCCAGGTGACTTGGCCTTCGCTGCAAATGGCCTTCTTTGTCAAGCACTCTCTTCCAGCAGCCATGCTGTTCCATGCACCAGAGTTTGTCTTGCAGCGCCCTGCCCTTGAGATGCCCCACTGCCCGCTTCAGGCAGGCGGCATTTTAGTCACTGCAAGGCATCTTCACAGCGTGCTTCTTGCAAGATCATGATCCATCAACAGCCCTCAGAAGTGCTTGCACTTGCTTTCACGCTGCTTTTCTCAGGTGAATCATCACTACCTGGCACCTCTACCTAAAATGCAGCAGAGCATGATGGCTTTGAGCAGAAGCTTAGGCCTGCTGTGAAAGCTCTGAAGCTATTCAACAGTGTTGGCATGCCCTTGCAGCTGCAACACGTTTTCTGCAGTAGCAGTGCATGCCCTTGCAGCCAACACTTCAGCATGTCTTGCAGCTGC
>JAABUO010002352.1_pt1 | contig 23175 bp, 38 predicted proteins | sample 5559291 | NCBI WGS metagenome assembly JAABUO01 (sample SAMN10711878, study PRJNA513372) | rock metagenome | isolation source: Antarctica rocks | place: Antarctica: Victoria Land, Finger Mt sud
TGAGCACGCTGCATGAGGACACATTACGTCCATACTGATCTTTGTTGCGTACTTCACAGCGCACTGGATTGCTGCCAATCATGCTGTGCAGAGCTTCACCAGATTGCAAGCCTGCAAAACACATTGCACTTGCTGGCAGCTGTGTCTGAGGTTGTGGGGTGCGAAGAAATGGCAACTATTTGTTGCAGAATGTGCAGGATGCTTACCACATGAATAATCTGCACCCTGTGCATTCTTGCACAACTGGGCTTTCTCAGGAGCATCAAACCCAAAAAGCCTGATCTTCTTGTCGTCTATCTGCAGGAATGACTTGAGTCGCACATGTGTTTTGGCAGGGCATGCCAGAAGTGATGGCACAGGAGACTAAATTGGCAAAGCTGCTCTGCTGCACAGTGGCTTTCAATGTCGACGCACCTGCAGCGTATCACCGTCTGCAACTCGGGGCATCCCTTGAATGATTTCGCCGGCCATGGCAGGCAATGGCTGCCCAACAAGCACCAAGGCAGCAAGTGCCTCAATCAGTCTGACAGCCAACTGTGGCAGACAGCCGAGCCGATATTTGTCAGGCGGACAAACGTTGACGCAACGGATCAAACGCACGGAGGCTCGGGATGCATCCCCAGCATTGCTGCTGCTTTGGCGTGTATCGTCTACGCTTTGTTGTGCATGCTGAATATGGGTTGCTTGCTTGATCGCTGGAGAATATTTTGTGCGACGATGCACAGCACAGCACTTGGATATGCCATAATGTTGTTGACGCGTTAAAACACTGTGTGGCCAGTTGCGACAAGAAACGGAAGCGGTTACAGTTGCGTTGACCATACTGCCGTCAGAGTTTGGCGTGCCTCCAGGCCTGCAGAGCCACAGCACAGCAGCAACACAGTAGCAACACCAAGGAAGCCTTCAGTACGACAGCCTAGGTGCTGCGACTCACACCTGCCGCAGCGCCCAGCCAATGCCAGCAGGGCTCTGTCAGCAACAGGGAAGCTGACCTACACGCCGTGCGTGTTATGAGCTCCGGGTCCCCGGGGTTCCCTACGCAAGCACGGGGGTGGTGTGTGTGTGTGTGCTTGTGTCCTGTCCCGCTAGCCCCAAATTCCCTCAGATCTCCTACAAATTCCTATTGAGGGTCAGACCTCAACGTGAGAGAGGGAGAGAGAGAGACAGGTTTGACACGGCAAAAATGCTAGACATGATTAAACATGTCTTGTGTATACTAAGCAGGTGAACCTGGGTGTCCTGACATCTGCTGAACACAATAACACCAGCTGCGACAGGGTACAATGATCTCATGCGCAATGTGGGATTTTACCGGGCAACATGTGGTTTCGAATGTCTGAAACCGGTCGCAAATTGCGACCGGTTAATTTAAGAGTACGTCGCAGAACTTTTCCGTGGGACCGCAGAACATTAGTAATTATCGCAGAACCGCAGAATGCTCGCAGAATAGGCAGACCTTCGTCGTTTTTGCTCGAACAAAATTCTATTAATTCCTGAGTGCTATACGCACCCATTGTGAAAGCTGCAGCCCCAATGAACATTTCGGTGAAACTTTCACAACACAGATGCACCAGAATTGTGCAGCAAAACATTCAACTTAGGCAAGGCAAGGCAAGGGTATCTGCTTGTGACAACAAATTCATCGTGCACTGCAAAGGGACACAAATTGACAATTACTGCCATGCCAACATTTGTTTTAGATCCATTTCTGCTGCATCCTCATCGTTGCCAATGGGTGCCACTGCAGCATCAGGTGACCAGATGGCACCCATCTGCGGGCCGTGCCCGTCACCTGACCTAACGGGCACGGCCCGCAGAATCCGTCGCAGAACTGTCGCAGAATACAAGTCACAGTTGTGTATTAATTAAAGTAACAATCCATGCAGATCAAAAATACTAATTCGCAATTAACAATGGTTTTGCGGATCTGGACGGCTCCGCAGAATCGGTCATTACTAATAACTAATTACTAATCATATCGAATTAATGAATACTGCATTCATTCATTCATTCATTAGATTTTAAAGGTCGTTGGGGCCAACCATGACCATTGGACCAGTAGACTGCGACGTACTCTGGCGTACATGTACAGAGTGTTCATCTTCTTCAAATTTTCTGTGCTCTCTCTCTCTCTGTTTAGCGAGCCTCGCAGACCTGGTGGGGGACCCGAATCGCTGATGATGCTGCAGAGTTCACATGGAGCCACCTGAACAGGGTGAACCGGAACTTCCGCTACACCCCTTGCACATTACGCTTGTAGACGCATTATCCCACTTGTATTTGTTCTCGAGCCACAGCCAAGAGCTTCAGAAGTACTTCGTCAATACTTCGATAAGAGTAGCCCTTCTCAGCGTTGTAGCTTGCGGTTCAGAGTGGGATTTTGACCCTGGAAAACCTCAGGATCCAGACACACACCAGCCAGAAGGGCAGTCTAATGCATTCCTGTTTGTTTGGGTGATGCTACACCCCAGGGCCATTCACAGTATATGAATGTGGGAGTCCCAGAGGCAAACCCTACTGTTGTTGTCAAGCTTCAGCATGTGCAACCTTCAGCCTTGTGGGACCACATCAACGAGAAAGTTGGTGCTATATCCCAGAACGAGCCATCCAAGTTGCTGAGGAAGAGTTCACAAGGAGCCAAAAGGGTTCAGAAATAGTGCGCTGACTTCCACAAGGACGTACAAGCTCTTGGGGTTTCACACTTGCTACAAGCTACAACAGAGGCTAATCCTTATTCTTGTGGGGTGCCACAAGACTTCAGCGACCTCTGTTCAAAGCTCAGTGATTTACAAGACACTGCTACAAAGTTCAAGAAGAGTGTGAAGGACAACTCATGCTACCATTTGCTCGATGCAGAACAAAAGTGGATCTACAATCACACAGAGAACCTAACTTTCCGCGACACCCTCCAGAGGCGCCTTGATTTCTTCAGTGATTCAGACCCGCTGTTCTTCTATCTGTATGTTTCACAGTCGCCATGTGATTTCTGCTTGCACATGCTACTGATGTCACATGGCGTGCTGAAAAGCCTGTATGCCAAGCCTGGCCAGCAATTCAAGATTGTAGTAGTTGTAGCAGGCCCACATAAGGACATAGAGACAATGGGCTCTAGCTTAGTTGACAGCAGCAAGGTACAAGTTGTAACGCATTGGAAGGATTGGGCTGAGAAGCTCACTGTACCCTAGATTGCATGGCCGGAAAGTTTATCTTGTACATTCTTTACATTGCAATGGTCAATCACCCCTGCGTAGTGACTTGAAATGTGATGTGGTTGCTGCCTTGACTCCGTGCTGTCATTGAAACATTCGTCTGCACCTGGCTGGGGCCATTGCACAGATTGTTCAGGACGCTGTGACTACATCCATGTTTTGATCAATGTGTTCCGATATGTGAATTTTGGACAAGTATCAAGGGTGCACTGTTTTGAACTTCCTGAAAGTTTGATGTTGAAGGTCAGACACTTAGTCATCCGCTTTGTTGTAAATCCTCATGCCGATCTTCAGAGCTCAGAGTCACGACAGCAACTTATGTTGGGTGTCAATACCTTCTGTAAGTTAATCAACAATTCTAGATCACTACTGCTGTCCTTATGCGCAGTACTGACTGCCTCCACAGAATAAGCAGAAAACAGCGATAGTAGTCAGTCACGCAAATATATATTGCTGCTGCTTGTACTGTCTGTGCATATGGGTAACACTTGTCATACATTGGCAACACAGCAAGCCTGTCCTAAACAAGCTCTTCTGCACTAATGTATACCCCATGTGCTTCCATATATGTCACTAAGCTGGCCAAGAAAGGATCTTTTGACACTGTCTCTGAGTCACAGATGACAGCACAATGACGTCGTGCTCTAGTAAAGGCCACATTCATTCGCCTTTTGTCTGACAAGAAACCCACTTCTCCCTTGTCATTGGATCGCACCATGCTGATGACAATTGCTTCCTTTTCCCGACCTGAATGTAGCCAGTACCCAGGCTGTTTCAATTTCTCAAGCAGAACAACATGCTCCGTGTAGACTTACAGTAGTTACTGATGCGGGGCCTGCTGTGCACCCATGTAACATGATGCAGTGGTACGCTCTAATGTGCAGTCAATGCCACACATTGAGCACCATGCAGACATGGCCTACTTGCTCGACAGAAGAGGGAGTCCAAGCAATGGGTGTACAGAAACAGAAAATCTGCACTAGTCATCAGTGCATACGCAGGTCGACACAATTGAAAGAACCCCATGTGCTGCTGAGTCGTGAGCATATGCAGGGCTTCTGCTTCCCTACCTTGGAACCCATCCACTGAACTGATCTCAACTGCAGACATCTTGTCCCCTCTGAGCTCCCGCAAAGCTGCCACCTGTCCATTGTAAGGAGTGATCACTCCAATGTGCTCAGCCGCCAGACCAGCATCAAGCAGCCGCTCTATGTGAGCCATCACAGCCTGTGGTGCAGGAATGCAAACAGTCACAACACCCACATTCTCAACAGACTAAATGCTGGTTGGATGCACAGTGTTGTACCTTGAATGCTGCTACAGCAGCTTCGGGAAACGCACCTCAGGGTATGCAGCAGAGTGCTATGTCACATGACACATACATGCTTGAGGCTATGTCGATGTCATGCTACCAGACATGCTGTTTGTGATTGCACACATGAATCCCACCTTGGCTTCTCCATCATTGCGTTTGCTGTCCCCATCTTCTTCTGCTTGCTCTTCCATATCGCAGCCTGCTGTGTCAATCAATAACAACACGGGCACATCATCTATGGAGGCGCTGAAACCCTGCACAGCATGAGGAGCTGCTTGTGACCCTTGAGTTACAGCTATTGGAGTGGCGTTTGCTGCAAGCTCAAAGGTGCACAAGTACCAGGCAGAAGCAAAGGAAAGCTGCCAGCACTGTTGAAAGCCTGCTGGTGCGGCAGTGCAGAAGATACACGCATTGTGGATGCATGGAGAACGCTTTGACTTTCCAGCAGAGGAGCAATGTGAATCAAACGGCCAGGCAGATGGTCGTCCCTGGGCAGACACAATGTCAGACTAGGTGCAATTGAAAGCCTTGTTGGCCAGTTTGCTCAACTCCGGCCCTGAAGCTTGGGCATGCAGGCCACCACAGCCAGCAATTTAGCACATGTATGACAGACACACATGTGTAGGTTCATTCATGAGTGCCAAGCCTTGCCCAGACTTTTCCATTGGCCTCCTGCAATGACCTGACACAGCAGCATAACAAGTCTGACATTTATAAAACTGTCTGTGCAGTCCGTGTGGATGCCACATGTGCATGAGTGCCAGGCAAACAGCAAATGAAATGGAGAAGGGTGCATCATATGGCAAGCCTGACATGACACAAACTTTGTATGCTATATGCAAGCTTGCCTGCAAGCCTTGAAGGGTATGGGTTGCGACAGAGGGATGTGCTGTGAGCAGGTCTTGGTATAGCTCATGGGAGGGCCATTGCATGATGGCTGTGTTCATCCTGTATTGCATGGTCAGCATGGCACTAGCTGTGCTCCCAAACTTGCCTTGCAGCCTCTCAAATAGGGTTCGGCTCAAGCCCTGCAGTCATGCAGCATCTGTGTTGGTGAACAAACTTTCATAATTATCAGCACAACCTTATATACAGCTGTGTTGAAAAGCCGTAGTTCACATAAGATGCACAGTTTACAAGCAGCTGCTTCACAGGAGGCAGGTATATCAGTTTTGCCGTCACTGATGATATGTAGTGAACCTGAAGACTTGCACAAAAGCGCCTGCTCAGGTGAAGATGCACTGAAGGCAGATCTTGTCATAACCTCGGCAGTGACTGCATACATGAAAGCTGCAAGGGGCAACAGCCCAAATTCAAGCAAGAGATGGCATCTGTGCAGCTATTCTAGCAAGCTTGATGAAACCAATGCCATGAGGCCCCAAAACCTCGTGGTGTGGACATTCCAAACAGGCACACTCAATTGTCAGTTGGACGGACCAGTCAGGGAGAAGAGAGCAAGCAGTCATTAGACAGTGAGAGGGCAATAGGCAGTAGGCAGTGGGCTGACCTTGTGCGCAGCTTCTTCAGATATGACAGTGGGGGGCAGTTGCAGGTGGTCCCCTGCCAGCACTGCCCTGGGAGCCTTCAACAGCCCTGCCCATGTCGCTGCCTCCAATGCCTGCAAGATATACTATCTTGTCTATATATCTGAATGCTGCAAGTCCAACATCAGGATAGTGAACGACAGCAACACATAGCTGGGGCTCACTGTATGACACACACAAAAGAACTCTGTACGTTTGCCTTGAGTCAGGCAGTCAGCACTATCTGCATTGAGGCAGTGGCTTTAGGCAGTGGCTTTAGCTGTGAACTGTAGCGGTGGTGGAATGCCACCCTCACTTAATGCAGTGACTGACTGTCAGACAATGACTGCATCGGTTGGCAGCAGCAGCTGGCAGCAGCACTTGGTACTACAGCTGTTATTTGTGTAAGCCTCAGCTAGCTTTGCGATGACAATGGTGACACCTCAAAGCTGAGCATTTGCATTTGCAGCAAAAGACCAGACTAGTCAAACAATCAAATTGACAGACGTTTTCACTCACACACTGCAATGATACTTGGCAGCCACAGGCTTGCTCCCGTGTCAGAGCTGCTTGCCTGGGCGGCTTCGTCCACGACAGCAACATCAAAGGTGAGGTCTCGCAGGTGGAAGGTGGCGACCCCAGTCAGAGTGGCACACACCACACTTCCATGCTTCAGCACTTCTTCCACTGCTTTCTGCTGCCGCTGCTTCTCCTCTTTTGACAGGCTGCGCAGCTCTGACCTTAGGGCTCGCCGCTCAGCATAGTCCTGGAGCAAGACAAACAGCATGAGATGCACCAGCCAAAGCAGACAAAGGACAAAGGGCAAAGGGCAAAGACAAAAGGACACTGGTGCTTGTTTTGCTACCTGGTCAGGTCCTGCAGACCAGACAGTGTCACAAACCTTCTTGTGAAAGAAATTTGGCGTTCAAAAGGTAGCATCAAATCCCAAACAAGTTCCCTATATCTACAGATGCAAGTAGAATGCCAGGAGACCATCTGGGGTAATTCAGGGGACCTTGCGCGCTTTGGCTGGAGCCATGTTCTCATGTGTTACTTGCTAGAGCACATCCACTGGTAGAGCACATCCACTGCAAAGTGCTACGCAGGCAAAGCAATGCGCACTGGCTACTGCATCCCCCACAACAGCATCAGAGATAAGAGTAGCAGTTGCCTATTAGCTGGACAACAGGCACAGCTGGTTCACCTTGCGTCCAAGCTTCATGAGGCGAGCATTGGCCGCCTTGATGTCTTTGCGGCAATCTTTGGCCAGACTACTGTTGTCTGATCGCATCACGTGCGCCTCAAGGCTGTTGTCCAGCACCTGTAAGCAAATAAACCATAGGCACGCACAGCTGCCTGTGTGACTGCCGGCTGCACGGCCTGGCAAAGGGGTGCAGCGCCCCAGTGCCGAGCCTTGCAACCAAAGCAAGCCACACCACCAAGCCAAGCAGGACCAGGCAGCACTAGAATGAGGACATTGAAAAATGAGTGGACAAGACCCAGTCTCAATGACAGGCCCTAGGGTGTGAGATATATGTGACTCCCTGCAATGCTTTGACATGGTGCATGCCTTCAGCGTTCAGTCACCTGAAATATAGCCATAACTCTTGATCCCAGACGCATGTACTCATCTCAGAGAAGTGATGTCTGTCCATGTGTCTGCTAGCCTTACAGACTGAAAGTCAGTTGGCGCTAACCTGAGGCAAGAGGCGAGCAGGGTGACCCATTCTGACGACTGACAATTTGGGATCAGCTCTTGCCAGCCTCTCTACCAAGTTGTCCACTGCTACATTGGAGGCAGCGCACGCCAACACCTGTGCACAGCAAAGGCATGGACTTTATTGCTGGTGTCCTTCTTGAGCTGGAACCTGCAGGGCTGTTGTGCTGGCATGTTCTGCTGTGCCTATCTGAACATTGAGTTGGTAGCTCATGTCACGATTCAACTCCCAGCATCATGGTACAGAGCAGGTTTTGAAATTGGTGCAAGATTCTTATGCTGATGATTCACAGTTTGATCACACTCACACTAACTCCTGAACAGGAAGGTGCAACTCAAGCACGGCCTATCAGCGAAAGACAGGAGTCATGCAACACAATGCAATGAGTAGCTCCTGCGGCAAGCCGTATATGACACAGCTGTCTGTCAGGCTTCAGGCTTTGCATGGTAGTTGCGGATGTGCTTGCTGTTCACCTTGTTGCCTCGCTTCACCTCTTGCAGGATGATCTCTACAATTGCAGTCGTTTTGCCTGCAACACACAATCAGGTAGTTGGAGAAATTTGCAGCCTTTACAAGATTTTTATGTGCAGCAATTGCCCTGTCAGCGCACAAGCTGTGAGCAATCGAGTGTCCAGCTGGCATGGGTAACACCGGACTCCATGCAAAACATACGTACATCATTGGGTAATTCTTTGTACATTGACTTCTGGCTTGAGGATGCAGATCAGTGGCCTTTGTAGCCTTGGGTTACTTCTTTCTCCAAACAGGCGTACCAGTTCCAGGAGGGCCATGCACCAATGCTATATCCTGAGATGACAACGCCAGACCCACTGCTTTCAGCTGACTTGCATCCAAACCTGTCCAACAGCAGCAGACAAAAGATCATGGTTGTCCATCTGCACTGTGCTGCTCATGCCACTGCCACGTCCCATGCTCAAAGCAGGAATGTACAGGATGCCTGTAAGCACTGGCACCTTATGATGTTTGGGCTAGGATAAAAGTACGTGACTGCTGCATGACACTGATGCTAGGTTCAGCCCCTAGCTTATGTAGTATTTCAGCATGCATATTTCATGCACATGCATGCGTATGTGTGGCCACAAGTGCAGCAGACTGACTACACATCAGTTGACGCCATTCTGGATGCAAGTAACTGACAATGCACAGTGGCATGTGACTTTGCACTTCACGACACTGCCTGACCAGGTCTCCCTCAACAAGGGGTGCTGCATGCAAGTAGAGACAGCAGCAGGCACGGGTCACTACCTGAGTTCATGGGGGTCCAGGGTGGCAGGTTGGCCATGAACCTGGGTGGGCGCTGACCAAAAAGCACGTCCACTAGGCCAGCTGCAGGGCCCTGCTGCCTCATGTTGCCCAGACTTTGTACTGCTTCCTTGAGCCTTTTGTACGTCACCTGGTCAACGGCATACAAGTGTCATGGTTGGGGCTAGCATTCCAAACACTTGAACAGATCCAGTCGGGTGCAAAGAAGCAGCACATTGCTGCAGCTGGTGAGCAGGCACACATGATATTGTTATTCTCGCCCTGCCAGCTTCTGAAAACCAGCTTGACAGAGCAGCACTTTCTGTCAGGTCCAGGAGCGTCATGAATGACAGTTGCCCATAGGGGTAGGTACATCCCAGGCCCATCAGTGTGACCACCTAGGTCACGTCTTACCTCTCGCAGGCTCATACCATCTGCCACATTGAGCACGTTTGGTTGCGGATTACACACTCCACACATAGCATGAACATAGCAGATAGATAGCATATACCCTGAGCACACCCATTTTTGCATGAAGAAAATGTCACCATCTCCAGAAATATTTTGTGATCAACAGGCGCCATTCATTTTGTGGCATGGCAGAACACCTTGACTTTTTTTCTCTGCAAGCGTAGAGGCTGCTGGATGGATATTGAGCACGCCCTCCACTTGGCCCTTATGGACATGAACCGTGCAGATAGTATAAGTCATCAACCTGTCACATGTGCACACCTCATTGGCCAGCTTCTCAAGGCGTAGAGGCTGGTCAAGCCCCTCATCTGGAGCCTCTTCCACAGCCACAGTGATGCAGTCCTCCTTTACCCTGTATACCAGCCCTCCCACTAAGGCTGGCCCATTGCTGTCTGCCTTGTTGGCTCTGATGTCCACCACATCATGAGGAGAGAACTTGTGAGGTGGCAGCGGATGTGGTATGGAGTCCCCACTCCCCTGCCAAGCGCACGTCAGGAATTGAGCCTTGCAGATTGCTTGCATGAACCTGATCGTGTTGCGTCAGGTAGCCTTTGCCTGGAGACATGTGCAAACAAGCTGGTTGTGCATTCAATGCATGCTCTCAAGGTGTCAACAATTCAAGGCTTGGTGTCAGTTGTAGTGGCTGTCCTTCTTGCACTTCTGTGCATCATAACTGTTCATACCAGGTCGTGTCATCTCAGCATAACAAAAAGTGAGATCACTGCCTGTATTGACAAGCATGTGCTTTGTGTCATGCTTTTCACTGTGCGTCAAGGTGCAGCTGAAGCATGTGACTGAACAAGATATGCACCTAACTGCCGAGGCCATGCCTTGTTCAGCATGAAGGTCAGTAGAGTTCTGCCAAGCAAGCCTCCCTCAGCATCTCGTAGCTTCAGGTTGAGAAGGGCTCTGCCACGTGCTTGAGCTTTCTCAGGCCTCACACCGCTCACAGCTTCTTGTGCCTGTCATTCAGCCACACCAGTAGGAGTTACTGGTGATAGTCTGTAATCATCGCCAACTTCTGGTGGGCAACAAGCATGCTGGCTCAGCATGAAGACCAGTCGGCTGTCAAGCACTGAAAACAGGATACACAACAGCTTGATGTGTGCGCAGTGCTGTCTTGATGCAGTGCCTTTCATGTTCCTGTGCTGAGGCAAGCAGGTCTTTTGATCAAACAAATGGCTGAGCTTCATGGCTTCACAAGGCAAGCAGCATGAGTGACACCTGCGCAACCTCTGCATTCTTCTCCATCTCAAGGAGCAGCAAGGTGCTTGAAATGAAGTCACTGACACTGATGTCGCTGTAAGCATGCTTGTCGTCAGTGCCGTTCCCCTGCAACCAATCGTGTCCAGTGAGCAACAGGCTGTTTGCTTGCAGACGCACAGCTGGATGGCTGTCAAGCCAGCATGCATCATGTTCTCAACTGACAGCATGGAATGCAGGGACAATAACCCCCCATTTGTCACCATTTGCACCCATGTGCAGTGTGCAAGCATCTTGTCACTGTAGCGTCACCTTGGGAGAGTGCGCAGCCTGCTTTGGCTGAATAGGTGCCACGGCAACAGCAGCTGCAAAATGTGGTCTTGCATCAATGTGCAGGTTATTGTCCAACAGCTCGCACAACTGCTCATCATTAAGTTCCTCTGCAGCAGTCTCGACATCCTGCAGTTCACTCAAGCCTTATGAGCATGTCTAGTTGATGTCTTTGAGAGAAGGGAATACTGGTCCTCATGTTGCAGACACCTCAATCCACCTGTAGAGGCTCCTGAGAATTGCCTAGCAGCAGTTGCCGAGCCTGTCCTTCACCATGGCTGGTGTGTGACAGCCCATGTTGCTCTGCTAAAGCATGAAGTAAGGCCCGTTGCTTGGGGTTCAAGCAGGCAGGAAGCCGCACATACCCATACTTGTGTCCCTGTACAGCAGATATGAAAGTGATGCACCCAGATGCATGCAGAGAACTGAGTAGGTACTGAGCACATCAAGAATTGAGTAGGTATGCACGTCACCTACATCTTTGTCAATGTTGCTGGCAGGAACTGGCTGAGGCTTGACAACTTCTGCTGCCTCTGCTGACTTGCTCTGATGCTTTGCTTCAGCGGCACCCTGGGATAACGCATGATTCAAAGCTGTTCAGAATGATTGATAGTAGCAACCCGGCACGTTACCTTCTTAGCAGCAGCTTTCTTCTTCGCAGCAGCGGAGACCATAAACAGAACTCTGATCTGGCGCAAGCTTTGCGGTCAGCTTTCAACTGCTCGCTTCGCGATAGGTGAACTACAAGATTGAACTAGTTTCATATGTGATGCTACTTTTATGATGCTTGGGTGGCCATTGCGCGGCAGAGTCTGCAGAAGCCGAATGCAGACGAGATGCTACAAAAGGCTCCGAAACCACAAGGAGCGAGTGAGTGACAAGTTTATTTCGCCCAGGGCGGTGAAGTCTGCCATGAAACTCACACCGCCCTAGGCTTCGTCGACGCTTGCATTTTTTGGAGTGCCTTCATCGCTCACTTCTCGCACGAATACTTCCTCTGCTGTCGTCGAAAGGAAACTAGCAGTCATGGCAGACAAGGTATGGGTGCAAGCTTTGCAGTGCGTTCAGTGGCGTCTCTGTTTATTGATCTTCTTGTTGTGTAACAGGTCAAACTGCGCAGTTCCGACCAGCAAATGTTTGAAGTGGAGGAAGAAGTTGCCTTCCAGTCTCTCACCGTGAAAAACATGAGCGAAGGTGCGTTCGGAACATTCGCCTAGTTCTTGCTTTTTCCTTAGCTTTTAACATTGGCTGCCTTGTCTAGATACTGGCTTGGACGCTCCAATCCCTCTGCCAAATGTGTCCAGCAAGATTCTAGCCAAAGTCATTGAGTACTGCAAGTACCACGTTGATGCTGAGAAGAAAGCAGACGACAAGCCATCTAAAACTGAAGAGGAGATCAAGACTTGGGACACTGACTTCGTTAAAGTGGATCAAAGCACCCTCTTTGAGCTCATTCTGGTGTGGTTCTATGGTCAATTGCTGAATCACGCTACCTGCAGCTGCTCTCATCATATGCTGTTGCTGACATGGGTGTTGTGGCTGTGAGCAGGCTGCAAATTACCTAAACATTAAGTCCTTGCTGGACTTGACGTGCTTGACAGTGGCCAACATGATAAAAGGCAAGTGCAGCGCAGGCCTCTTGCAGCAATCAGTTTTGGCCTCACAACCACTTACCTGAAACCTGTTTGTTACAGGCAAGACACCTGAGGAGATAAGGAAAACCTTCAACATTGTGGTGGGTGTGAAGCACATGCATGTGTTGTGGATTTTCATCTGAGCAAGTGGTCAATTCTATTCATGCTGAGTCCATGCTATTCTGCCTTTTCATTGCGTGTGCTTGCTTGCAGAATGACTTTACCCCTGAAGAGGAGGAAGAGGTACGAAAGGAGAACCAGTGGGCCTTTGAGTAAACAGTAACACATACAGCAGGCTTGCAGGCAATATCATGCTGCCAGACCCAGGCAAGCTTTGGCTTTGTGAGCTATTTCCCACCATTTGTGACATGCGCTGTCAAACCCACCTTGTGTCCCTGATTTAATGGAGGTGCAGATGTGTGGAATGGGGCGTTTTGTGCAAGCTCTTGCCTTGTCAGCATTCTGGCGAAGCACTATCTCATGTACTCTTGCTCAACAGTTTCTGTATGTGAGCAGCTAGTTGTCACCACAAATGAATGTGTGTAGTTTCCAGTCCCATGCAGGATCTTGTCTGTCTAGCTTGTCTCTTACACCGTCTTCTGCAGGCCGCTTTGTGCTTACATGCACAGGTTGTAACATCAACAGTATTGCGACTCCCTCTTTTAGGTGAAGCTATATGTACTTATGACTTCTGACTTAGTCTGCGAGACTTTTCTGTGGGGTGTTGGAAATCAGCTCAACAAAACATGTCCACAACATTGTGGCATGACACACTGGTAGCAACAACTGTCATCCTACACTTGCATGTCTGCCTGCAAGCATTTGCACAAGCGCCTCACATGAGAACACTCTGGAAAGTTTATCTATTAGTAGGCTGCTAGAGTGAGAGAGCAGGGACACTGCCAACTGAAGCTTGATAGCAGATTCACAACTCGTCATGCCTGATGTCTGCAGCCCTCAGTTGTCAATTTTTGCCAATCAAACCTCTTGGGCGATACTCTCTGGCCAAGCCCAGATCTAGCTAGTTTCCTGAGCATGAAGTGTAGTCATTGCCCAGGACAGCAGTCCAACGACACCTACATGCGGATAACTATCGCATTGTGGCTCAGCAGTAGCTGTCTGACTATTACTGATGATTTTGACCACCAAATCTTCACCACCTTTACATGCCATTGTCCTTCGTTGTCACGCCAGAGTAGTGCCTCGACAGAATCCCACATTCGCAGACTTGTCTTCCATATGGACGTTTCTAAACTATTTTGAGATTTTCCAACTCGTTAGCAGCATGCTGCAAAGCAGCAGCGTCTGCATCCCTGGGGTATTCAGCAAGCAAATAAAAACCCCGGCAGGTCGTCAAGATAGGTGAACGTGTGAGATTAGGAAAAATCGTGTCCTCGTGTTTCTGCAATGCATGGCATGCCAGAAGCCTTTGCCATTGAACTTGGCACGCTAGTTTGAGTGATCAGTGTGATGACTTGCTGACCTAGCGGACGTCCCGTTCAGACATCCCAGGTCTGTGTCCATGTAGCAGACCTTGTTGCTCAAGCCGGCGACCTCGCTCCTCAAGCCACCGACCTCCCTATTCAAGCCGTGGACGTTGCCGCTGACCTGTTTGACCTGAACACTTAGGGCCGTGCCCAATACCACCGAGTGCTTTCAGCACCTTCAGCATCTGGTCTGAGGAGCTGACTTGTGATGCAATGTTTACACACGTTTAGCTTGTCACGGACACGCCAGATGACAATGCTGCCCTGTCTCAAGCAGGTATAGGCTGTGCAGCTGGGCAAAAGACTGGACAGGTTATCAAGATAGGGTAAGCTTGAAACAGGTCTACTCAGCTCTTGTGCATGCTGGTGTCCAAGAACCGTTGACTGGCTGTCTAAAGAGCATCACGATTGTCAGTATGACTTCAACGATGTCGAGTGTTGCTGCACGCACAACTGGCCACAGCTCCCCGCCCGTTGCTTTGCGGTGCGGATGCCAGATATCGACGTCCAGGCCTTTTGCGTCCGGCACAAAGCTCATATCAACCAGGTCTCTGTGTAGAATGCGACCCACAACGCAGCAACGACAAGTAAGGCCAGACAAGCAACTGGAACAGCCAAATTATACACACTGGAGAATGTCCAGCGTGAGTCGTTCCTCAGCAGCTCAAAATTTGTTTTTGCAGGTGGTCACAATGGGTATTTTTGGCTTGGGAGGCCCAGAAATAGCTGTCATAGCAGGCGTTGCAGTGTTGATATTTGGTGAGCATTTAGGCAGTGCCAAGGCCACTTGATTTGCTGCGCTGACGCTGTGTTGGCAAGTTACAATTTTGTGACTTGTAGGCCCCAGCAAAATTCCAGGCTTGGGAAAAGAGGTCGGCAAGGCAGCCAAGAGCTTTCAGCAAGCAGCCAAGGTATGTGCAGTTGGCACACGGCAAAACAAAAAAACCATGTGTGTATCAAATTGTCATATGCCGTGTTTTCTTACTCTCTCCTTTTCTCCTGTCTTTCCTGTTTGTTAGTAATGAACAGCTTCCTAAACTTACACCGGTGAGCAAGCTTGGTAAAAATAAGGGATCAAGCTATGTAGACATGCATTGACAAAACATGCATCTTGACTCTCCTCTCCTTGGTCTTTGCAGGAATTTGAAAATGAGCTAAAGAGCGATGCAGCAGACGCTGAGCAAAAGGTGGATGCAAGCAGAAAAGAGAAGCAGCAATAATAGTATCCTATGGGTGGCATCAGATGTCAAATTCTCCTGTTTACGCAGCGTGCTCTCTTCTGCTTGAAAAAGCAGAGCCTGGCAACATGCTGTATTCCTTAAACTGCACAGACCTCTCCCTCCCCCCCAATGTCATGTTTGCCAGGCCTTAGCATGTGAAAATTAGAACTGCACAGATACACATCTAGATTTTCCGCAGCATCTGCCTGACTCGTAGGCATAAAATTTGTACATCGATTCTGAGTTTCAATTGCCAGGTACTGACTCATGCAGAGAGTATCATCGTTTGACTCTGAACCATGCAAAGGAAAGCGCAGTAAGTTACAACTGCTGAAAAGACAGACATGCAGCATCAAAAAATGTTGTGTACTGAAATAGAGTGCTTTATCATCAAGCATCTACAACTTGGTCGATACATGTAAACAAACACCCGTCATGTTACAAGCAGCAGTCCCAAGTTCTTGATTTTCGGAAATTCAGCTAGCCTCAGTGTCTGCCTATGATCATGGCACATATGTATAGCTTGACTATGACAAACAGATCTTTCTCAGCTGAACACACATCATGCTCTGAACACTCTAGTACGAAAGCTGATTGAAGTCCTGCAAAAAGGACAACTGTGCAAAGAATCACTGCAGCTTGGACAAACCTGATGGCCACAGTTCAACACAAACTCTTGATCATGCTCCATGCACAATGGACAGACCTTGTACTCCTCAAGTGATTGCTCCATATGTTTGATTGATTGAGTCAACTTTGTCACTTCAATTGAGCACTTTATTCTGGCCATATTCCGCAAACTGCTCAGTGCACGCTCCAGGGTGTCTACAAGGGTATGTATCCCTGAGACGGTGTGCGTCAAAAGCAAGTCTTGCTGCAAACTCAGACCGGCTATCTGTTCAGCAAGCTGCTGTAAACGCAGCAGTACATCATGGCTGTAAGTGTCCTGCTCTTGCAGTTTATTCATGGCTGTCTGTCCCTCACTCAGTATACTCTCAGACTCTAGTCTTGTCTGCTGCATGCCAGTCTCACCAGCATTGTAGCTGTCCAGAATGCTGTTGGCTCGCATGCTGAAGACTCTTGCATGTTTGGGCTGAGCAAGTTGGCTCTGCTGCAAGTGCTCTGTTGTCAGTTTCACACTGAGGTCAAGCTGGGCATTTTGCAAGTCCTGCTTTAGCTGCTGACAAGTGCTCTGCAGCAAAGCATGCTGCTGCTGCAAGGTCTCATACTTAGCTTTCTGGTTCGTCAGAACAGCATGCTGGTCTTGCTGCTGCCTGACTTGCTGTTGCAAATCCTGAAACAAGCACATGCATGTTACCACCTGTGTGTATCTTGCCACCTGTCATTCAGAACATGAGAAGCGATCACAGCAGTGTGATGCAAGCAACGTAAATGATGTCATCTCTTCAAGCAGAAATCTGGAAGCCAAAGTTACAGTTGGATCAGGCACCAGTCGTGTCTGAGAAACAAGAGATGCACAATGGAATCTGCTTTCACATGCTGGCCAGGTGCTGAAAGGATAAGCAAGACCGCAAGGGCTGAGCAGATTACCAGAGTCTCTTGTTTAGATGCCTGCAGGCTGCTGACGCATTGCAGGTGTGTGCAACGCAACTGGGCAAGCTCATCCTTGAGATTCAAGATCTGTCTCTGATGTTTAGCATGCTGCTCATCTTGCAGTAGCTGCAGCTGTAACACCTGCACACACAGGGACTGCATGACTTGCAACGGTGCTGCAAGAATATGGTGAAGTTTCAGGTCAAACAGGAAGTATAGAAGCAGCGCCTATATCAACTTTGTGCTGTCAGCAGTGTGTGGGTCATACAAAAATCAGGCATTGAGCACAAATGCCAACTTAATGCCAAAACTTTGCTATTGCCACCTCTGCATTTGCTGCTTGCAATTTCTTGTGCTCTTCGCAGAGCAGGGATGTGGTGTGGTTATGCTTGCGCCTCTCCAACTCAAGTGCTTCAGCAGCACCTTGCTGCTCAAGCATGTTGTCAAATTGCAGCCTCATGTGGGCAGCTGAAGGTACTTGAGTGCGACCATTGCTGCCAGCACTCATGCGTCCCAATTCAGCAGCCACACTTTCTAGCTCTCTGCAGCAACACAGACAGATGACAAGCAGCATCCAGCACAAGCGTCATCACAGGCCATTTCTTACAGAATGAGGCAGGTTTCACTTACTTACAGAATGAAATTTTGTCATACTGTGTGATTTTAATCACACCAGATCAAGCCAGCATTGCATGAGTTTGGTGCTGAATCAGCAGTGTGTCACGCTGCAATGATTGCTGTTGTGCATGCTTTCAGCACAAACACATGCCACAGTACAAAGCACTATAGAACGTGTGTCATATGTGGCTACAGAGCTTGCATGCTGTAACAAGAGTTCAAGTCAGTTGCTCACCTTGTCCAGTCACTACTGATGCTGAACAGCCGGTCAAAGGTCCGAGTAGCATTGCTGCCGCCATAGACCATGGCCTGGCCTTGCAGCATCATCATGGTGTGCCAGTATCGAGGGGCAGGCGGACTGCCCATCACCCTCAAACAACGCCATGTGAAGGTAGCAATGTTCAGGACAAAGATGTCATTCATGAAGCGTCCAGCAGCTTTAGGGTCACAACCGCCAAAGACCAGCATCAGGTTGGGGCCCCAAAAGACAGCTGCATGATTGGCCCTAGGCCGGGGAATGTCTCCTGTGCATTGAGGGGTGGACCAGCAGCCTGTGCTTAGAGACAGGACATGCACATCTGCCAGACACTGCGAGTTGCTGTTGATGCCACCAAAGACAATGAGGGAGTCTGATGTGTCCCAGATGGCTGTGTGACCATGACGCGGGCTTGGGGTCACCTGCAAGGATCATGTGATGTTGGTAAGGTGTTCATGCTAATTGTTGATCAAAAAGATCATGCATGTTCATGCGTTGAAACAGTATCTCTGACGAGCATGCACAGTTGCTGGCAGTTTGGCACAGAAGCAGAGCCTCATGTGGTGTTGAATGATAGAAAGGCATTTACAGGCAATTGAGCTGGATGACCTGGAGGGGCACAATTGGTAGATGCGCTGAGCATCAACATTCATCAAGTCTGCAGGAGGAAGGATGCTTCATGTGCTGCATACCCCAATTGTTTTGAAGGGGGCCCATAAGCATGTAACAGGATCAAGCTTGTGCACCGTGTTGTACACCTTCTTGCCTTGACCTCCAAAGCACAGAATGCCATGCTGCCCAACTGCAGTCAAGGTGTGTGCCACTAGGGCTGGAGGCGTTGTACTACCCTCCTTGCATCGCTGCCAACTCATGGACTCTGCACAACATAATGCAACAAGCATTAGTGATGCATGCACCAGTGCTTACGATTTAGCACACGATAATGAAAAGTACAGAACAATCAAGCTCAGGGTGGTTGAGGGTGCACAGCTTTTGTTATGCTCAAGGAGGCAAGAAGGGCAGATCATGAGCATCTGGCGATCAGCACGCACCAGTACACAGCTTGTAAAGGCCGTGCAAAACCTTTCGGCCCTGCCTGCCGCCATATATAAACATTTGGCTGCCTGTGCTGCATGCAGCATGTCCATACATGGGCGAAGGACCCTCTAATGTACACACTTTCAGAGTATGCCACTGTTTGTTTTCTGCAAAACCAGGTAAAATTTTGCTGGAACCATGCTAACAAATTGATCGTGAATTTGACACGGCCTCGCGAGTGCGAGGGCCCAGCCGAATCACCTGGAGCGTATACATTCAGATCCCCGAACGCCTGGTCGCCCTCTCCTCCGAAAACATATAGCCTATCGTTGATAACAGCTGCTGAGTGACCCCACCTTCCCGGTGGCACGGTGCCTTCAGACTCATGAAAGTCGACCAGTACGCATTCCGGGATTGTGGCAGGCGGCATCGCGGTTTTCTCTCTAAGCATGGTGACTGTGGTTCTGTCGGCGTAGCATGGCTGACTGCGTCGTGCTGGTGAGGTAGCTAACGGCAGCTTCAGTGACACTGTCTTCACAAATGACCGATCACATTACTGGGGATGAACTAAGGACGAGTGGACCGGGCTGACATGCGCGTGCTCAATATCACACATAGTACGCACCCAATGATAACGCTAACATAGTCCCTCGTTCGTCCCAGATAGATGAGGTCATCAATGGCAGCGTGACACCTGTCGTTGTAACATCACATGTCAGTACGTTGCCTATCCTACTAGTATTAGAGAGCGCAAGCGTCAGGACTAAGTGGTTCACAGCAAGAATAATGACAAGGGATGCCGGAATGCTTGCAGCTGTCATGTACAAGACTTGTGGTAAGGGGTAAAAGTCAGGTGCTCACTGGACTGAGGAGCAGCAGTGACACATATACCGTATACATGCTACAGCTGCAGGGTTAGTATAGTGAATGGTGACCTTGATTCATCCAGTCACTGGCTTGACTGAGCTGACATATACATATACTTGAAGTATACGAAGTATAATACTTCAATGCACAATCTGTTCAATGTGCTTATTCAGTCTCACATATACTCTCTCAGCAGTTCATACGCATGGTAGACAGGGTCTTATCGCATTGCACCTGCCTTTAGCACATCAATCATGTTGAATATCCGTTGCTCTGTTTTGTCATGTACCTGTTTTGCCAGGAACAATGCAGCATCTACAGTTCCCTCAGCATAAATTTGTCTCCCACATACGTTATGTTGGAACTCAAATGACACTGACCCATCAGGTGAAGTGAGTGCATATGTGTGGAAGGCATGACCATCCAAAGCATTCTCTGGCACGTGCATCTGATCCAACTGAGCTCCCTTTTCTCTGATCTTCTTTATTTCAGACTGCAAACCAGACACGAGCCTGGTCTTTGCTGATTTGATTTTGTATCTCAGCCATGCAACTGTCACATGAGCCTGGTGTGTCCAACTGTAAGTGCCTAGCCAAAAGCAATGTAGCCATGAGGCATGCTCAACCTACTCTTCAAGGAGCTGAGAGGTATGGTCTGAGTTGCTAAGCAGAACAGGCTTACCTCAGAGAAGTCTAGACCAAGCCGTTGCAATGACCCTACAACAGCCTTGGCTGTGCCTGATGTGTCAGCTTTAGTACGCTGATGTGATTCTGTAACTGATAGGTTGTAGCCAGAAAATGCGCCTGGGAACTCTTGTGCCATCATTGCCTGAAATGCCACCACCTATATACAAGCATTCAAATTCAAGCGGCATGCACTAAAGTGTATACACATCTGGAAGATAATTGACACGCTGAAATGGAGCATGCAGCAGCAGTTATGTGTTGAATACTGAACATGACAAAAACCCAGGTCAGCAATGACCACTTTGAAACATGTCATGCACAAAGCTTGGCATGAGTCATATGTAGAGCACAATAAATGGGTGCCATGAGTGAGTCACAAAGCATGATTTAATCATGCGCAAAGATGAGCAGATGCTCACTTGCTTCCCCATTTGCGGTGCTATTACAGCATAGACTCCTGCGTCGTTTGTGTCTTGTAGCAGCTTATGCCTGTCCCCACCAGTAGTCCCCATGACAAAAGGGATCTTGTTCTGGCAGTAAAATACAGCATTATCTGCAAGCATGTCGATGGTGGACTTCACGCTTTGCACGCTTTGAGCCAGCAAGCAGTTGCACGCTCCTTGCAAGCTGCTCAGATGCTGCAAGGAGCAGGACGTCATTGCCTACCATTGACAGCCATTGGTAGTGTGAAGTCAATGATGATCATGTTTGGGAATTCATGTTTTGCTTGCTCCATAGCTTGCTGTCTTCTTTCTGGGCCAACCAGCTCCACAGGTATTCCCTCGACGCCAACGTTGCCTACTGCAACTGCTTCGCTGCTGCCGGTGAAGCTGTACGGTACAAGCGAAAGTCCGGCACGCACCACTGCTTCTGCGGTAGCGTGACCCATCTTGCCAGTGCAAGCGTTGACCATGATATGCTGACCATCGACTGCCATAGCAAGGGCTGACTGCTGGAGGCCACGAGAACGTCTGTGTCTGTGCATTTTCCTGAGCTGGAATGCGTCATTTGCAGGGGTGAGCCTGACATTTAGCCTATGCACGTGCAAAGTTATGGCCGACCATTGCATGTCAGCTATTTGTGCCACAAGTCGATGACGGCAATGTCAACAAGTGGCCTGCGATTCAGGGGATCAAAAGTGTCGCATAGGTTGGGATGCTCGGCCTTTCTCGCAAGCTTCTCCGTGAGGATGGCAGAAACCGACTCCGTTTGTGCGAATTGAGCCAGCAAAACCCAGAGCAAAACCCTGAAAGAAGGAGGCATCTGCCAGCATCAATGCATCGCAAGCGCCCTGGTCTGACATTGCCTCCGAGCTGGCCGCATTGAAGCAGCGTTCGGAGCAAATCCAAGCGGTGTCAGAGCTGCGGCACAGCGCTGTGTTGTATGGAGCAGTCTGAGCACCCTTCCAGTGTGCAAGCAACCCCTCTGTCGAGTACTGCTGCACAGCAACAGCTGAACGAAGAAGGCCGACTAGGGACGGCATCCGAGACGAGGCTGAGTGCCGACAGTGAACGTTCATCGAGCATCTCGTAAGCGTAATTGACTCGTTTGGCTTGTTTTTTAGTGATCAGATCTGGCTTCGATCTGCTCACAGCGGGGTTTGATGTTCGTAGAGAGTCCAGCGGCACCGGAGACGGAGCAATCCCCGAACGCAACGTGGTTGGCGAAGCGACGCACAGATGCCAGTATTCCAGGCAAGCAGTCTATGGCCAAGCCTTGTCTCACTGGTACCTCAGTCTACTCTACCCTGACGATTTGCCGTGGTCTGTTCGCAAAATGTACGTTCGCACTCCACAGGCCTATTTTGCTGGAGCTAAGGAGCAAGCCGGAATGTCAAAAGCCTCCTGAAGACTGGGACCTCAGCCATAGCAGGTATGCACTTCAGTTTCAGACTGGACCCCATGCAGGTCTTGCGTGATAATGAAGGTGGCTCTCACATTTAACTGTGCATGTGCAGTGAGCTGTACGAACCAGCTGTCACATCAAGCGACGTCAAGGCCAGTCCCTCTGGACCTGCATCATCTACTCATGGTCAGCCAGCGCCAGAAGGAGCAGAGTACCTTGTTCAACACAGGAAGGACACTTGGCGAGGCGGTGTTCCCTTGCAGTCAGCTGGTACTTCCCTCCTATATGTACCTAATATGTGCTGCAAGCATGAGAAGAGGGCACGGACTTTATGCAAATGCCATCTAGCAGGAAGTAACATCAGGATGACCATGAGTCTGACACTTGGTCGGCATGAGCTGCAGTTTACATGCACGTTTCTGTACACAGAAGACTGTGCAGTCTTGCACATCATTTGCTGTGTTTCTGCAGAATCCTTTGGCAATGAGGGACCAATCAGGAGCCGCCTAGTCGACAATGGCTACCATGGTGAACCAGATCCAGCCAAGGGTGCTAGACTGGGAAATGGGCCCGGTCCCAGGGCATGGAATCACCACCAAGTTGATGCAGAGCAGCCTGCTCGTCCAGGCCCACCAGCAAATGCCAGCAGACCAGCTCGACCCATGGTGCATCATCAACTCCTGCGCACAAGCATGCAGATGTAGTATAGATTGCTGTGGTGTGCATTTTGCACCATCTTGGAATTGGTGCCAATGCTGCACTTCACATGCATGCTGAGGGACAAATGGTCTTCAGACACATGTTGTCTGAAGCCAAACCCTGTATGCAAATGAGCTGTCAATGTGCAGGCAAGAAAAGACTCAGATCAATCAGAGCGGTGGAATGGTGGTCACGCTCCTGGTCCTGACAGCTGGCGTGGTCCGCCAGGGCTTCATGGC
>JAABUO010002353.1_pt1 | contig 23174 bp, 15 predicted proteins | sample 5559291 | NCBI WGS metagenome assembly JAABUO01 (sample SAMN10711878, study PRJNA513372) | rock metagenome | isolation source: Antarctica rocks | place: Antarctica: Victoria Land, Finger Mt sud
CGCGCAGGATCTCGATCGACTTGGCGGTCGCCTTGAGGCCCGCGCCGTCGGCATCGAAGCAGAGAAAGATGCGCTCGGCGTACTTGCGCAGCTCGGCGGCCTGCTCGGGCGTGAACGACGTGCCGAGGGCCGCGACGGCGTGCGTGAAGCCCGCCTGGTGCAGCGCGATGCAGTCGAGGTAGCCCTCGACGACCAGGAGCGATTCACGCTCGACCGCCGCGCGGCGCGCGACGCCGAGCGCGTAGAGTCCGCGGCCCTTCGTGTAGACGGGCGTCGTCGACGTGTTGAGATACTTCGGCTCCGAACCGTCGAGCGCGCGGCCGCCGAAGGCGACGGGCTCGCCCGTCGTTGCGAACGTCGGGATCATCAGCCGGTTCCGGTAGAAGTCGTAGCGGCCGCGCTGGCCCGCCTTGACGAGCCCCGCGGTCGCGGCGAGCTCGAGCTCGACGCCCTCGCCTTCGAGATGCCGCACGAGGCCGTCCCAGCCGTCGGGCGCGTAGCCGAGCCGAAATCGCTCGACCGTCCCAGGCTGCAGGCCGCGGCCCGCGACGTAGGCGCGCGCAGCCTCGGGGCCCGTGCCCTTCCCGAGCCGGAGCTGCTCGACGAAGTACGCCGTCGCGGCTTCGTTCGCGGCGAAGATCCGCTCGCGCTCGCTGCGAACGCGCGCGGCGGCCGGCGTCTCAGGCTCGAGCTCGACCCCGGCTCGCCGCGCGAGCGCGCGCGCCGCGTCCGGAAAGCTCAGATTCTCGAGGAGTTGTAGGAACTTGATCGCGTCGCCGCCCGCGCCGCAGCCGAAGCACTTGAAGAACCCGCGATCGGGATGGACGTGGAACGATGGCGACTTCTCGCCGTGAAACGGGCAGAGCCCGACGAGGTCGTTCCCGCGCTTGCGCAGCTGCACGTAGCCGCCGATGAAGCCGCCGAGGTCGGTGCGCGAGAGGATCTCGCGGATCTGCGTAGAGTCGAGTCTCATCGCTGTGCTAGGCGATGCTTCGGCAACGTACCGGCGAGTCCGCGTTGCTCGATTTTTCTGAAAGCAGGGGCACAATACGGTGCCTCGAACCCGCGTTCGTGCCATATCGTCCCATCGATCTGAGTCACTTGCGAGTCACGTCGCTCGAGGCCAGACCTTCAAAAGTCGATCGAAGTGACCTTGGCCGAACCGTCCCGGCAGATGTTACATTTGCGACGTGGCTAGATTCCCTCCCAAACGTTCTCGCCGGAAAATCGCTTCGCGAACTCGTCGATCGCACAGTCACCGCGATCCGTCGGCGAAGGCCGGTGTTACTTGGCATGGGCGGCCACGTTATCAAGGTCGGCTTGGGCGAAATGATCTGCGATCTCATTCGGTCGGGTCTCGTCACGGCCGTCGCTTCGAATGGCTCGGTTACAATCCACGATACTGAGCTCGCAATTGTGGGCCGGACTTCAGAGGACGTTGACCTTGCACTCCAGGACGGATCTTTCGGAATGTCCGGGGAGACAGCTAAGTTCATCCTCGGCGCGATCGCGGCGAACCGGTCGGACGGTGCCGGGCGAGCAATTGGACGCGCGCTACTTGAGGCTCGTGCACCCAATGCAAGCGGCTCCGTGCTTGCGACGTGCGCCCAGCACGATGTTCCCCTGTGCGTGACAATCGCAATCGGCACCGATGTGGTCCATGGGCATCCTGAAGCGGACGGCGCCGCGCTCGGTGAGGCTTCACTTACCGATTTTCGGATACTATGCGCGGTTGTGTCGGATCTGCTCGACGGAGGTGTATATCTCAACTTCGGTTCCGCGGTTCTGCTTCCCGAAGTCTTTCTCAAGGCATTGAGCATTGCGCGGAACCTCGGCGCGAGCGGCGACTTCACCACTGCTGACTTCGATTTCATTCGGCAGTACCGCCCGTCGACGAATGTCGTTCGGCGCCCCCATCTCGGAACGGGTGGGCGCGGCTTTGCGTTCACGGGTCCACACGAATTGCTCTTTCCGTTATTCTGGCAGGCGGTTCGAAGCAAACTCCGCGAGGATTCGATTAATCACTTCTGACGCCAGACAGCAACGGCGAGCCGTTATTGTTTCTGACCAGTGACGTACCGGAAAGCGCTGCGTTACGTCGCGCCTGAAACGCCTCGGCACGGTGGGTGCGGACGGAGCCCGTCTTGCCAGATCCTTCGGGGCCTCGGTCTTCATCGCCGAATTCAAGGTCCCGCACCCCGGAAGAGGGTATTCCACGGGGATGGATCGCGGCCGTGCCCTTCGTTCTCGATCTGGTTCGAATGATTTTGATTTGAGCGAGATCGCGAGTTCCGCCACCCTGCGGATCGTCGTCCCGGCGAAAGACGAAGCTTTGCGAATCAGGGAGACGATCCAAACGCTTTCCGACCATTTCGGCGACTCCGCGACGGTCCTCGTCGTCGCGAACGGCTGCAAGGACGAGACCTCAGATATCGTGCGCAGCTTTGCCGCGACGTGTCCGCGAGTGGAATTGCTCGAGATCGAAGCGCCAATCGGGAAGGGCGGAGCGATACGCGCCGGTCTCACGCTCGGGCGCGAGCCGTATGTGGCGATCGTTGACGCAGACGGCTCGACACATCCCGCGCAGATCGACCGGTTGCTTACCCATTGCCGGCAGCATGAGCTCAGCGGTGTCATTGGCTCGCGCTGGCTACCAGCATCATCGATCACACGGAAACAGCCCATCCAGCGCCGCATCGCGAGCCGGGCGTTCAACCTTCTCGTTCGGATGCTCTTCGGTCTGTCGTATAGCGATACGCAATGCGGCGCGAAAGTATTCGAGCGCGCCGCGATCGATCAGGTCTTCGACCGGCTCGAGCTCGCGAATTTCGCCTTCGACGTTGACTTGCTGCTCGCGATGCGGCTGTTCCATTGTCGCGTCACCGAAATCCCCATCGAATGGGCGGACGTCCCAGCGTTTTCAAAGGTGGCATTAATGCGTACGAGCGCGTCGATGCTACTCGCGCTCCTACGACTCTGGGTCCGCAGCAGCGTCTTCCGCAATCTCCCGTGGGCCGATCTGCTAGCTCGGTCGTCGGTAATTCCGGTAAAGCGCGGCCTGCGATTTCTCCTGCTCGTCGGCGGCGACGCGACGTCGCCGAGGACGAATGCACTGATTGAAGAAATTCAGCACCAGGGACACACCGTCGACGTGAAGCAACTGCGCGGCGTACTAGACGCACTCACCTTCATTGTAAGTTATCTGCGGGAAGGGCATCGCTTCTACGACGTGCTCGTCGATCTTATCGATTCGAACGGATCGATATTCACGGTCTTTTCTACGAAGCCAAAGATACTGACCGCATCGATCGCAGCACTGGACGTCGACCAATTTCCGGCGGTCGTGAGGCGCGTCGCGAAGCGCTGCGGCTACAATGCCTTTCTCTGGCGACTCAACGGCGAGTGGGGAATCTCACACAACCGTGTCGAATTACTAAGCGAAAGGTCATAAGAGCGCGGCGGTAGTGGTCTCCAAATACTGCGAATCGCCATCCAGAAGAGACGGTTAGGTGCCGAAGCAACATACAATCAGGGCGTTTTTTCGAAGTGACTTTGCGCGTCACGGTTCCCTCGTTTTTATTTCGACAAGCATTGTTAATTTCGCGAGTTATGCGTTGAACCTTGCGATTAGCCGATGGGTCGGCGTGGCTGGATATGGGGTTGTTGCGTCCCTCACGTCGACGCTCGTAATCCTGTCGATTCCCTCTGCCGTCTTTGCGACGATCATCGTGAAGCAAGGCGCGGAATTGAACGCGGTCGGCGACACGCGGCGGCTTGCCGCGTTTTCGAAACGGACGCTCCAGATCTCCGCGTCGGCAACGCTCTTCACGATCGCAGCAACGGTCCTCGCACACGATGCTCTCGCACGCTACCTCCATTTAGCCGATCCTCGCCTGACGCTCGTCGCCGGGGCGATACTCGCCCTTGCGACCCTGACGATTACGATGCGAGCGTTGCTGCAGGCACGACACGACTTCCATCGCTTCGCGTATTCCACGTTGCTCGAAGGCGGCTTACGCGCGGTACTCGGCATCGCGCTCGTTAGCATCAATCACGAGCCGCTCAATGCGATGCTCGGGTGGCTCGCGGCCGAAGCGATCGCCGCCACATACACGATCGTCGCGTCCCGCTCGCCCGCGGCGACGAACGACGATGGAGAAGTCGCCGTCTATCTCGATTGGCGCCGCATCGCGCAAGCGAGCGCCGGCGTCGGCGCATCGGCGGCGATCTTGACCACGCTCGGCTTCGCGGACATGATCCTCGTCAAGCATTTCTTTCGACCCAGGGAGGCCGGGCTGTACGGCGCTCTTTCGCTCGGGGGCCGCGTGCTGACGTTTGGCTTAGGATTCATCCCGACGATCGTACTTCCGAAAGCAACCGCGAAGGCGATGCGAGGCGAGTCGGCTCTACCAATCCTGCGCGCCGCGGCGATCGTCTGCGCCACGGTGGCATCGCTCGTGCTGCTCGTAGTCGGCCTCGAACCGACGGTCTTCCTTCGGGCCCTCGTAGGCACGGCATATGCCGACGCGGCGCCGTACTTGCTGCCGTATTGCGTCGCCGCGACGCTGCTGACGTTTGCTGGCCTCGCGGCGACGTATAAGACGGCGCTGCACCGCTTTCAGTACGTCGGCCCGACGGCGATTGTCGCGCTCGGCGAGATCACGGCGATCACGCTCTTCCACGCGACGATCGGCGACATCGTGCGAACGCTCGTGATCGGCGCGGCGCTGGTCCTCTGCACAACGAGCTGGGGGCTATGGAGTAAGCCAGCTGTCTCGCCCGACACTCGAAGCGGCGATGCAGTCAAGAGAACGGAGCTGTCGCGGCAAACGTGATCGGTCCGGGACCTGCTGCCGAGGTCGATCGGCCTCGGACCACGCTCCCAGAATCGCGACCGGCTCCCGCAATGAACAGAATCATCCGTGCGATCGCGGTCGAGGCTCCCTGGCTCCTCTTGATCGTCGGGCCGGTCGCCGCATTTTCGCTTCGGAACGGCGTTCCGGGGTTTCGTCAGGATTGGGTCTGGCCGACGTCATCAGCCGCCATGGTGCGCTGGTTTGTGGACTCGGCGCTCTCGCAGTGGAATCCGAACGGGCTCGGCGGCGGCGGCCAGATCGTGAGCTTCAACGTGGTACTCGCCGCGCTCGCTGCCATGGGCGCAGCACGCGTCGCGCCGCTCGTTGCACTCTTCATACTACTCGCGGCGATCTTCACGTGCGCGATGTACGGCATCGTCGCGCTGCTCGACGAGCTCGACGTCGAACTCGGCTCTATCGGGCGGCGCGCACTCGCGACCTCGTACGCAATCGGCCCGATCGCATTCCAGAAGTTCGTCGCCGGACACGTGTTTTGGTTGGCCGCATATGCGATGCTGCCGTGGTTCGTCACGTATATCTGGCGCGGCGCAAGCGGAAAGCGCTGCGCGCGATCGTTTTGCGTTGCTGCCCTGTTGTACGCGCTCTCGACGACGCAGATCCAGTTCGCGGCGTTCGACGCGTTCGTGATGCTCGTCGTCATGGCGGTAATGTGTCGCAGGCCCGCTCGTTGGCTCGCCGTTCCGTTCATCATCGCGATCGGCGCGCTCCATAACGTTAACGCGCTGCGAGGACCGTTCGAACCGCACGGCGCCTTCAATCTCGCACGGTCGCACGGCAACCTCGTATGGGAGCGCGATATGAGTACACCATTCGCGAGGATCATCCACGATGCCGGATACATCGGCTACGATCGACTCGCGCTGCCGCATTGGCTCGGCGTCCCGTATGGGATCGCGACCGTCATTGCTGGCGCGATCGGTCTCGTCGGCATCGCCGTCGTACGCGATCGCCGAACGCTCGTCTTTGGGGTCGTTGGCTTCGCCGCTGCGCTCTTTGCGGCCGGGTGGTACGGTCCGCTCGCAGCCCCGTTGTCATGGCTTTTGCTCCACAACTCGCTCTTCACCGTGTTCCGGGAGCTCTATCACGTGATGGCGCTCTACGCCCTCGCAGCCGTTCTCCTGACAGCGCTCGCGCTCACTCGCGTGCGCCGGTTCGCGACGCCAATCGCGATCGCGCTCGCGCTCTTCGTGACGTTGCCCTACACGTCACTCGGCGCGTCGCGACTCGTCCCGGCGATCCGGCCCGACGCCTCGGAAGAAGCGGTGGCGCCGTTCGAGCCCCGTCTCCAGGCGCTGCTGCCCTTCCAGGCGCCGCTGACTGCGCCCGGCGTGGAAAGCGCCGGCTACGGGCCGTCGCGTTTCGTTGGTGACGATGCGCTCGTGGGCGAACCGCCGCTCCCGCTTCGCGCCGCGATCGGAGAAGGCATGACTGAGGAACGCCGCCACGCCTTGCTCGCCGACATGGGCATCGCGCGAATCTCGTGGCGCGAGAACCGACGCTCCGCGCTCAGTACCTCGTTCGAGCCCCACGTTGGGGCACGATTCACGGATTTCGAAGCACAGCAACGACGTCTGCGCGAATCATACACCGAGCCGGTCGCGCTCGCGAATGCGCGCAAAGCGATCGTCCTCGACGACCCCTCTGCCGTGGGCTTCCTGGAAGCGTTCATAGCTGACGATTCCGTGCCGCCGGGCCGCGCCGTACCGTTCGAGAGTTCCTACGTGAGCAACAACATTCAAACGACGTGGGTCTCTGGCTCGCTCTGGTCTTGGTACGACCCAGGAGCGGTGAATGTCCTGAGCGAGCCCGTATTCAGCGAATCGTCGGCGCCGCTACAACTCGCGCTCGACGCGCGGGCAGGAGATATCATCTATGTCCTAGCTGCGGGCCGTGCGCCGCGACTGGATGGGAGGACCGGGACGGCCGTCCCGAGCTCACGAACTGGCGAGTACGCATGGTATTCGTGGATCATGTCGCATGCGCGACCCAAATCGTCGTTGAGCGGAGTGGGATTCACGAGCGTCGCGAGATGCATCGTATCGGACGAGCGTGGATGGCGACCAGCTCGTCGCGTCGTAGCCGCCGAACCCAGCGAGAACCTTGCATATGATCAGTCCGTGCCATGGCTCGTCCGATCGTCGCTGCCGCCGGTTCCGGCGCCAAAACGTTTGACCTTCGCGCGCACGTTCGACGCCGGATGGCACCTGCGGCTCGACGGCCGAGACCTCGGGCCGCCGCGGCTCGACGATGGAATGTTTATGGGCTGGCCCGTCACCGCTTCCCGAGCGACGCGGTCCGTCGTGCTGACGTATGAGCCAGAAGTCATCAGTGGCGTGCTCGCCATTCTGGACGTCGTCGTCGAACTTGGGCTCGCTCTCTTCGTACTGTGGCCGTCCACGGCACGGCGGGTGACGTGCGCGTAGGGCTACTCGTCAATACGTTCGACCTGCTCTTCGGGGAAAAAGCCGGCGGGCACGTCCACTTCCTCGAAGTCGCGAAACGCTGGCGAGACCTCGACGTTTGGATCTTCGCCCCCGAATTCGCGCGCGCGACGATCGAACGCGAACTCCCTGGAGCGACGTTCGTGGCGATGCCGGCGGGGCGATGGCTGCGCAACTTTCAGCTTCGCAATCTCTGGCGAACGATCGCGTCCATCACCCGCGTTCGTGAACTCCGCTCGTGCGACATCTTGCTCGCGACATCGCATTTCGTGCCCGACGTCGTTCCCGCGGCGCTCGCGCGGCGTTCCCCCTTCGTCGTCTGCATCCAACACGTCCTCAAGCCAGCAAATGAGCGGCCCGGCCCCCGACTGCCGAACATCATTTCGAGCGTGTTTCAGGAAGTCGCGTTTCGCATCATTCGTGCATCAGCGTCGGCCATTCTCGTCAACAGTCCCGACGTCGCGACGCGCATCGGCGTCGATCGACAATCGGTTGCGGTCCACGTCATGACGCACGGCGTCGATCACGTCCATCGCTCCGATGTACCGGATGCGCGCAGCAACGCCGATGCGCTGTACCTCGGCCGACTCGTTCCAACGAAGGGCCTCGAGGATCTGCTCGCCGCATGGCCGTCGATCGCTCGCGCGTCGGCCGGCGCGCGGCTCACGATCGCTGGAGCCGGCGACGCCCCCTACGAGCGCCGGCTCAAGGACATCGCCCGTCGCATTCCGTCGAGCCGGCCGATCGAATTTCTCGGACGCGTCGATGAGGAAGTCAAGGCGCGTTGTTTCGAGCGCTCGTCGATCTTTCTCTTCCCGAGCAAAGAAGAGGGCTGGGGCATCGCGATCGCCGAGGCAATGTCGTTCGGACTGCCGTGCGTCGTCTACGATCTTCCGGCCTATCGTAATGTTTTCGTTGCCGGATGCCTCGTCGCGCCCGTCGGCGACGTCGACCGTTTTGCCGCGCTCGCGATCAGCCTGTTGACCGACGACAATCTGCGCGCACGATTGGCCGCGGAGGCTTCGGAACTGGCTCGGACGTTCTCATGGGACGTCGCAGCTGAGATCGAACGCAGAGCGCTTGCCGGTGTGCTCGGATGAATGGCCGGCCGAGGCGACGGATCGGGATCGTCGCGAACTCATTCACCGCGGGACGCGGAGACCTCAGCGGCGGCTTCATCCACGCGCTCTCGGTTGCGGCGCAGTGGCCGAACGTCGATGTCGTAGTCTTCGCGCCCGAAGAGGCACGTCGAGCGGTGCACACGACGTTGCCGGCGGCTCACTTCGTTAGTGCTCCGCCGACGACGGCGGGCACGCAGCGCCGCTTTCAAGCATATGTCGTCATCGCGCTACGACTGTACGGGACGTTCTTTGTTCGCAAGCAAATCGCTGCGTGCGACGTGGTCGTCGCGACGACAACGTTCGTCTCCGACGTGTTCCCGATCGTGTTCGCGCGGCGCGGCCGCGGCGCGGTCATCATCCAACATTTGCAGACGCCGCCCTGGCGCCGAGTCGGCAACGCCGTCGGGAATCTCGCGGCCTTTGCGACCGAGCGCCTTGGCCTCGCGCTCGCCAGGCGCTGGGCCCGGCTCGTCTTTGTCAACGACGAACGCGTCGCCGTGCGTGCCAACATTCCCGGCAACATCGCGGTCGTTCGCATCACGCATGGCGTCGACCACGTGCATCGCTACGCTCGAGGCGCCTCCGGCGCCTCGAGATCGGGCGCGCTCTTCGTCGGCCGGCTCCATCCGACGAAAGGGCTCGACGAGCTGCTGCAGTCGTGGCAACACGTCATAAGAGCGCGGCCGCAGAGCGCACTTCGTATCGTGGGGACGGGGACCGCCGAGTATCTCGCGCACCTCGAACGACGACGAGCCGCGCTCGGCTTGGACGACGTCGTCACGTTCCTCGGCGCGGTCGACGAAGCGGAGAAATGCCGCGAACTCGCATCGGCCCGCGCGTTTGTTTTTCCGAGCCTCGAGGAAGGCTGGGGCATTGCCATCGCCGAGGCGATGGCGTTCGGGACGCCAGCCGTGACATACGACCTCGAGGCTTACCGAGAGGTGTTCGTCCGCGGTCGAATCGTCGTGCGCCCGCACGACTTCGTCGAATTCGCGGCGGCAACGATCCGGCTCTTGGATGGAGGCGAGACGTGGCAGCGCCTGTCGGACGAGGCGGCCTCGCTCGCGAAGCGTTTCACGTGGCAGCATGCCGGGCGCATCTACGAACGCGCCTTCGACCGGCTCCTCTTGGACCCGTCCGCCCGTTGACGGTTCGGTGCTCGATCACGCTCGCGGGCGGGCGCCCCGACAAACCGGGCTGGTGATGACCATCGAGCGCCTCAAGCGCGGTGCCGCCCGGTATCGCCGGTCTAGCTATCGCGGCGTCATCTCGGCGTACGGCGTGCTCACCTTCGTGTGCGTCGTCGCGCTGGGCTTCTTTGCGTTCTTACCGATCGAGCCGTTCGCCTATTATAAAGACCTCGGCTTCGATCACGACGTCACCGCTTGGGCGGCGCGCGAGATCCGTAGCCCACTCGACTTCTTCGACACCCTGGGCTGGTCGCCGTGGAACGGAACGCGGCTCTTCTATCTCAACTCGTACCTCCCAATCCTGGTCTCGGCGCCGCTCGCGAAACTCGTCGGCAACGCATGGTTTGCGATGAAGCTCGTTGCCGTGCTTCAGGTCGTCGTCGCCGCCGCGGGAGCATACGCGATGTTTGCGGCGGTCCGGCGCTCGAGATTCTGGGCGCTCGTCTTCGCGGTGCTCTATGCTGCGCTGCCGACAACGGCGCTGGCGATTCGCGGCAACATGGGATTGGGATGGATCGCCGCACTCGCTCCCGCTGCATACGCCGTCGGCCGCTTCCTGGTTCGACTGTACGGAGCGCGGGCGATTCCGCTCGTAGGCATCCTATGCGGCGTCGTGGGCTACGTCATCGCGATCGAATATCTCGTGTTCGTTTCGATGCCGCTCCTGGCGTTGATCGTGATTAGCGAATGGCGCGGCGATCGGCCGCTGCGGTCGCTCGCCGGGACGGCCGGTGCGATCGGCTGCTGCCTGGCGGCGGGTGCGTTCTTCCTGATCCCGACGTTCGTCCATCCGCTTTTCAGCGACTCGGCAGTACGAACGTCGACGCTCGTCACCGGCGCGTTCCTGGACAACTTCAGCGAGACGTTGGTCGGGTTGCTCACGCTCGTGCCGAGAGAGTCGCTGTCGTCTCCGATGGTCGAGTTTAATGCCTCTGCGGGGCTGCCGCTCCTCTATGCCTTTGGAACGCTTTGTTGGCTCGGCGCGATCTACTTCGTCGCGACGAACCGCGCCCGCGTGAGTTCAACCGACCCGCTTTCGCTCACGGTCGTCGGCGCCTGCATCGTCCTGGCACTCGGGACGACGGTGCCCTTCGGCAGAGCTCTATGGTCGCTGCTCGCGATGGTGCCGCACCTCGATGCCATTCGGACCACGGACCGGTTCCTCGCAATTCCGGCACTAATGCTCGCGTTCTGGTTCGTTCTGGGACTCGAACGCATCGCGATGCGGTGGCGACGCGTCTCGGCTGGCGTCGCGTGGCTCGCGCTCGCGCTTACGATCGAGGTGATCGCCTTCGACGCGGCCCAACACTGCTTCGCTCTTGATCCGAGCGTCGGAAAGCGGCTGCCGCAACGCAACGCCGTGCAGGACACGGTCGCTGCGATCGGAGGACGGACGGCGTCCTTCGCTGGCGTGAACGGCGGGTCGTTCGACGATGCGCCCGGTTATGGGAATCCGGCGCCGATCGATGCGGCCTATTGGGATCTCGGCGGACGCTTTCTCGAAGACGGCATCGGCGCTGCCGGCGTCCTCGGCCGTATGGCGACCCGGAGCGTCATTACCGCACCGAACTGGACCTACGACACGCCGTTCCTGCCCGATACGACCGACGTCTACCGGCTCGTAAGCGTTGCCACGACGGCGTTCGAGAGCCCCGAGAACGTTCGCGTCTGGCGCATTCCGAGCCGCGAGATGATCTCCGGTCGCCGCATTACTTGCGTTGCCGGCGGTCCTGGCGTCTTCGATCTCCTCGACGTTCTGCCGAGCTTCGATGACGAGGCGTTCGCCGACATATCTGCTCGTTGCTCGCATACTGGCTTCGTCGATTTCGACCCGCGCGACGATTGGCGGGAGCAGCGGCCGACCGAATGGTGGCCGGGCAACGCGCTGCGTCCTACGGCCGCGACGCTACGCGATCGCGACTATCCGTTCATTCCGAACCGCGTGCTCCTCAATCTTCCGTGGTACCGCAATTCGCTCGACGGCGAGCGGCCCGTGTTCGGCGAAGCCGGTGCGCTCGACGTCGATGGTATCCCGTACATCTTCCGGACTCGGCGTCCATGGGTCGCCGGCTCGATGGTCGACGTCCGCATCGCGGCGCACGCCTACGGCCGAATCGAATTGTCCATCGGCGACGTGTTGCAGCAGCAGGCGATCAATCCGCGGCCCGGATTCCAATGGTTTCGATTCGCCGTCCCTCGACCGGTTCCGAGTGGGACGCCGATCCGGTTGGCGATCGTCAAAGCGACATCGATCGAGCCGCCGGTTTTCGCCGACTTCGACGGCTTTGCGCTCGACGGTCTCGTCGTCGAACCGCGCGCTCAGCCTGCGCCTGACGTCCGGGACGCGGCGTTCTCGGTGTTCTCGCTCGCCCGCCTCGATCGCATTCCGCCCCCTGAGACGTCGGACGGCGCTGCGCCCTTCACCACGGTCGCGCTCGACGGCTTCCGCGACGACGCCGTCGCCGGACGACGGCGCTTGGTCATCGGATCCTCGAACGCGCGGGCCGACTATCGGTGGGACGGGCCGTCCGGCCGATACGAAATCTCCGCGAAAGCGCTGGTCGATCCGAACCTCGCGATCGTCTCGATCGACGACGCCGGTCGTTCCGAACTGCGAGTCGGCGGCAGTCTGGATCCCCAGCAGCAGGTTCTCGTCCGCAAGAACCTCGTTACCGGCGCAATTGTCCGCGTGAGCATCGCGGAAACCGTCTTCCAGCCAACACGAACGGGTCGCCTAACGTCGATCGACGCGCGACCGGTCGAACCGGTGGTCATCCTGCCCGTCGGCGCACCGGCCGTGCTCGACTTTTCCGACGGCGTGGCGTCGCTCGCTCGGATCGATTCGTGGTCCGGTATCGCCCTCAACGCCGACGGCCTCGAGGGCGTGCCGGGCGCCAGAATTGGCTTCCGAATCGAGCTCGAGGGCCACCCAACCGCGCTCGCGCTCGTCGTGGACCGGGAAGGGGACGGCACCGGCACGCTCGGCGTGCGTTGCGGCCGCACGTTACGATCGGTGCCGCTCACCGCGTCTGCCGTGTCGATCGCGCTTGCTGGCGCTCGGATCGATCGCTGTCGTGCCGAGGTCCTCTGGAAAACCGGAACGTTCAGAGTCGAGCGCGTGCATGTGATCGCTGCCGGTGCGCGACGGCCGGCTGCGACCGGACGGATGTGGGTACCGGCCGGCACATACAACCTCCGGGTCGTCTCGGCCGACGGCACTTCGTCGGCCGCAGCCGTCGCTATCGAAGGGTGTGCTGCGGTGCGGTGCCACTTCGCTTCGAGCGGCTTTCGCTCGGTTCGCGTGGGCGAACGACGTTCCGATGCTCGTTTGATCGTCTTGAGCAAACCGGCCTCCGCGGATTCCATTGCTTCGGTCGTCGTGCACCCAACGAACGCGCTTCGATGGAACGTCGAGGTCCGGCGCCCGGGCGACGTGGAGCTTGCGCAACTCTATGACGGGGAGTGGCGGATCGTCGATGATCGCGGGCGCGAGCGCGACGGCGAACGCTGCGACATCACCGACACGTGCTTTGCCGACCTACCGGCCGGGACGTATCACATGTTCCATCGGTGGCCGCGTGCGCTCGAGCTCGGCAGCGCCATAACGCTCGGTAGCACGATCGCCGCGCTTGCGCTCATGCTGATCCCGTCGCGCCGCCGCCTCGCCGAGGTTTCCCGCCGACGCAGATGAGGACTTCACACCATTCGAACTCCATCAGCAGACACAGAACGAATCGTGGCACGATTTGGAGCAGACGCCGGAAACTGAACACGTAGTGCGTTCGAAAAACGCTAACGTCGTCAAATCCTAGGCGGAAGACCGCATACAGATCGTACCATGGGTAGCGTTGAACGTGCGTAAAATCACGAGCGACGCCGCCTGGCGCGAGTGGGTTCGGCGTACTAATAATGAATTGCGCGTTCGGAGCGAGCTTGCTCTGCAGTCTTTCCAAGATGTCTTCGAAAAATCGATCGACATCCATGTGCTCGATTACTTCGGCCGCGATGACGAGGTCGATCTCGCCGGAAACGTCGGCGAGCGATGACACGAAGATAAACTCGCCGCGAACCGAATGGTCGCGGTCGAAGGCGTAGTAGCTCGCGATCTTCGACCTGTGACGGGCATGGAGCTCCCTGGAGAGCGCGCCGTCTCCCGGTCCGATCTCGAGGATGCGAACCGGTTTTTCGGCGCTCGCAATGGCGCGATCGACGAATGGGGCGACGGGCGGTCGATTCGAGAAATGGAACGGCCCAATTCGCTTTATCGTAGAACCGCCATCACGAAGGCTCACCGTTGGGAGAAGAATCGTCGATGGAGGCCCTGCTAGGAGGCTTAAGACATTGGCATGGTACTTCTGCAAAGCCTCCAGGCGAAAGCGCATGACTTCGCCGTAACGATCCGCGAGCTGACTCATCGATCGGGTCCCTCGATCCGCCTTCGGCGGCAACGTAGCGGCAGCGGCATTTCGATACCAAACGTCATCGCAGCCGCGCTCGCTGCGGTCTTCGCAACATCGGTCGCATCACCCGCAGGAGCCGGCGACGGACTTTCGACGCGAACCGAGCCCTCCTTTTGGAGTCACGTCAATAGTCACATCCCGCACTGACTCGTCGACGACGTGAAGAGCAATCCCAACGGCGCAATCGGCAGCGATCGAAACACCTATCTGCAAAGTTCCGATTGCAGAATCAATCGAGTTGGATCTTCCCGAAAGCGCTCGAAACAAAGAGTTCGAGTGAGCTCGAGCGCGCCTTCACAACCATCGAATACGACTTCGCACATCAGAGCGACGACGGTGGTTACGAGTTCCCTGTCGGCGACAGCGGAACGGCACCGCCGGTACTCAGCCAAGCGGGGAGCCGGAGCATTTTCTTAGCGGACGTCGGTCAGCGTCTGCGCCTCATCGGCGAATTGAGCTGGTTCTCAGGTTCACCCGATACCACCGCGTTGCGAAAGCGCGCGGAACTGCTGTGACTGAATGTTCAACGTGCCATTGACTGGCTCGTATTGCTGCAACCGGTGCTCCCAAGCAATGAGGCGGCCGTCAATCGAAGGTTCATCTATTCCGTTGCACACACGCCGAACGTGCGGTACCTCGACGACCCAGGCGGCCCTCGATGGCAGAGCCGCGATGCTGGCCAACGCGCTCGCGCGGCAGCGAGCCGAAGAGACCCTCAAGAGGCGGGTGGGTTCGACAGCAGTTATCGCGGAGTATCGCTATATATCACTCCGGTAGTGTATCTCGGCCTCAGCCCGCCCGACCCGCAGCGGAGCACGCCGTGGCGCACGATCGAACGCGCGGAACAGAGCGAGTGCCTAGCGATCGATACGACCGGCCGGCTATCGACGGCCGTAAACTCTCGCCTCTCAAGCGGTAGCGAGCGCCTCTTGGGCATCACGGAAGTCCGTTGATGACCACAGCAACAGTCTCACTCTGATCTTAATCTCTACGCGACAACCCGTCGACGGTCCCGGCTTATTCGCGACGTTAATGCCGCTCGGGACGACGGCACGGGCCGCCCCGAGCGGTCGTCCCAAGCGTAGGACCAGAGCTTCGCCCCAGTCGCGAGCGCGACGGCGACGAGCGAACTATCGAGATTGGCGAAACCAAAGCCGCCGGTGATCTCCATCTAAGAGGCGAATTAATTGTTCGTCGAGATCATTTTATTGGCGTTCCCGCTGAAATCGAGGTCGAAGAACTTACCGGTGCCGGTCGATGCGTCGGCCTCCGGGCGGCAAAGAACGACCGCGCCTCCGCCTGAGTTTGCAAAGACCCGTAGTCAGCCGCCAATGACGACCATAAAACCGTCCGCCGTCGGCGTTGCTCAGTCGCCCGCCGTATCTACCTTGAGGTAGCCGAGCGGGCTCGCTCTATTTGATCGGCCGCACCGCACGACCGGCTCTTCGTGATCTGCGTAACGCTTCGGCGGCCAACCCGAGTGACCCCTACCAAGCCCGTCCGCTGCTGATCGTATGCTTCCGAGACCCAAGCGTCGCGCAAAGACGTATTGGCCGCGATCAGCGTCGGGGAGCGGAGCTGGAAGCCTGGAAGAGGCCAGGGTTGGAGTCGGCTGCGGCGTACTGGCATTCGATGCGCAACTTTGCGCCATGCTGACGGCGATTGTCAGCGAAGTCAGCATCGCGGGCAGTTGTATCGCGTTCGGGAGCTGTACAGCCCGAATCTACGCGTCTATAAGTTGGTTCACTACATCCGTGTCTCTTCATTCCGCGATGAACGTCCTCTCGGCAGATTCGAGCGCATGAATGGCTGACCGAAATCGACCAAATCGTGGATTGCGTATCGGTATTCTTGCGAATTCGATGTTACAGAGCGAAGGATTTTACGCCGGCGGCAACGTGCACACTCTTGAGGTCGCCGAGCGATGGAGTGATGCGGGAAACGAAGTCGTTTTCTTCGCCCCGCCGTTTGCAGAGGGAATGCTGCGGCGCCGCTTTCCGCATCTTCGCGTTGTCGTGATGCCAGATCTGCCGGCTCGTTTTGGGGGCCGCGTCGTGCGGTTTCTCTTTCGGGCAGCGGCCGCGTGTACACGGCGGCACGAGCTCAGCGCGTGCGACGCGCTCTTTGCGAGTTCGCCGTTCCTACCCGATACGGTACCGCTGCTCGTCGCGCGGCGTCCCGCCCGAACAATCTTCCTCGCACACGTGCTCGCCGCGCCTTGGCGGCGACCCGGGTCTTTGTTCTGGAATTCGCTCGCGAGCATCAACGAGTTGCTGGGATTATTGACGACACGCATCGCTGCCGACACGCTCGTCACGTGCTCCGAACTCGTCGCACGGCAACTCTTACGCCGCGGATTGCATCAACGATGTTTCGTAACGACGAACGGCGTTGAGCATGTCGAGCATCGATCCGACGGTATACGGTCGGGAGCGGTCTGCGTCGCGCGGCTGCATCACGCGAAGGGGGCCGAGGACTTGATTCACATCTGGCGGCTCGTTGCGGACTCGCTTCCCGATGCAGTCGTGCACATGGTCGGAGACGGTGAACCGGCGTTTCGGGCGCATCTCGTTGATCTCGTCGCTAGCCTGGGCCTCGAGCGAAACGTCAGCCTCGAAGGAAGCGTCGATGCAGCGACGCGCGACCGGCTCCTGGGCCAAGCCGCGGTGTTTGTCTTTCCAAGTCATGAAGAGGGCTGGGGAATTGCCGTCGCAGAGGCTTTGGCGGCCGGCCTACCGTGCGTCACGTACGACTTACCTGTGTTTCGCGAAGTGTTTCCGCACGGCCGACTCGCAGTGTCGGTTGGAGACCGGGCGGGTTTCGCGCACGAGGTCATCGCGTTGTTGCGCGATCCAGCTCAAAGGGATGAGCTTGCGACACTTGGTCGAGAAAGCGTAAGGAAATGCACCTGGGCGCGAGCCGCCGAGATCGACGCGCGCGCCATCGCCGTCGCGCGCGAAAAGAAGTTTGAGGCGAAATCCGCCGCATGAACTACGGACCATTTACATTCACCTCATATCCGTGCGCGCTCTGCGGATCCGTTGGCCGTAGCGTCGTCATGCACAAAGCCGCCGTCATCGTCGATCGCACGTTCGAGATCGTGCGATGCGACGACTGCGGCCATCACTACGTCGATCCGCGGATCGCTGACGACGAACTCGGTCAGCTATACGACGATCAATATTATCGCGCCGGCGGCTTCGATACGAGCACGAATTACTTTGCGCCGGCATCAGACTACACGCGGCGCGTAGCCAACGACGTCGTCGATACGATTGCGTCCTCGCTCGACCGGCCGCTTCGCGGTGCTCGTTGCCTCGACATCGGCTGCGGTCCCGGCCATCTGCTCGAAGCCCTCCATGCCGGCGGCGCGGACGCGTTCGGCTTCGACGACTCCGATGCCGCAATGCGCATCTGCGCGGAACGCGACTTGGAAACGGTCTCGCAACGCGAGCTCGACGGGCTGGCGGGAACGTTTGACGTCGTCACGGCGATCGAAGTGATCGAGCACGTCCCGAAGCCCGATGAATTTCTCAGATTCCTCGCTTCGCTCTTGCGAATTGGCGGCGTCGCGTACGTCCAGACCGGCAATTGGAATACCGTCAAACTCGTCACCGGAACGCCGTACGTCATGCCGGAAGGGCACATCCACTATTTCACGCCGCCGGAGATGCGCGGACTCTTTCGCCGTTGCGGCCTGCGCGAGAGCAAAGCATTCAACCGTTCGTGGTTTCCATATCGGGACGGACCGGCGTTCATCCGGACGGCGATCCCGATCGACGTTCTCGCCGTCGCAGGGCGAGCCGCGCAACTCACGATGACGGGATACGCGCCGTTTCCCGTCGGAATCCGCGTCTCCTGAACGACACGACGCCGCGCATCCTCATCATCGCGCCGCAGGGGCTCGGAGACTCCCTGCAGGTCACGCCGTCGCTCCAAAGTCTACGCGCCACTCATCCGCGGGCGCGCGTCACCGTGCTCACGCTGCGCCCAACGTCGACCGACCTCTTCGGCGGCCTCGACGGGCTCGTCAACGACGTCGAGCATCTTCCATTTTGGAGCGGGAGCCGAGCCGCATTTATCGTCGCGTTCTGTCGCTTCGTCCTGACGAGACGGTTCGACGTCAGCATCCTAGCGTATCCCGCCGCGCGTCGAGAGTATCAGCTCCTCCACGCGATGATTCGCAGTAAATGCCGCATCGCTCACAGATATGGCCGTTCGTTTTTACTCGATCAAATATCCGGCTTCGAGACAGCACGGCTCGACGTGACGGGCGCTTCGAACATCGAACGCAACGCCGCATTGTTCCGGCACGTCGATCGGCGCCACGAAGTCGCGGCAGCGTACGCTGTGCCCGGATCTTGGCTTGCGCGCGTGGCCGAGCAACGTCGGCCGGGCTATGTCGTTATCCACGTCGGCTCCGTCGATCACGACTCGTTCGCAGCGAAGCGGTGGCCGCTCGACCGCTTCATAGAACTCGGTCGCAGGCTCGTCGCGCGAGGCGAACGCGTCGTGTATTTGAGCGGTCCCGACGAGCGATCGGAGACGCGAGCTGCGCACGAAGCGACGGCGACCAGCGAGCTCTTCAGCGGATCCCTGCTCGATACGGCTGGCTTGCTAAACGGCGCCGCGCTCGTCCTTACCAACGACAGCGGCGTCGGCCATCTGGCCGCCGGACTCGGCCGCCGCGTCGTATCGCTGTTCGGACCGACCCCGATCGAGTACGCACCATACGGCGCGACCGTCGTCGCGGTCAGGCCGTCGCCGTGCCCACCATGCTTCGACGTGGTCCGAAGCGACATGAGTTGCAAGCTCGACATCGACTACGCGTGCCTGCGGCGGGATCTCACCGTCGATGTGGTCGAGAACGTGGCGATCGCGCAACTCGCACAGACGTCGACCTGACCCGGCTTTTGTGCGCGCCCAATTGAAGCGGCTACAGCACCCGCGCGCGACGAAGACGATCTGATCACAATTGTAGAGGGCGCGTCATGCGTCCATCGCCGAACTCGAACGCACCGCGTGACTCGACTCGCTCGGCGCTCGCGTTGGTCGCGGCGCTGAAGCTCTGCGCCGGCGTCGAGCGCCTGGAGGAAGCCGAGCCCGCCGAATGGCTCATGTATCAGGGTCGGCCCGACCTCAATCCCGTGCTCGCCGGCTCGCGAAGAGCGACTGGTCCCGACCGATTGACGGGCGCGTGAACGGCCGCCTTGGCGTCGCGCACGAGACCGTTTACTCGACAACCTTGAGCCGCGACGTTGCAGTGGTCGACTTTGACGATGGCGCGCAGAGCGGGCGGTGACAGAATGTGGTGCGCGCCGATTTCAGCGAGCGCATCCTGGAACTCGCGCAATGTGAAGACCTTCCCGTTGTCGGTGAGCACCCGCTCGATAGTGACGCGTCGACGTTCGTATGCGGCGGCAAGCCGGCGAAAAAAGTCCACGGCGCAGGCAGCGTCCTCGCTGTCCAATCGATTGCGTGTCAACTGGCGTCGTCGACGCCGACTAAGACGATGTCGTGGCCGGGAGAGCGCGATCGCCGACTGCGATCGCCGTGGATGCGATGGCCGACGCCATGGAAACGCGCGAGCTTCTTGATATCGATGTGATCGAGCCCGCCCGGCCCGATCGTAGTCGTAACGCTTCGTAAGGCGCGGCGGCTCGAGATTACGCAGGCGAGCGAGTCCGAGGCGCTTGAGCACCTTGATGGCCGTCGAACGCGCAAGGCCCAAGGCGTCGGTGATCTGCCAGCCGAGCAGGCGCCGCGAGCGTGGCAGCTGCGCGATCTTGCGCTCGAGTGCCCGACCGATGCGCGTCGGAACGAGACATGCAATTACTGGAATCAGTGCGCGATTATGCGAGCCACTTATAGACGGTCGTGCGGCTGATCGCAAATTGCCGCGCGACCCCGCTGACAGACTGATCCGCTGCGACGAGCTCGACGATTCTCGGCACGCCAAAGGCGTCGTACGGGCCAGAGGCGCATCATCACAAGGCTGACCGCACAGAAATGGGCTTCGAACACCAACTTCTTTGACATCAGCCCCCGTTCACAATGCGCGTAGGCCTACATCGAGCTCGCAGCTTGCCCTACGTCCGATTCACATGATGTGAGCATTCCGAGAAACGTTCTCGGGGGAGGTCCATTATTAGGATTGCTAATGCGTTTGCACGAGCGCCGACGTGGGCGTCGGTGCCGAAGTTCACGACATGCCGCATATCCGCAACGCTGCTTCAAGATCGAGCACGTCGTCGTCATCGTGCACGAAACCGCAGCTTCGTTGATCTGCTTTTCGGCTTGGTCGACTTGCATCAGGTTGGCTGCGAGACGTTCGATTCGGCGCTGGCGAGCCCGGCCTTGCGATCGATCGAACCTCGGCGCAACGCACTTGCGCCGGCGGCGATGAGGAGCGCGCCCGTCAAGAGCTCCAGCGCCGCTTGGAGCACAGCGACTACGTCGATGAAGATCGCCCGCCGCGGTTGAGCGTCGCCGGGAAGCAGCCATCCGTCGAGCGCCGTCGCTAGCCGCACGTGATCGAGGACGCGACCGCCTGCGATGCAGAGCCATGCGGTATCGTACCGGATCGCCAGGCGCAGCGCGCCGCGCGCACCCGCGGGGACGAGCGCAGTGGCGATCCAGGGCTCTTCGAACGTGACCGCGAGGGGCCGGAACGTGCCGAGCGGCGCGTTCTCGAGAAGCTTTGGCGGCGGGTTGCCGGCGAGCGCGACGGTACATGCGCCCCGACAGACGAGCGGCGCGTCGTCCGCCGGAAGCGGCCACCAGCGCATGCGCGGCGAGGTCGTGGCCACGAGCCGTCCCGTCGTCGTGCGCAGCTGGCCACGGACGAGCGCGAGCACGGCATGCCAGGGACCGCCGCGCGGCAGCGCGATCGGAACGTCCGAGAGCGTCGTCGCGCCGCCGAAAGCACTCGAGAGCGCGGGCTCGAGCTCGGCGGCGAGACGCGCGTCTACCCACGCTTGCCGCGAGTCGATCGTCTCGGTCGAGAAGCGGAACCGGGCGACGGCACGGGGATCGCCGTCGCCGAAAAATTGACCGTCGCCGCGGGGATCGTCGGCGAGCGTAACAATGCGCGGCGGCGCGACGATGCCGAGCAGCGGCAACGGCGCCTCGAGCGGCCGGCCCACATTCGCGTCGCCGAGCGGACCAGGGTCGACGCGCTGCGACCGCAGCGACGCGACGTCGGATTGCAGGTATGGCCGATCGATCACCGTCCCGACGCCGAGCGCGCGAGCGTAGGACGCGTCGCCCCGGGCGATCCGCGCGAGCGCGACGTCGACGGGATACTGCGGTAGCACGTCGTTGAGCGGTGTGGCGCGGCCGGACCGGGCGTAGGCATCGGGATCGACGCCGGACCCGCGACCCTCGAAGGACATCGGCTGAAACGCCGGCAGCAGCGCGACGCGCACCTGAACGTTCTTTGGGAAAGTGACGCTCGGCAGCGATGCCGCGGGCACGAAGAACGACGTCGGCGGCGACGCGAGCCACGGGATGATCCAAACGACGCTCGCGATCGCGAGCACGCTACCCGCGACGCGCCCGCGCGCCGGCCCTTCGACGAGGATCACGACGTACGCGATCGCGACCAGCGCGAGGAGGTCATACAGCTCGCGAAAGAGCCCGACCGCAGCCACGTGCGTCACGAGCCAGGCATAGGGCGCGGCGAGGGGACCCTTCGTTCCCGCGACCGCGAGCGGCAGGATGACCGCGGCGACGACGGCGAGGCGGCCGATGCCCCTGCGCAGCGCACCGCGAACGCCGACGAGCGCCGCGAGCGCGAATGCGGCCCCGACGATCCGATAGGGCGCGAATGCGCGGGCGTAATCCGTGAAGTAACCGTCGAGCACGAGCGCCGCTCCGAGAGCGACCGACTGATCGCGCTGCCACTCGAGGTTGAACGGCGTGCCGGCGATGCTCGCGATCGATGCGGCGATGCCGACCGCGATGGGCGCCGCTGCGAGGACGACGATGCCGGCGACGCGGTACCGCCTGGTCCGCACGGTCCAGATCATCAGCGGCACGAACGCGATCGCGAAGAACTCGATCTGCGTGATCGACAACGCCGCGAGCACCAGCAGCGCGAACGGCCGCGGCGCCGGCCGGACGATCTCGGCGACGAGGGCGAAGGCGAGCCCGTACGCGAGCACCATCAGCATGTGGCCGGCGACGAGTTTCGTGTAGACCCAAGGATTGAGCGCGGCGAAGCACGCGACCGCGAGCCGAGTCGCGGCGCTCGCGGAGCGCGCGCGGGCGATCTCGCTCGCACCCCACGCGGCGAGCGTGACGCCGAGCCACACGACGAGCGCCATCAGTTCGGTCGTCGTCGCGAACCAGGCGAGCGGGCGAAGGGCGAGCCCGACGAGATAAAACGTCGGGTACGGCTGCGCGCTTCCGATCCCCGCCGATAACCAGCCCGACGTCAGGGAGTCGAGCCATGGGCCTTCCGCCGCCATCGAGATGGGCACGCGCCAATCGTGCCGAAGCGCCGGCAGTCCGGCGTGCATGACCGCCCACGCGACCAGCATGCCGAGGCACGGCGCGACGAGACGCTGGGCCCGTCGGATGTTTGGCGCGAGGCGTCGCGTGCCGTCAATGAATCGCATGACGATTTCGCTCGAACCAACGGGGTAGAACGGACACGTGGCGATCAATCGGGACATCTTCGAGGAACTCTTCGTCCTCGAACTGGCGAACAACCATTGGGGAGATCTCGAGCGTGGTAAGCGGATCGTCAGCGACTTTTCGCGCGTCGTTCGATATAACAACGTGCGCGCCGCGATCAAGCTTCAATTTCGCGACGTCGACAGCTTCGTCCATCCCGAAGCGCAAGAGCGGACCGACATCCGTTACATCAAAAAGACGATGGACACGAAGCTCTCGCGCGAAGATCTCGCCGCGCTCGTCGATCATATCAGAAAATCGAACTGCATTGCGATGGCGACGCCGTTCGATGAGAAGTCCGTTGATTTCTGTCAAGAACTGAACCTTCCGATCATCAAGATCGCGAGTTCGGATATAAACGACTGGGTCCTCATCGAGAAGATCGCGAAGACGAAGAAGCCGGTCA